>Ga0209094_1001298_pt1 | contig 14624 bp, 16 predicted proteins | sample COGITO_mtgs_1004_2_FD_184790 | JGI IMG/M metagenome (GOLD analysis project Ga0209094, IMG submission 184790) | Pelagic marine microbial communities from North Sea - COGITO_mtgs_100430 (SPAdes) (version 2) | ecosystem: Environmental > Aquatic > Marine > Epipelagic ...
GACATACTAGGTAGACTATGCGATACAGTAGGGATAATAGTCGAGCTATTTGCCGCGCCTTCGACTATCTCACCTGTAACGCTGTCACTAGACAGACGAACTACCACGTTCGGCAATTCATTCATAGCGTCGAGCACTGGCACGAATTTGTCGAACTTGTGCATTCTAGTTGGTAGCCAATGGTTACACCACGGAGTCCGTTGCATTACTTCGAATATCTTGTTAGCTAGTCCTATATGATAAACGTCGCCGCTGTCGAACCATCTGAAATAGCGGTCGTTATCTAGCTCTGCTACCATAACATCAACCCAGTCGGACGCTTGCCAGTCGACTTTATTATGCGCTCTAGGTTCTTTAACGTTCGGCATGGAGTAGAACCCTGTCGTAGCGTAGCAACCCTTACAGGCGTCGACTAGCTCGCCCTCTGACATACTAGCAGGACATGTGTCGAGAGCTTCGAGAGACCACGAACGGCACGGCATTTTACTCGGCTTGCTGAAGCGTGGTTTAGCGTTTAACTGTGTCATATTGTCCTACCTGTAATGATTGGTTTAATAGATAGCACTCTATTCGAATGCTACCGATAAATCAACCCTCTATTGTTATACGTGCGCGTTTAGCCACTTCTCTCGACTATCGGCACAGCGTTCGACAGCTATATCGGCACAGAGTCTGGCCTTCGCGGCCTGTGCCTTATAGATTGCCACCTGTGCCTTGTCTTTCGGGCAGGTTCTCCAGTCGCTGTAACCTTTAAAGTTTGCCAGATAATTCTTGTGGAACTGATACTCTAGACCTTCCGATACTACTTCGGCTTCGTCGAGCTGATACTTTAGCCACGCCACGTGGGCAGGCTTCGACTCATCATCGCGGTACGCATCACGCCACGCTGTGCGACGCTGTGTAGTCTCTAGGTATGCGCCGGCCTGTAGTATGCAGATAGTGCTGTTGTCTGTGATTGCTAGTGTCATAATGGTATGCCCTATAATGGTGCGTTTTATACAGAAGGCCTTTCCCTCTGTTGATGCTGTCATTTTAATGATATACAGAACTATGTCAACAACTTTCGAAACTATTTATAAACTATTTTCCCTAGCAATATCTATGCCAACTATTTTATACCTACCTTCTATTATGCGCGCCCGCGTGAATAGCATACTGTCGAACCTGTGTCAACTATTATTATACCTGTGAATTCCTAGCATAAATGTTTACCTGTGTCAAGTCCTGTGTTGGTACTATAGGTACCCTATCTGCCCCTCACTTACAACTGTTTACTGTGACTCATCTGTATCATGTGGTCACCGAATAGTGTTGACCTGTGTATTCCTATGTGCTAAGAGAAACAGGGGACGGGGGGCCGCTGGCTATCGCGGGGATATTAGTGGTAACCCCCTAGATACAAAAAAGAGCCAAAAGTACTAACAAAAGGTTACAAAAAGTAACATTAAGCTGTGTATACTTATGTTGACCTAAGTCATTGATTTATAAGGGGGAAAGCGGGTACATTCGTGTGCGTAGGAGGAGCCTGTAATGCTGACACGATAATAGTCTTAATTAGTTAAAATAAAGCTTGACATTTGGGTCAAAGTATGGTATAATATACCTATAGTATAGTTTGTTATTATTTAGTTTTTATCTTTATGTTACTAACTAAAGAATATAAACAAAGTACAACACAAAGGTATACTTAAGTATACTTTAGTATACATATAGGTATCCTATAGGAGTAGTTTTTTGTCAAATAAAAAAGACGGCGACGGTAAACCTAAGCGTAGAGGTCGTCCCCCTAAGTCTGAGATTGTCAGCCGCAAGCGTGGCGAGGTTGGTACTAGAGGTCGCCCCAAGGGTGACGCAGCTATTATCAACGAATACAAATCTCGTATGCTTACCTCCCCTAAGTCAGCTAGAGTGTTGGAGTCAATCTTTGATGCAGCACTTAACGATGACCATAAGAATCAGGCAGCCGCTTGGAAGCTAGTAATGGATAGAGTCTTACCTGCAAGCTACTTTGATAAGGACAAGGCAGGAGGCAGTAAAGGTGGGATTAACATCTCGATTACTGGTGTGGGTGGAGAGACTACTGTCATCTCTGAGAACACTGAACAAGAAGCAGAAGACGGAGAGTTCATTGACATACAATCCTAAGTACTTCGCCCTGAGCGAGTTCAACTGTCAAGAGACGGATGAGAATAAAATGCAGGATGAGTTCCTAAAGAAGCTCGACCACTTACGGGAAGCCTGCGGGTTTCCTTTTGTCATAACTAGCGGATACCGCAGTACGAATCATTCAAACGAGAGAAATAAAACAAATGGTGGTGGGACGCATACTCAAGGCATTGCAGCGGACATTAGGGCATTGTCAGGAGCAGAAAGATACACCATCATCAAACACGCACTCGCCCTTGGGTTTACAGGAGTGGGAGTGGCTAAGTCTTTCGTTCATGTTGATATTCGCACTTCAGTTCCTGTAATCTGGACATACTAATAATGAGAAAATTTACTGTAGGTAGGACATTAGTAGCTAACACAGAGACTACTTTGTTTACTGTCCCTAAGGGGATGCTTTACGACATCAAACTAATCCATATGTCCAACAACGGAAGTAACAACATAGCAGGAAGTGTGAAGTGGCACGACAATAGTCAGGGCGTTGACGTACCTTTCCTTAACGGAGCTTCATTTACTACGGGAGAAACAAAGTCCTTTGACCAGTTAGATTTTGTCCTTACAGAGAATGACCAGATTAAAGCCTTAGCAGCAGGAGATAATATGTCCGTTATAGTCACCTTTGAGATGTATACTGTTACTGCATCCATGAACAGCTCTGTATAACTATGACTGACTTAAAAGTAGAACTCCTACCGTGGCAGCAGGAAGTATGGGCGGACAATGCTCGTTTCCAAGTCATAGCAGCAGGACGACGAACAGGTAAGTCCAGACTAGCAGCGTGGAAGCTAATCATTGAAGCCTTGGGTACGACCAAGGGTCATGTCTTCTACGTAGCACCTACACAAGGGCAGGCTAGGGACATTATGTGGCAGTCCTTGCTAGAGATTGGCAACCCTGTCATTGCTTCTAGTCATGTCAACAACCTACAACTTAAACTGGTGAATGGTGCTACAATCGCACTCAAAGGTGCTGACAGACCTGAAACCATGCGTGGTGTCTCCCTAAAGTTCCTAGTGATGGATGAGTACGCAGATATGAAACCAGAGGTGTGGGAGCAAATCCTACGCCCTGCTCTCGCTGACCAAAAGGGTTCAGCCATGTTCATCGGTACACCAATGGGGCGTAACCACTTCTACGACCTCCATCAGTACGCTAACATAGCTAACGACGATGATTGGGCAGGATACCACTTCACTAGCTTTGATAACCCTCTAATCGACCCTGAGGAGATTGAGGCAGCTAAGAAGTCTATGTCAGCCTTCTCCTTCCGACAGGAGTTCATGGCATCCTTTGAGGCAGCAGGTGGTGAACTCTTTAAGGAGGAACACATTAAGTTCTGTGAGGAGGAACCGGATGAAGGTCAGTTCTACATTGCAGTCGATTTAGCAGGATTCGCAGAAGTTGAAAAAGCTACAACTAAAACAAACAGACTTGACCAAACGGCAATATCGGTGGTTAAGGCGGGCACGGAAGGTTGGTGGGTTGCAGACATCATCCACGGTAGATGGGGAGTCGAGAAGACAGCAAGGAAAATCTTCGATGCCGTCAGAGACTACCAACCAGTCGCAGTAGGGATTGAGAAAGGTGCTCTGAAGAATGCTGTCTACCCCTACTTGAATGACATAATGAAAAAGAATCAAAGGTTCTTCCGTATCGAGGAGCTTACCCATGGTAACAAACGTAAGATTGACCGTATCGTGTGGGCCTTACAAGGTCGCTTTGAACACGGTAAGATAACACTTAACAAGGGTGAATGGAATGCTACGTTCTTAGATGAGCTATTCCAGTTCCCTAACAAACTTGTCCACGATGATTTAATTGATTCGTTGGCTTACATTGACCAATTGGCTCAGGTAGCCTACGCTATCGACTACGAGGAAGAAGAATATGAACTCACTGACTTTTATGCAGGGTATTAACTATGTTTGACAATCAAGACGATGATTACAGCTTTGAATCCCTAGAGGGGTGGGTAGACAACAAATGTCAAGACTGGCGTGACCATTTTGAAGCCAACTACTCCGAGAAGTTTGATGAGTACTACCGCCTATGGCGTGGACACTGGGCATCAGAGGACAAAACACGTCAATCTGAGCGTTCTAAGATTATTTCTCCTGCTTTACAACAAGCTGTGGAGTCATCCGTAGCAGAACTGGAAGAAGCGACCTTTGGACGTGGAAAATGGTTCGATATTCGTGATGATGCCGCTGATACAGAAACTGCTGACATTATGATGTTGCGTACTGGCCTAGAAGCCGACTTTAAACGCAATATGATACGTAAGAATGTAGCTGAATGTTTGATTAATGCTGCTGTTTTTGGCACTGGTATTGGTGAAATTGAGCTAACTACTGAAAAAGAGATGAAACCTGCTACACAGCCTGTCATGGGTGGTGAATTAACAGCAGTTGGTGTCACAATTGAGGACAGAACCTGCGTTAAGCTAAATCCTGTCATGCCTCAGAACTTCCTTATTGACCCTGTAGCGACTTCCGTTGAAAGTGCGCTAGGTGTGGCTATTGATGAGTTTGTTTCCAAGCACGTTGTAACACAGTTGCAGGAAGAGGGTGTCTACCGTGAGGCTGACGTAGGTTCAGCATCTCCAGACTTTGACATTGAGCCTGACCACGACATTACTACTGTCTATGACGACGATAAAGTACGTCTTACTAAGTACTACGGTTTAGTTCCTCGTCACTTGCTTAAAGAAGCACAGGCTGACCCTGAATCCGAAGGAGTAGAAGAAGAAGCTGTATTATTAGTAGAAGACGAAGAAGAAGGTGACAACAGCTACTTCGTTGAAGCTATCGTAGTTATCGCTGATGGGGGTACTTTACTAAAAGCTGAAGAAAACCCTTACATGATGGGTGACCGCCCTATCGTAGCCTTCCCTTGGGATGTCGTTCCTAGCCGTTTCTGGGGTCGAGGAGTATGTGAGAAAGGGTATAACTCTCAGAAGGCGTTAGACGCAGAACTACGCGCTCGTATTGATGCCTTAGCACTAACAGTACACCCTATGCTTGCAATGGATGCTTCTCGTATGCCTAGAGGCTCTAAGCCAGAGGTACGTGCAGGTAAGGTTATTCTTACTAACGGTAACCCTGCTGAGATACTACAGCCATTTAACTTTGGACAGGTAAGTCAGATTACCTTTACTCAAGCAGCAGAGCTACAACGTATGGTACAGACTGCTACAGGCGCTATAGACTCAGCGGGTATCGCAGGCTCAGTAAACGGAGAAAGTACAGCAGCGGGCATCTCCATGGGTTTAGGAGCTATCATTAAGCGCCACAAGCGCACTTTGATTAACTTCCAAGAGTCCTTTGTCATACCGTTTGTTACTAAGGCAGCTCACCGCTATATGCAGTTTGAGCCTGAGAAGTTCCCAGTAGCTGACTACAAGTTTGAAGTATCTAGCTCTCTAGGCGTTATTGCCCGTGAGTACGAAGTTACACAGCTTGTACAGCTCCTACAAACGATGTCACCGGAGACACCGATGTACCCTGAGCTGATTAAGTCTATTGTAGACAACATGAACCTAGCTAACCGTGAAGAACTGATTGCCAAGCTCGACCAAGCTAATCAGCCTGACCCAGAAGCGAAGAAGGCTCAACAGCAGGCTCAAGCACAGCAAGCTGAGTTCCAAACGTCACAGACTAACGCTCTTAACGGACAGGCTAAAGAGTCCGAAGCACGAGCTGCTAAAGCTATGGCTGAAGCACAGGCTGTACCGCAGGAGCTTGAGATTGACCGTATTAAGGCTGTTACGGCTAACCTGAGTGCAGGAGACGCAGACGACAAAGAGTTCCAAAAGCGCCTTAAAATCTCTGAGCAGCTATTGAAGGAACGTGAAGTAGCCGTTAAGGAAAGTAACACACAACCAGAGCCTACGGCACAGCCACAAGCTCAACCACCAATGATGCAACCTCCACAAGGACAATTGCCACAATGATTTCACAATTTCAGTTTAACAACGTACTAAAAGAACTCAACGCTTCCTTTTCGGCTTTAGCTGCGAGGGTAGAGAAACTAGAGAAAAAGGAGGCAGGAAGTAATGTCAAAACCACGAAAGGGAAAAGCAAAGGTTAAGGTCACTTCCTCAGGTAAGAAAGTCTCCTACGGACAGGCAGGCAAAGCTAAGGACGGAGGTTCCCGTGTAAGAGCGGGGACTTCCAAAGGCGACAGCTACTGTGCCAGAAGTCTAGGCATTAAGAAAGGCTTATCTAAGAAGAAGCAGAACGACCCTAATACACCTAACAACTTATCACGTAAGCGTTGGAAATGTTCTGGCGCTAAGTCTAAGAGGAAGTAGTTATGATGAAGAAAGGCGGATGTAAAAAGAAAACAAAGTCTTGTCCTGCTAAACCTAAGCGTGGCGGACGTGCAGCTAAGAACAAAAAGAACAAGATGACAGTAGGTAGCTACAAATAAGTAAAATAAAGCTTGACTTTTGATTAAAAGTATGTTATAATAATACTATAGTATACTTTAATGTTTACTTATTTACTACTTGGGTATACTTATAGATATACTCCTACTTATAACAAACTGTCCTTTAGAAGGAGAAACAGTTAAATGATTGAAGAAACAAACAAAGAATTAGAACAATACTACGAAGAAATGCTTTCTATGTTCCGTACAGATGGTTGGAAGACACTAACCGAGGACTTAGAAACAAATGCTAAAGGTATTGATTCAGTTGAAGCATCGAAGAATGAACAAGACCTCTTCTTTAGGAAGGGACAACTCTATGTCATTGCTACGTTGCTAAACCTAGAAGAGCAAGTCCGTAACGCATACGACGACTTAGGCACAGAGTAGTGCCTTTGTTCGACTTTAAATGTGAAGCAGGACATACTGAGGAACGATTCGTCAGTAGCGACACTAGAGAGGTAGTCTGCAACGAATGTGGACTATCGGCAGTAAAGCAGCTAAACTCTTTCGGGACTTGGACTGATAAGCATAACGGTGTCAATACCGATGCTTGGTGTAAGAAACGAGAGCAGAAGCTGAAACAAGAACGCAAGGCAAATTCATAAGGTGTATGAACCCTCGCATAATATAAACCTCCATAATACTAAAAGGTACGGAGTTTAATAATGGCAGCAAACATTATAGAAGATGAGCGTCTAGACGACGACAAAGAACTTGACAATATCAATGACCTTCAAAAGGAAGCTCCGCAAGAGCCAACACCGGCTGAAGATGATGTCCCCGAGAAGTACAAAGGAAAGTCAACCGCAGAGATTGTAAGGATGCACCAAGAGGCTGAGAAGCTTCTAGGAAAGCAAAGCGGAGAAGTAGGGGAGTTACGTTCCGTAGTCGATAGTTATATACAGACACAACTCGATTCGAACACACCACAACCACAAGAAACTGAAGCTGAAGATATTGATTTCTTTTCCGACCCCGACAAGGCAGTCGAAAGAGCTATCGCTAATCACCCTTCAATTAAGAAGGCAGAGGCAGCTAATCTAAACAACCAACGCTCTAACGCCCAAAGTAAGTTACAGTCACGTCATCCCGACATGAATGAAATTGTACAGGACGGTAAGTTTGTTGATTGGATTAAATCCTCTAAGATTCGCACACAGCTCTTTGCTCAGGCAGACAGACAGTACGACTACGATGCCGCAGACGAACTCTTTACCAACTGGAAAGAACGTAAAGGTGTAGTAGCTCAAGCTGCTTCTACTGAGAAGGACACACGGAAAGCCGCTGTTAAATCCGCCTCAACAGGCACCGCTAGAGGAACTGGCGAACAGCGAGCGAAGAAAGTATATCGACGCTCAGACATTATTAAGCTAATGAAAACCGACCCCGACCGTTATATGTCTCTATCAGATGAGATTACACAGGCATATGCAGAAGGAAGGGTTAGGTAAAAACCTAAACTTTTTTTATTTTAAGGAATATTATTATGCCATCAGGCCCATATGCACAAGCAAACGCAATTGTAGACAACACATCAGTAAAAGGCGACAATACTCTAACAGGCAGAACAGGTCAAAACGCATCTTCGTTTATCCCTACTCTATGGAGTGACGAGATTCGTGCTGCGTACGAGAAAAGCCTAGTTATTGCCCCTAAAGTCAAGAAACTCTCTATGACTGGCAAGAAAGGCGACACAGTAGTTATCCCCGCTCCTGTACGTGGCGCTGCCTCGGTAAAAGCAGAGAACGTAGCTGTTACCATTCAGAACAACTTAGAAGAGAACGTACAAGTAGCAATCGACAAGCACTACGAGTACTCACGTTTCATCGAAGATATTACTGAGACTCAGGCTTTGTCTTCTCTACGTAAGTTCTACACCGATGACGCAGGTTACGCCCTAGCTCGTCAGATTGACACTGACATCATGGACTTGGGTAAGTCTTTGGGTAACGGTACTGGCGGTTCTTGGGTACACAATGCTTCTTTCCAAGTAGCAGCAGGCGGTGGTTTGGAAGCATTCGTTGCAGGCGGCGGAGCAAACGGTGTTGATACAGCGTTTACTGATGAAGCCTTTCGTGCTTTGATTCAGAAGATGGATGACGCAGACGTTCCTATGGACGACCGTTGTTTCGTAATTCCACCTTCAGTACGTAACTCTATCATGGGACTTGAGCGTTATGTTTCCAGTGACTTCACTGGCGGACAGACTGTTCAAAACGGCCTCATCGGTAACCTGTACGGTATCGACATCATGGTATCTACTAACGTAGCTACTCCAGAGTCAGGCGTTCGTGCTGCTCAGTTGATTCACAAGGACACTTACATCCTTGCGGAACAACAGGCTATTCGTTCACAGACTCAGTACAAGCAGGAGTTCTTAAGCACTCTTTACACTGCTGATACTCTGTACGGTGTTAAGACTTTCCGTCCAGACGCAGGCTTCGTACTTGCAGTACAAGGCTAAGTAACAGACTGGGGGCATCCATAAGGGTGCCTCCTTTTACTTTCGGGCCATAGCGCCTTTCTATCTTTACATAGGAAAATTATTATGTCTACTTTGACAATTGATGCAAACGCAAAACCAATTCAAGTTCTTCGTCCTACCTCTACTTCTAAAATTGCCATCTCCGGCACTTCCAATGCTGCTAACAGTATAGCCACAGGCGTGCGTGTCGCCCGTATTGTCGCTACTGTTGACTGCTTCTATAAAATTGTTGGCCCTGCGGCTGTTACCGATGCTTATCTCCCTGCAAATACTATTGAGTATATCCATGTATATGGTGGAGAAAACATTGCTGTAATTACCGGTGGTGCCTCAGGTTCTGCATACATTACCGATATGGTGTAAGCCATGTATGGATTAGGTGTAAACAGACTAGGAGTTACTAAGACTTCCGAGGCTTTTGAATGGGAACCTACAAACCTGTTTGCTAATGGCGAGCAGGGTGCTTGGTATGACCCTTCCGATTTAACTACCTTGTTTCAAAACTCAGACGGCACTACTGCTGTAGCTGTTGGTGACCCTGTTGGTTATTTAGGCGATAAGTCTGGTAACGAGAATCATGCTATAGCAGCTAACTCAGCTAAACGTCCTACACTAAGACAAGCAGGTAGTCTATACTACTTAGAGTTTGAAGGCGCTCAAGGTTTGAAAACTTCAGGCAATGTGAACTTTACGGGTACAGACACTATGACTGTTTGTACGGGCGTTAAAAAAGAAGTTGACGCGAGTGAAAACATTGTAGAGCTGTCAACCAACGCAGGTGGTAATGTAGGCTCCTTTAGACTTGCAGTAAATTCAGGAAGCCAGTACCGTTATGGTTCCAGAGGTGACAGTGTGCTGAGAAACGCTACTGCGACTGGTTATAGCGTGCCTTCCACTAATGTTGTTACAGGCTTTAGTGATATTAGCGCTGACATAGCGACAATTAGAGTAGACGGTGTAGAAAAAGCTACACAAACTCTTGACCAAGGAACGGGTAATTATGGTAGTTATGAACTAAACGTAGGTGCAAGAAACAACGGTGGTGGTTTACAGTTCGAGGGTTTTATCTATAGCTTGGTTATTAGAAATGTTGTATCTAACACAGCAGATTTAGCTTCTACTGAAACATACGTTGCCGCTAAAACAGGGGTCTCACTATGAATAAATACGCTACCATAATTGTTACAAACAATAAGAAAGAAGAAGCTCAAGCTCTACTCGGTGAAGATTTCTTTGATATTCCTTTAAAGAAAGGACTACGGAAGTATTGGGTAAGTTCTGGGCCTTTTCTTGTTGAAGAATATAACGCCATGGTTGATAGTGGATTAGCCTTTTATATAAACACTGACGATAAGTTTTCTACTTGCTTAGTTGAACAAGGGATGATTAAACTTGTTGTTGAGGAGTAACAATGCCTACTTCCATTATAACAAAACATAGCACTACTTCCGGTAACACGCCTTCGGCTTCTGAACTAGCAGTGGGCGAACTGGCAATTAATCTCGCCGATGGAAAACTGTTCACTAAGAACGCTTTGGCAGAGGTTATAGCTATTATTGGTCAAGGCTCTGAGTTCTTACCGGAAGAGTACGGTGCTATAGGTAATGGTACTACAGATGACACCACGGCGCTTCAGGCTTGCTTTACAGCGGCTATAGCGGCTAAAGGTAAGGTTAAACTATCGGCTAAGACATACAAGTATTCGGCACTTATTGCTAGTATTACCGAAGGTATTGAAGTAGAAGGTGCAGGAAACAGAAGTATACTCCTGAAGGCTGACTCTTACACAGGGGCGACTTTTGAGATAAACAATACTTTTGGTCAGATTGCTCATTTTTATCCTAATAGTGCAGGCGACCAAAACCAAGTTGCTGACTTAACTAAAATTAAGTCTCCCTCGTTTAAAAGTTTTAGCATTGTTGGTCAGTCACGTATCTATGCCGGTGGCGGGTTTGAACTTAAAGACAGGAACGATATGCTGACAATTCAGGATGTCAACTGTTTTAACCTTAAAGGTTCTGCGTTTAAATTTACTGGAACGTTTGGTAACTTACGTGAGAGCAACATCAGCCGCTTTGTTGTGCGTATGTGTGGTGACGAGAACAACCCTGCTGTTGATTTAAAGATGCCATCCTTTAGTAATACTCAAGCAACTATAGCTACTGTAGGCACTAAGTCTCGCGTTACTTTGTCAGGAACTGGAGAGGATTTCTCTTCACTATCTATAGGTAACATGAAGATTCGTGTTCTAGGTAGTCGCTACGACGGCTTCACACAAGAGTGGAAGATTACAAGTATTATCAGCGACACAGTAGTAGAACTTGAGTATGACATTACAACAGAGATTAACCCCAATACAGGCAACCCTTGGGGTCAGAACGTAACAAACGCCGCTTGTGTTTTCTATAGAGATGTTGACGGCCTTAACCACATATCGTTTGATGATTGTCAGATTGTTGGTTGTTATGGTACTTATCTAAACGTAGAGCACGACCGAGTAAACTTCTTCAGACGTGTTGTGTTTAACAACTTAATGATTCACGGCTCCAACAATAAGTATTTCGATGGCGCACAGCAAGGGCCGTCAGGTGATTTGATTCTCATTACGGGTGGTATTGGTAGTGTAGACTTCCGAGGCTTACGCTTAAACACCAACGAAGTAGATAAAGGTGTAACGCCTAATATTAAGTATGCGGGTGTGCGCATAAGAGAAGGGCAAGTTATCTCGCAAGACATCCCTGACAGAGTTTGGATTAACGACCTTGATATGCTCAACCTTAACAACGATGGTGAAGCTATGTTTGTTGTTGAGAATGTTAAGAACTTGTCAGTAAACGGTACTGTTGCCGCTAGTCAGAACTCAGGTACAGAACTAAAGGTTCTAGCTGGTTCGGTATTTGAGGCAATTGACTACAATGTAATTTCAGGGACATCTAAGAACGTACGCAACAACGGTGTTTTACCTGCGTTTGATATTGCTACTGACGTATCTAACAAAGTCTTTATCACAGAGAATCAGCGTAGAGATACTAATGTTTCTACTAATCAATTTAAAGATATAACTTCAGACATCAACACGACCGAAGGTTTAGGTACAACCTTGTTTAGCAGTGTTAAAAGAGCTAACGTAGTTAAGAACGCGCCAACTGCTTCTGGCACTATTGAAGGTGCAGAGTGGAACTTGGTTGACGGTAAGGTTGCATACATACCCGGGAGGCAGATGGGCGGCACAGTAGCAGGCACTTGGACAGCATCATCTACCAGTGGTGAGTATTACTTAGACACTGGTTCTGCCTTTACTGACGTTGTTCAAGTAGTTGAAGATGACTACATGATACTTAACAGTGGGACTATAGGTTCTTTAGGTAACGGAGAGTGGGCGGTAGACGACAACGATAGCCTTGGCTACGATACACTGTATGTTAAACCGCTTGCACCTGTTTCTCCTGCATCATTAGATGATTACGATTTAAGATACAGAAAGGCAGTAGACGGTACGACAACAAGAGCAACCCGTAGAGAGTTTTATGGCAACCCTTTACCCTCTACTGGTTATTACTACAACGGTGATAGGTTCTATGACATTACTCCTTCCGCTGTAACAGGAGATGCTTTTGCTTACGTCTGCCGTGTCAGGGGTTTTGGAGATTCAGCACAGGGCGGTACTGCCACTTGGGAGCCGTATGGTGTCATTGATGGATAACTTAAATAATATCATAGGAGGGCATTGTGCCTACTAAATTAATTACAAAGTATAGTACAACTGCGGGAAACACTCCTGCGATTAGTGAGTTAGAGTTAGCGGAACTTGCTGTTAATGTTACAGACAAAGAGCTATACTCTAAGAATAGTGCCGATGAAATCGTAAAGCTAACAAACAGACCTAATTTTGTTTCTGTTGCGGATTATGGTGCAACGGGTATGTCGAACGTTAGCGACCACTTAGCTATTCAAGCGTGTTTCGATAACGCACCGGAAGGCTCACACGTCTTCTTCCCGTTTACCTGTGCTATTAATCAAGCTCTTACTTTAACACGTAAGTTGACGCTTCATGGACTAGGTACGGGTAAAGCAGCTCTAAAGAAAATGGACACCTTCCCTGATTTACCTGCGTTGACAGTTGGTAATGGAACTGACGGCCTGTCAGGTGTAGGTATTTTTGATTTCTTTATTAACGGAAACTTTAACAACAGCGCTACTTCTTTAGGTTCAGGTTTAAAGCTACAAAAGTTAGGCTCTATTAACATAACTAACTTTAAAAGCTCTCACAACAAGCGATGGGGAATGCTTAGAGACGGTTTATGGCTGTCTACAATGACTAACGTAGTTCTTGAAAGCAACGGTACTCCACCTACTATAGTCGATGGTTCTATAACTGTAGCGGCGGTCGGTGGCGGTGTGAAGGATACATTTGTTACAAGAGAAACTAGCGACCTAACTGTTGTCAATTTTAACTCTAATCGTAACTCCAACACTCAGATGCTTTGGGATAATGCAACAAGCGCCACTAACCGTATGGTAGCTTACTATCAATTAGGTGGAGAGTATGGTACTAACGACAGAGCCGAGTTTCTTTTAGATGTTGCTCATGCGCCTGTGGTTCGTTTACGTTGTGCTGACCGTTCAGGTTTTATTGGTGTTCGTTTTAACTCAGCAACAAACACCTATGTAAACGATTTACAGGTAGGTAGTACTGTAGGTACCTTCTCTGACATTGAAAACTTAACATTCAGTTCTTGTCACACACAGAAGTCGCATAGTAGTTCAAATGCTTTTTATGGTGTTGACCTTAAAGATAACATTACAAGTGTTTTCTTTAACAATCAAGACCACAGAGGTGCTGATAAGTTTATGGACATGACAGATTTAACGTCTGGCATAGTGTCTATATCTGGTTGTGAGACTATTCCTCTAACGGATATTGTTGACCCTAACGGTGTACTGTCAGGTACTCACATACCTAACTCAATTATTCGTACAGGTACAGGTACACCTAACGGTTCTGTTGCAGCAAGCATTGGTTCTTTGTATTTACGTACTGATTCTAATGCTGAAGGTAATCTTTACATTAAAACATCAACTACCGGCAACACTGGGTGGACACCGCTAACTAACTAAAAGGGATTTTATCATGGTTGAGGAAACTAAAGAAATTATGGACATAGCAGCAGTGTCAACAGGGGTGTTATCCTTAGCTGCTTGGTTACCGCCAATAGCTTCATTGTTTACAATCATCTGGATGGGACTTCGTATTTGGGAGTCCGACACAGTTATGGAACTTAGAGGAAAGAAGTAATGTCAATCATCAGTGCGCTCATACAGCCAGTAACAAAGATACTAGATAAGGTAATACCTGACGCTGACACTAAGCAACGTATAGCGCACGAGATTGCCACACAAGCACATACCATAGCACAAGCACAGATAGAGGTGAACAAAACTGAAGCAGCAAGCAAGGACTTATTTGTCGCAGGTTGGCGACCCGCTGTGGGTTGGACTTGTTGCCTTGGAATGGCGGGTAACTTCCTTGTTATTC
>Ga0209094_1001304_pt1 | contig 14567 bp, 6 predicted proteins | sample COGITO_mtgs_1004_2_FD_184790 | JGI IMG/M metagenome (GOLD analysis project Ga0209094, IMG submission 184790) | Pelagic marine microbial communities from North Sea - COGITO_mtgs_100430 (SPAdes) (version 2) | ecosystem: Environmental > Aquatic > Marine > Epipelagic ...
ATTGCTCCTGAATTAGGATTACAATTAGCATTTTGGTCCACTGCGGCACTAATACTTAAATTAATAGCAGACTCCGTTATATTAAAAGGAATTGTTACCACACTACAACCAGCATTAGGACCTGAGGTTTCTGTAATTAAAACAAAATAAGTTCCAAAAGGTAATGGCCCTAAGTTAGATACCGGCAGTGATGCACCTGCTGGTAATGTCACTGCACCACTAATGGCTGTTGAAATTAATGATAATGAATCAAAAATTTCATAATTTATATCTGTGGGTATACTATAAATACTATTTACTGTAAATGAAACATTTCCATCTGCGCTGCCTACACAAGTAATATTATTTGAAGTTAGACCACTTCCTGTTAATGTTGAATTTGTTGGAACTGGTGCCGTTGCTGTTTCATAATAACTACAACCTGTTGAAAAATCATAAACTATAAACGTATAAGTCACTCCTGGAATTAAACTTGTAATCGTTGCATTTTGACTTCCTAGTGAATCTTCAGCAACCCATGTTCCTCCTGGTGGTGGAGGTGGAATAAACCCTCTGTAAATATCAAAGAAGAATGGTCCCGTACCAATTAATGTTGTACCTATATTAACAACGGCTTCTCCTCCTGCAATACAATCCACTGTTGTGTTTATTGAAATGTCCAAATCATTTGGTGGTGATGCTACTAATACATCTTGAATCAATATTGAACAGCCGTTAGAATCAACTACATTAATTTGATATAATCCAAAATCAACTTCATCAAAAGTTGTTGAAACTGTTCCTGAAGTATTAAGCTCTGATTCAGAATAACCATTAGTACTTGTAACAAAATAATTATACGGTGCAGTTCCCCCTGTTACACTATTTACAATCACCGACCCTTTTGAAACTCCAAGAGCACCGCATGTAATAGGAAGCGCAGATGATGTTACAAGTATAGCGGTTGGCTCAGATATTGTAATGGTATCTGTATCAATACATGAATTTGCATCAGTTAAGGTAATTGTATAATCACCTGCTGGTAACCCCGATGTTTGTGTACCATAATCTGTTGCTGTTATATCATTATTAACATTAATTACAAATGGTGCTGTACCGACTGTATTGTTAATAGTTATATCTATCGCTGCATTACTATCACCATAACATAAAATGGGTTGTGTTTGTATAACTGAAATAATTTCTGGCAACGAAATGGCATTAATAGTTTGCACTCTAGATACTGCAATACAACCATTGGAATCAGTTATTTGAAATTGATACATGCCATCTGAAGCTGCCGTATGTATGAATGATGTTCCTGTTACTGTATTTGAACCTCCATAAGCTCCACTATTAAATGAAACAGCGTAAGTAAATGGTGCTGTTCCACCTGAAATGGTTCCTGTAATAATTCCTTCTGGGGCAGTTGTTGTACAATCTAAATCTTTAGTGATAACCGTACTAACTGTTATTGGTGGCAATGGCGCAATAGTAAATGATTCACTATACGTACATCCATCAGCATCCCTAACCTGGAAAGTATACGTATCTGGGCTTATTCCAGAAAAAATATTTGAAGTTTGATATGCCGTTGCAGAAACAGAAGGTGCTATAATTTGATATTCTAAAGGAAGTGATCCTCCAGTTGTTGATGTTATAGTTACATCAGACGTAAGCGCTGGACAACTTAAAGAACTACTACTAAAATCTAGATCTGTCGGCGGATTAAGTGCAGCAATTGTAATTGGAGCTGCAATAAAAGTACACCCGCTAGAATCTCTTATGATTACCGTATATGTTCCCTCAGTCAATCCTGTAAATGTTGTTCCTGATTGAAAGTTTACACCGTCTAAACTATATGCATATGGTGCCGTTCCTCCATTAACTCCTAAAACAGTAATAATGCCATCAGAAATACAACCATATGGTGTCGTTAAGGCAGCAGTGCCCGCAACGGTAGCTAAAGTTGTTATAATCATAGATTGCGGTGAAGTAGTACATACATCTGGTCCTGTACCATACTGAACAACGACTTCATAAGTTCCATCTGCTAATCCTGTAAAAACATTTGAATTTGAGAATGTTACACCATTATCAATACTATAATCTAATGTATTACCATTTGGATTGGTAACATTTATTGTAATTGTACCAACATCACCAGTATCAGAACAAGCTATATCTGTTGCATTAACAGTGAAATCTGGTGCAGCAATTGCATCAACAGTAATTGACGTTTCCGCAGAACAGTTATTAGAATCAACAACAGTAATATTAAATACACCTGCACTTGTTACTGGTATTATAGGCGTTGTTTGAAAAACGGTTGTACTATTTACAAAATAGAAATATGGAGATGTTCCTCCTGTTGGGTACACCGTGATTTCGCCATCTGTACACGTTAAAGGTTTTGTTAATGCAGAGGTTGCCTCTAACAACGGAGGTTCAATAATATCAATATCAACTGAATCCACACAACCATCTTCTGTAGACACATCTATAGTATAGGTTCCAGGATTTAAGTTTGAAAATGTATAATTATTTGGAGTTATTGGTCCAACACTATTTACTAAAGTTCCGCCTTGAGAAATGGAAAAGAAATATTGTGGACGCACATCATTTGCTGCGACGGCAATACTCCCAAGATCTCCATTACAAAATGGTTGCGTAATAATTGTCGAAACAGTAAAATCTGTTTGTCTTATTTGAACATCTGGTACAGTAAAAATACACGGATTTGGATCTACTCCTATTTGTTTTATATAAATGGTATAAATATTAGGTGTGTTAACTGAAAACACATTACTTGTTTGATAGTTAACGCCATCTATACTATACTCATAGCCACTAGGAACACCACCTACAACAATTTCACCTGATGTTGTACAATAAATATCTCTCGATGTTACTGTAGGCACTAATAAGTTGGTATAAACATTAAAATAAAATTGGTTGAAACATCCGCCATCATAGTTTAAAGTTAATCTGAATTGTCCTGCAGTATCTGCTATAAAATTGGGTCCTGTTGTTACTTGATTCCAAGTACAAGCGGTGTCTTCATTTGCACAATCTAGGTTAGCAACAGCTGTACAACTAGTTTCATCTAACTGTTCCCAAATAATAGATGTTGTATCGGTAATATTGGTTTCAATAAGTCTTGGACCGTTACCTCCACATAAAAATATATTTGGTAATTCTTTACCATCATTAGGACAAATAACAACTTGATCTGCAAATGGAATTACGGGGTTAGTAACGCCTTCTCCAAAAGTAATCACTTCAAATACTTGATTTGTAGATTGACAAGGTGCTATAGCAGTATTACTAACATAATAAGTACCAGTAGATGTTACTGTTATCGATTGTGCTGTACCTATAATTGGTGTTCCTGAAGGACTTGTAGACCATGAATAAGAATCATATCCATTTCCAGATGTCAATACCGTGCTAGCTCCACAAAGAATAACCTCTTCTTCAAATACACAGCTAATATCTGCTAAAAAATTAGTAGCTCCCGGTGTTAGTAAACATCCAGTATTAGTATTAAAACTTGGATCGTCTGAAATTGTAAATGTAAGGTTCAATGTCCCGTTATAGGTTGAATAAGCTTGATTACTTATTATATTAGAACAAGCATCAGTTAATAAACTACATGTTGAAACTACAGTAACCTTGAAACGAATTTCTTGTACAGGGTCATTTTCTTCAACTACAGAATTATCAACACTAAACACAAGTTCCCGCGTTGTTGAATTATAACTTTGCACCGTTACTCCTGATGGCAACAATCCTATATCCGTAGGGTAATTAAATACAATATTTGATGGAAGAATATCTCTAATTATAAGATTTGTTGCATCATCATTACCTGTATTTTGGAAGCCCAAAACATAGTTTAATTCATCTCCCAAATTTACAAGCATGCCACCAATATCATTACCTAATGCGTCCTCTACAATTTTAGTAAGCACTATATTTGGTTCAATAATATCAACAGCTAAAGAGAAAAAATATGGAAAATAAGTATCTCCACTCGTTTCTAAACGAACAGTAGCAGATGTCGCATCATTAGCAATTACAGAATTTGCTGGATTTGGCACAACCATAACGCCAGTATCAAATCCTAAAGTATTTGTGCTATTGGGGTTTCTATTATTTACAGGTAAAGCACTTAATTGGGTTACGGAACTATTAAAAAAGTTTGTAGAAGGTCTATCTGCTGTAGATAAATTTGAGCCATTAAGTAATAATTGATCTCCTAAAATTGGGCTATCACCTTCCAAAGTGGCAAATGCAAAGTTTGCCCTTACTGGTGCGGGTGACGGAACCGTTCTAAATCCAGAAACCGGAATATCTAATGCAGCATTACCACTTGAAACACTAATGGCACTAAAACCATCAAAACTTGTAATTGATTTACCTTGTAATGCTGGATCTTCATAAACAATATAAAGCGACCAACCTGCTGAATGACCAGTATAATTTCCAAAATCTCTTGTTCGTCCCTGTGCACTGGAAACATTCGCTACAGTATAAGTTCCTAAATCTGTTACTAACCCTGTAACTATAGATGTCACATCGGCATAACAAGCATATGGAAAACTATTTCCACCATCTACTGAAGTTCCATTAGCATTAAATATAACCGTTCCTACAACATCATTATATCCTCCTGAAGGCCCTCTAAATTTAACATTTGTAATAGATTCTGCTCCTTCTGTAACAGCACTCCAATATAATCCTGCGTGTATAATTTGGTAACATGCAGAGTTCGGAATTCCTAAATCAGCACTAGATGAATTAAATGTAGAAGCATCACCATCAATATCAATGTAGACCATATTGACATTATGATTGTAAACTGAACCATTATTAAATGCATTATTGTCTGGCCCCAATATATTATTTCCAATTAATTGAATATCTCCTTTTAATTCTTGATTAAATCTAGGCGTAAAAGGCACATAGTTTTGCGCAAACATTTGCAAACTCATTAAAATCAATAATAAAACAAGTCCTGTTCTTACGTAAATAGCTCTATTCATGGTTGATTATATTTATTACTTCTCTTTAGCCGGGGACAATTAAAAAGGAGTATTCTTCGTTTCTTATACATAATAATGTACCATTTCTTACAAAAATAGCTATTTGACTATATTTTATGTTATTAAACGGTATAAATATCGGAAATATATTTGTAACAATAAAGAGAGTTCGAATATAATGTGCAGTTTATCGATTTATTATTAATTTAATCGATATATTATATATATTTTGTAGTAATTTTATTTCAAAAAAAATAAAATTTTGTGTATTCAACTTATTCTTTAGTAAAGAAAACGTTATTTAGATTTAAAAAAATATCTTAAAATATGAATATGAAAAAATAGTACTTATTCTGATGTAAATATAAATTCTAAAAAGAGCTCATATTCATCATTGTTTTTTTTATAATGTGACTATAGATCGAACTATTTTATATTTTAATTTTCAATTTTAACCATTGACATTTTACTGTTATATGGTTTACTTCCTATGCTAGTATCTAATGAGGCTTTAGCTTCACCTATATAATCAAACTTCTCATAATAGATATAATATTTATTCGTATTCACATTAAAGAAGAAGTTAATGTCTTTTTGTCCCGCAGCAACTGCCTTCTCTAAAAATTCATCTCTTTTACTTACATCATTATGAACAGCAACAACTAAATAATAACCTGCTTCAACATTATTTACATCTTTTACAATTTCAATATTGCTAAGGGCTTCACCAGTATCAAAATCTTCTTTTGTTAAAGGCTCTGTACTTGGGTTTGTAAAGTTCTTAATACGTTCTAAAGTTGCTCTGTCTTTATTATATCTATCATCTTCATTATCATAAGCTGCACGCTTTATTCTTCTTCTTCTTTCAAAATCTGTAGCCTCTTTAATATCGTCTAAAGTGGATATTAAATTTTGTTTAATATTTATAGCTTGCTGTTGTTCAGACTTTAAAGCTTGAATGGTATTTAGATATTCAACATTAACCGAGTCATCTCTACTTTTTACCTTTTTAAGTCGTTCTCTATAAAGCGCTTCTATCTCTGAAATTTTAGTCTCTCCTAATATAATCGAGTTATCAATTTCAAGCTTCAAACTTTCTATAACGGCATTTTCAGCTGACACACTTTTAAATGCTTTTGGAGCTTTATAAATACCTTGTTCACTTAAATCGTTTTCTTCTTTTAATTCATTTAAGTCTTGATTTTTGCTAGCTATTTTGTCACTTAATTTATCCAACAGTGATTCCTGAGCATTTTTAAATGCTTCTGTAGATTTCTTAAACTCAATTAAAACTTCATCTAAGGCTATCTCACCTATTTTCTCTTCTTTTTCTTCTTCTATTTTTTCTTCTTCAGCCTTAACTCTTGCTGTTTCTGCTATTCTAGTTTGTTCTTCTTGTTGTGCTTTAGCAACTTTATCAGCTTCAATTCTCGCTGCTTCTGCTATTCTAGCCTGCTCTTCTTGCTGTGCCTTTACTCGAGCATCTTCTATTTGTTTTGCTTTAGCTTCTTCTTCAGCTCTCTCTATTGCTGCTTCAGCTATTCTTGCTTGTTCTTCTTGTTCTTCTTTTACAAGGGCTTCCGCTTCTTGCTTCACTTTTGCTTCTCCTTCATCTTTAATTCTCTCTACTTCTGCTAACTTCGCTTGTTCTTCTAATATTTTTTTATTAGCTAGTTCATCTTCTGTTTGGTTATCAACTTTGGCTGTAACTATTTCATCAGAATTAATCTCACTAATTTTAGCTTCAACTGGTTTAGCTTTTTTACGTGTTTGCGTTTTCGATGAGTTTCTTCGCTTTGCTGCATATCCTGTTTTCTTATTAGAAGAAATTAATAAGGCTTCCTCAGCATCATCGCCACTGTAATCATACCTCTCTCTATTATTGAATTTAAATGCTACCGTAATATCATGCGAATTCCCGAAGGATGACAAATCACCCATAGCCTTTTCATAATTATATTCAATAGCTATTTGTGATGTAATATTTAATCCAACACCTGCAGATAGTCCATATAAAGTATTATAACCTGCTTGTCCCCAAATTCCTTTAGGAACCATTAACATAACTAGTCCAGAGATCACTGTTTGATCTTTTTGAAACTCCGACCTCACTAATCCTGAGAATCTACTTTCATCAAAAAAACCACGACTATTTAAATAGCCTGTGTACATAATATGCCCCTGAACGCGTTGCTCTGGATTATTTTCAATCATATTTGAAGTCGTTAAATTATAGGACACCAAATTATTTATGGAAACACCAAAGTCTAAAAAACCGGTGCCATAATTTATTCCAGGATTTATTGTAATTATTGAGTTTGAAGGAAAGTTGTCAAGAGAAGCGTCTGGAAAATTAGTAATAACGCTACCTTCATTTATTCCACTTTTGTAAAATCCAAGATTCACACCAAAAGTTAAATTGCTGTCCCTACTAAGAACGGCATTATATGCAAAATTTAGAACTCCTCCAAATGTGGTTAAAACACCATAATTTTGTTGAAATAAGCTGACTCCAGCACCTATATTTTCTCGAAACCTCCCCGAATATCCAAACAAATAGGTTTGGGGCGCATCATCAAATTGAGCCCATTCTCGCTTGTTATTAAAGCTTATGTATTTATTTTGTTCTCTAACAAAACTGAAAGTTGGATTGACAATATGTCTATTAAATTTTAAAGAATTTCTAACAGGTATATTAAACGCGACAACCCCATCTTCTTGAGAATAGAGATGCTGTGTAATACAGAAAAATAAAACTATATGTAATAGATGTTTTTTCATGTTACTTGACGACTGTTATTGAACCCTTTTTTGTTTTACCATCTGGTGTGGTTATGATGTAATAATAAACGGGGTTTACAGCTGTAAAATCTAATTGATTTTCTGGCCAATTATTTTGATAATCATTTGTTTGAAGCTCAACTTTACCCTTTGAACTTAATATAACAACTTCGGCATTCGTGCCATTAACATATTTTTGAGGAATTTCCCAGGTGTCATTTATACCATCACCATTGGGACTAATTAAATTTGGAATCTTTTCAACATCTGGAAATGCAGATCTTACTACAAAAGGAAATTCTGTTGAAGCATTGCAACCTGTAGTTTGAGTAACCACAACTTTATATGAACCAGTTTGTGTTACTTCATAACTACTCGCAGTTGCACCGTTAATCGTAAAATCATTTAAAAACCATTTATACTCAGGATTATTAGCCGAAGTAGTAACGGTAGCTATTAAAGTTTCATTTTCGTTTATATTATTAATCTCGTCAACATCAATACTACTTGTAAATCCAGTAGTTTCAAGATTTATTGACGCACTAGTCATACAACTTCCTAAATCGATACTTACTGAATATTCACCCGATTCATTAGTTTCATACATCTGGCTAGTTGCTCCAGAAATAACCTCACCATCTTTAAACCATTGATAACTATTAGCATTAATAGCACTTAAAATAGTTGGTCCTTCTGTTGAACAATACGGATTCCCTAAACTAGAACTTATATTACTTGTTGAACCAGAAGAAGCTTCGGTTACTGTTACACGATTAGAAAATGAATTTGAAGTACAACTACCGTAGTTGGTTTCCACAAAATAAGTCCCAGGTTGATTTACAGATAAGGTTTCTCCATCAGCCACAAAAACAGATGTTGTTGGGCTAGTTTCTTTATACCACTTGAATGTTAATGAAGGATATTTTAAAGGAGAATCGTTTGAAACTCCTCCGGGATTATCAATAGTTAATAAATAACTCCCTCCTGAACAATAAGCACCTGAGGCAATTAAATTATTTACAGAAAATGGCGTGTCTTGTATTTTATAATACCCAGCAAAAACATTTGAACTTGAACTTATTGAAGTTGGGGAAGTACTTTTTACTCGTATTCTAAAGGCTTCTCCAGCTGTTGTTGTAGGAACTGAAAAACTAAAAGTAACTGGCGATGCTGTTACTGTTCCAGCTCCAGAAGTATAAACTGCCGTTGGATTTGAGAAACTACTATCACCATCAGAAAGTTCAACAATAAATTGATTTCCAGAACCCAACGCTGACTCTGGTGAGAAAGAAAAGGTTACATTATAAGTGTTAAATGATGGACTTGCGCATGCTTGCGTAAAGCCCAAACTAGGCTTACTTATTACTATTTGAGCATTGGTAGTTTCATTTAAAAAGAAAATGAAAATAACAACAGTGTACAATAGCGAAAAGTTCCTCATAGTAATCTTATTTGCTTTCGTTAATAAAACTCATAGAAACAAATACTATAAAATATAGGTTCATTAGAATTTAAGGAATTTTGAAAATTTATGAGAGTCCAAACAGGAAATATCAAAGGTCTAAAGCTTTATTAACCATTTAAAATTTTTAATCCATTCTTAAATCTGGATCAACTTCGTTTGAAGCAATTATTTTATTAATTCGTAACCTAAAATCTGGTCTTCGTGTACTTCTTGTGTCTATAAAAGTTTCAAAATTATCACTTTTAGCGTAGACGTTGAAAAATGCACTATTTCCATACCAATTCTCTAAGTCTTCATTATTTGAGTTGTATTCAACAAAAATGTTCCCATTACAGTTGTTAAACAACATAGCGTTAAAGCTGATTTTTTCTAAGTTATCTTGATTAACTGCAATTTTTTCGTTCAAAATTACCGCAGGGTTAAATCCAGATATAACACTTTTATTCATATCAAGTAAGGCGTCTTCACCTATATAAACAGCTTCTTGAACTAAGTTCATTTTAATGTCTGATTCTAAATCTTCACTTGAGTTTAAAAATGTATTATTTCGAGCTCTAACCCATGTTCTGTTTTTAGAAAAGTCAAACTCTTCCTTTTTTTCATAAGATTTAACATACAAACATTTTGAGCTTCCACCATTTGATGAATAAGGAGATCTTACTGCTAAAGAATTAGATAATATTGCTGTTGCCCCATAATTGAATTTAAAATCACTTCCATATGTATTATAGGATACGAGCTTATTTAATTCAGCTTGTCCACCCCAAACTTCAAATCCGTTACCCGCAGAATGACTCACCATAATACTAGATAATTTAGTTTCCAACCCTACGCCCGCTAGCAGTAACCCATTAAAGTAAATATCTCCAGAAATTCTTTTTCCAGCATATTCAATTCTAGTGTGGGCTATTTCGCCAGAACTACTCATTATGTTATCACCTCCATAATTTGCATTTACATATTCCTCTGATTTCAAATTTGGAAAAAACATAGCTGCGGACCCAGAACCAAATCTGTTAACTGGAGCATTACCCATTATAATTAAACCGCCCCAGTCACCTGGTCTTTTTACACTCTGGTTTGAAGAAAAAATAATAGGGTCCGTTTCTGTTCCATTCGCTATTAATGACGACCCTCTAGAAATCGTCAGAGAACCCTTGGTTTTAAAATCACCCAATATAACAGTGCCAGCCTCAATGTTAAGTCTTGCGCTGTCTGTAACAAAAACACTCCCTAGTAAAAGATATACTTCTCTTTTGTAGAGCGTGATATTTTCTGTAATATTACCAGTCAATATTTTAGTAGGTTCTCTATATTCTCTTTGATTAGGTTTAAATTCTGTCCAATTATCTAGCCAGTTTTCTTCGCCTACTATTCCTTTTTCTTGTTGAGCAAAACTATTCGCTATTACAAAAAAAAGTATGAAAATGATTTGGGTAAAGTTTTTCATAGTCTAATATTTTTAGTTAAAAACTAAATATGATTTTGTATTACAATTAATATTCAAAAATATAAAAAAATCCATGAAATACCAATTAATTCGCTGAAATACATTAAATAAGCTATTTTTTCAAGAATAATAATCGATAAACGGCACTGGAATGAATTGAAAAGTAGTCAATTTTTGTGAAATTTTGAAGACAAAGTAAAGAGCAAAAAAAAAATTGATATCTATTTTTTAGAAATCCGCTTCTTAAAAATAAAAAGACAACGCATTCAAAAAATAAATATCAATCAAAACATTAACTCTAAAAAAGAGATAGAAATTTTTATAAAATTAGCGGAAATCATTATACTGATGAAGAGATTTCATAATTTCTTCATAAAATAATATTCCAGCAATTAAATTTCCTGTATCGGAATAAGGCAAATACTCAGCATGAAATTTTCCAGTACTTTCAAGATAATTATCAGTAGATTCAAATTGATTATCTAGCGCTTTTTTATTATCATTATTAGTTGGAATACCTAATGTAGTCATTGTTATACCTGGCTTTGTTGCAAAAGCAACATATGGTAATGTTCTAACAAGAACTTGTATTCTTTCAGAGTATAGTGTTATCAGCTGCCCTTTTTGCATCTGTTCTAACTCACTTTTATTATGATACTTTTCTATTGCAACTTTGTCACTAATGAAGCTTTTAGGTTCTTTCTTTTTCTGAGCAAAACCAATACCCGTAAAGAGAAAAAGGCTTAAACTGAATAAAATAATCTTCACTTTCATGTTATAGATTTAAGGATTTAAAAACAAATTTATGTAACTAAACGTTAAAAACAACCTTTTTATCGATTTATTTTAAATAATATATAATTATTATACGTTTTTACTTACAATAACGTATACTGAACAAATAATTTAGAAACCAAATTATGACTATTAACCTATGAAGATTCATAAAATAGCCCAATATTAATTCTTCGATACATTGAAAATCATTAGGAATCAAATAAAAATTTAAGCTAATTTTGAAATATATAAGTTTTAAGATAAGTTTTCCTGATGAGACAAACGCTATATGCTCTGTTTTCAAATTTAACTAAAGTTAAAACATGTTTAATTAGTATTTAAAAATATTAAACAAAATTAATGTCTCAATTAAATGTTAATCTACATAGCTGTTGTACATTTACAGATTATTAATAAAACTTAGATTCTCATAAAGTTTGAGTAGCGACACAATTAAAAAATTCAGAGTTCAAAAATAGTATGTCTAAATTACCTAAAGAGCATAAGTTTATTGACCTTTCAGATTATGGAAGACCAATTGCAAGACTTATAGCTAATTCTCTAAAAGAAACTGCATTAACGCCTATTCATGTTACAATAGCGTTTATTATTTCAGGTTTAATCTCAATTATTTGTATTCTACTTGGATATTTCTGGGCCGCTGCCTTTTTCTTAATATTAAAATCGATATTGGATGCTGCTGATGGAGAATTAGCAAGAATAAAAAACACACCTTCATACACAGGTCGCTACCTAGATTCTGTTGCAGATATTATCTTAAATTTTTTAATCTTATTATCACTTTGGTATACTTCAGAAACTCATTTTCTTTATAGCTTTTTTGCGTTTTTAGGGATTCAATTACAGGGCACTTTATATAACTATTACTATGTTATTTTGAGAAATAATGTCAATGGTGATACTACAAGTAGAATTTTTGAATATGAGTCTCCGGTGGCATTGAAAGGTGAAAGTCAAAAAAATGTAAATATACTCTTCGCAATTTATAAACTACTTTATGGAGTCTTTGATAAAACAATTTATACTCTAGATGCCAATGCGCATAAGTGTAAGCAATTCCCAAAATTATTAATGACAGCTTTATCGACCTTTGGCCTTGGATTCCAACTTTTGCTAATAAGTGTCATGTTAGTGTTAGGATATAAAGATTACATCGTTTCTTTCTTTTTATGGTACTCTCTAATGATTATTGTTTTTATTAGTATTAGAAAGCTATTGAAACCTTAATAATAGTTTACTTTTTGTAGTTTTTTTACCAACATACTTTACAAACATGGGTATTCTACATAGTTTCTTGATGTTTCATAAAGTTTTATTTTCAATTCTAGACTTGACTCCAACTCGGGCTTAAGAATATTGTAGATCACCATGGCGATATTTTCTGCAGTAGGGTTTAAGCTCGAAAATTCCTCTGTATCTAAGTTTAGGTTTTTGTGATCAAATCTGTCAAGAATTTTATCTTTAATAAGGTCTGAAAGAATCTTAGCATCAATCACATATCCAGTCTCAAGGTCACAAACACCAATAATCTTCACTTCTAAATCATAATTATGTCCGTGATAGTTAGAATTATTACATTTACCAAATATCGCATGGTTTTTTTCATCACTCCAATTTTTGTTATGCAACCTGTGAGCAGCGTTGAAATGCTCACAACGTATAATAGCTGTTTTATTCATATTTATAATAATACTAGAATTTAAATTTTATCTATTTTCAAAGATATAATATTTTTGTTTAATTTTAATGTATATTCATTAAACAAAAATTAAAACGAGTAAATTAGCAAAGCGTAATACACTATTTTTGCATTAGTTTAAATTAACATGAATAAACAAGATTACAATATACATATCATCGGTGCAGGAACAAGCGGACTTGTTGCCGCCAGAGTTTTAGAAGATTATGGTTATAGCCCTATCATTATTGAGGCAACAGATCGCGTAGGCGGACGCGTAAAAACTGATATCGTAAAAGGATATCAATTAGATTATGGTTTTCAAGTGTTGCTCACAGCATACCCAGCTGCTCAGAAATATTTAAATTTTGATTTGTTAGAATTACAACAGTTTCTCCCTGGAGCTACTATTTTTAGTAGTGGTAAACAAAAAACTATTGGTGATCCTTTAAAAAATCTATCATTACTTTTTCCAACATTATTTTCTGATATAGGAACGTTTTCAGACAAATTAAAAATACTTAAACTGAATAAACTATTAAAGAAATCGACACCTACTGAAATTTTCGCCAAAACTGAAAAAACTACATTTCAATATTTATTAGATTTCGGTTTTTCAGAAGACATGATTTCTAAATTCTTCAAACCTTTTTTTAGTGGAATATTTCTAGAAGCTGAGTTAGAGACATCAAGTAGAATGTTTGAGTTTGTTTATAAAATGTTTGGAGAAGGCCTTGCTGCATTACCTAAAGCTGGTATTGAAGCCATCCCAAAACAACTAAAAGAACATTTAAAAAAAACAACATTTCATTTCAATACAAAAGTTAAATCGGTTAAAGACGGTAAAATACTCCTTACTAACGACACCGAACTAGAAAGTCACTTTACAATTATAGCGACAGAAGCGAGTTCACTTATTTCTAAACTAAAAAATCAAGAAACGGAATGGAAATCTTGTGATACCCTATATTTTGAAACCAATAGCAGAACGATCAAAAAACCACTTATTGGCCTCATAACAAATGAAAATGCACTTATTAATAACATATTCTACCATACTAGTCTTGCCTCACATACAACAGGCACGAGAGAATTATTATCTGTTACCGTAGTAAAGAATCATGGATTATCTCACAAAGCATTAATAATTCAAATTCAAAAAGAATTGAAAATGTATTGTGGTATAGATACTTATACATTTATTAAGCATTACTCTATAGCACAAGCACTGCCAAAATTAAGGGAGTTACATTATGACATGCTTCCATCTGAAACAAGATTAACTAAAGGTATTTTTCTTGCTGGAGATACACAACTGAATGGATCTTTAAATGCAGCAATGATTTCTGGCGAAAGAGCAGCATTAAA
>Ga0209094_1001317_pt1 | contig 14441 bp, 9 predicted proteins | sample COGITO_mtgs_1004_2_FD_184790 | JGI IMG/M metagenome (GOLD analysis project Ga0209094, IMG submission 184790) | Pelagic marine microbial communities from North Sea - COGITO_mtgs_100430 (SPAdes) (version 2) | ecosystem: Environmental > Aquatic > Marine > Epipelagic ...
CAGGAAGTGTTTTAACGGTTTTTTTTTGAAAAGCAATACAACTATCATTAAAAACACAACTTTCACATAGTGGGTTTTGAGGCTTGCAATGAAGCGCACCAAAATCCATGATTGCTTGGTTATATGTACCAGGTTGTTCTGTGTCAATCAAGGTTTGAGCCAATGCTTTGAATTCTTTAATTCCTGTAGCTGAATTGATCGGTGTTTGAATGCCAAAATATCGGGAGAGTACTCGATATACATTTCCATCAACAACAGCAGTTGGTTTATCAAAACAAATAGAAGAAATTGCAGAGGCGGTGTAATCTCCTATTCCTTTAAGTTTTATAATTTCTTTATAGGTCGATGGAAATTCACCATTCAGTTCGGATGCAATTTGATTTGCAGTAAAATGAAGATTTCTAGCTCTTGAATAATAGCCCAAGCCTTGCCACATTTTTAATACGGTACTTTCTGTTGCTTTCGCGAGATCAAAAACAGTAGGAAACACTTCAATAAATTTAAGGTAATAAGACATGCCTTGAGCAACTCTTGTTTGTTGCAACATGATTTCTGACAGCCAAATAAAATAGGGGTTCTTTGTTTTGCGCCAAGGCAATTCCCTATTGTTTTGTAAGTACCACTGAATTAATGTGTTAGAAAATCTCATCATTTAAAAATAGAATTGCAATATTACATTATAAAAATCAAATAAATTTAGGTGTTATTATTTTCGGAGTTGATTAATTATCATATATTTGCATCCGCATTTTTGGGGTTAAATTAATAAAAATATAGTAAAAATACAGACATGACGAAAGCAGATATCGTATCAAAAATTTCAGATAAATCAGGAATAGAAAAAACAGATGTATTAGCAACTGTTGAAGCTTTCATGACTGAGGTTAAAGATGCACTAGAAAATGGCGACAATGTTTATTTAAGAGGTTTTGGTAGTTTTATTATTAAAACAAGAGCAGAAAAAACAGGTAGAAATATTTCGAAGAATACAACTATCAAAATTCCTGCACACAATATTCCAGCTTTTAAACCAGCGAAAACTTTTGCCGAAGGGGTAAAAAGTAAAGTAGCCGTTAAATAAAAAAATATTAATCTAAACCTTAGTAAGGTTTAAAAAAACGAAAACACCATGCCAAGCGGTAAAAAAAGAAAGAGAGCAAAAATCTCTACACACAAAAGAAAGAAAAGAGCTAGAGCAAATAGACACAAGAAAAAGTAAGTATTCATTTTCTTTTCGTTTATAGTTCAGCGAGAAAAAGTTCATTGACATAAGAGGTTAAACTAACCTCGTACGGTATTAAAAATACCTGACAATATTAACCCATCTGCACAATTTGTGTAGTATTAAAACCATTTCAGTATGAAAACAGAATTAATTATTCGCTCAAATTCATCTGATATTGATTTTGCCTTATTAAGAGATGGAAAACTTATTGAATTAAATAATGAGACTAGTGACAACAAATTTTCTGTTGGCGATATTTTTTTAGCCAAAATAGGAAAAGTTCTTACAGGTTTAAATGCAGCCTTTGTAAATGTAGGTTACCCAAAAGACGGGTTTTTACATTATCATGACTTGGGTGCGCAAGTAAACTCATTAAATACATTCATAAAGAAAGTAAGCACAGGTAAGTATAAAGAATTCACTTTTAAAAATTTCCGAAAGGAAGAAGACATTAACAAAGACGGTAGTATTAACGATGTACTAAAAACAGGAAGAAACCTATTGGTACAGATTGTAAAAGAACCAATTTCTACGAAAGGACCAAGATTAAGTTCTGAGTTGTCTATAGCAGGTAGATTTTTAGTTTTAGTTCCTTTTTCTAATAGAGTTTCTGTTTCTCAAAAAATAGAAGATCCAAAAGAAAAAGAACGTTTAAAAAGGTTAGCAAAAAGCATTAAACCAAAAGGGTTTGGTGTTATTTTAAGAACTGTTGCCGAAGGCAAAAAAGTAGCAGAGTTAGATAAAGATTTGCAAAATTCATTAGAACGTTGGAAGACAATGTCTAAAAGAATTGCAAATACAAATACACCAACAAAAATTTTAAGCGAGTTAAACAGAGCATCCTCTATTTTAAGAGATGTAATGAATGATTCTTTTACAAGCATTGTTACAAATGATGAAACTTTGAAAGTAGAAATCAAAGAGTATTTACAAGAAATATATCCAGAAAAGGAAAAAATTGTAAAATTACACACCTCTGAAACTCCTATTTTTGAAAAATACGGAATTGAAAGACAAATTAAAACATCATTTGGAAAAACAGTTTCCATGAGCAAAGGTGCCTATTTAGTAATAGAACACACAGAAGCTCTTCACGTTATTGATGTTAATAGCGGAAACCGTTCAAACAAAGCAGGTTCTCAAGAAGACACCGCATTAGAAGTAAATCTAATTTCAGCTACAGAAGTAGCACGTCAGTTACAACTGCGTGATATGGGAGGAATTATAGTTGTAGATTTTATTGATATGCACAAAGCTGAAAACAGAAACAAACTGTATCAGCATCTTAAAGAGAAAATGGCTTTGGATAGAACAAAGCACAAAATATTACCTCCAACTAAATTTGGTTTGATACAAATTACAAGACAAAGAGTAAGACCTGAGTTGAGTATAAAAACTACCGAAGCAAACCCAAATAAAAATGGAGAAGTAGAAGCACCAATCGTTTTGTTAGACAAAATTGAAGCAAATTTAGAGAAATTTATGTCAAACTCTAAAAATAAAAAAGTACAATTGCATGTACATCCTTTTATTGCAGCTTTTCTAACAAAAGGAATGAATTCTATACGTTTTAAATGGTATTTAAAACACAAAAAGTGGATTACAATTATACCTCGTGACGCTTACACATACTTGTACTATAGATTTAAATCTCCAAAGGCTTAAATTTATAGTATAAAGGCAATAATTTTTTATCAAAAAACCCCGCAACTTTTTTAGTTGCGGGGTTTTGTATTTTATACTATTGGCTACTTATTATTTTCTTTAATCAAATACAGATACACAGGGTAATGATCTGAATACCCACCGGTATAGTTTCCGCTAGAAAAGCTTCTAAAAGGATATCCTTTATATTTTCCCTTTTTAGTAGTTAAAAAACGCTTATTAAAAACCTTAGCCTTGTACATTTTATAGGTAGAAAAATCTTTTTCACCTTTATCTAACAGGGGTGATGTAAAGAAAATCATGTCAAATAAATTTATTTTATCTCTATACTTTAAGGTGTTAAACCCTCTACGGAACATGTCTTCATAAGGATTGTACAAATCACCTTCGTTTACTTCCTTCTTTTTGCTTTTTGTTTGTAATATCTTTTTTAAACTAGAATTTGTAGGATCGTCATTGAAATCGCCCATAACTAGAATTTTAGCATTGGCATCTTGGGCTCTTATCTGCGCTATAATTTGTGTGTTTTGATAAGCAGCTTTTTCTCTATAGGGTCTGCTGGCGGCTTCACCCCCTCTTCTTGAAGGCCAATGATTTACAATCAGATGGATTAATTCATCGTCTAAATACCCTGAAACTAATAGTTGATCTCGGGTGTAAATTGGACGATTGTTTTTATAAATCTTTGGATTAAAAGCTTCGTGGTAAATAGGGGTAAAGTATTTTTTTTGATATAGTAATGCAACATCAATCCCTCTTTTGTCAGGAGAGTCATAATGTATAATGCCATAGTTGTTTTTTGCTAAATGTTTAGAAGCGATTAAATCTTCTAAAACATTTAAATTCTCAACTTCTGAAACACCAATAATTGCAGGACTTGTGTTGGTCTTATTCAATCCAATTTTAGCAATGGTACTACTCAGTTTGTCTATTTTATCCCAATAGACCTTAGATTTATTTGACTTTAACTCCATTATAGGGCTCGCTTCGTCATTTTTTGTGACATCATTAATGGTGTCAAATAAGTTTTCTAGGTTATAAAAAGCAACGGTTCTAATTGAATATTTTTTGCCATTTTTCTGTGAAAAACCGGTCATAAATATTGCAGAAAACAGCAACATTAACAGTGTTTTTTTACGCATTGTAAGTTCTTAGTTAGAGGGTAAAAATAAGAAACTAAAGCTGTTTAAGTTTGTTTGTAGTTGTTTTTTTAGGAATGAAGGTTATTTTTTATTAATTTTAAGTACGATTGAGAAAAAGAAAAATTAGCGTATTAGTAAGTTATGAAAAAAATTGTGATGGCGGCATTCTTGCTGCTAATTCCCTGTATAGGGATCTATGGGCAACATAGTATTAAAGGAACGATACTAGAGAGTATGTCGAAACAACCTCTGAAAGAGGTACTTATTCAAGTAAAAAATACTGTTATTACTGAAACTACAGATCTACAGGGTAATTTTCTGATAACGAATTTTCAAGTAAAAAAAGCGATTCTAGAAATAAAATTGGAGGGGTATGAAACTCAAAATATTCCCATTGAGCTCTCAGATACCATCCTAGATTTAGGAATTATCTTATTGTTTAAAGAAGTTGAAGAAATTCAAGATCTCAGTATAATAATACTTACAGATGATGAATTAAATGAAGATGTAAGTTCAGCAGATAATATTTCTGGACTGTTACAATCATCAATGGATATTTTTCTCAGAACTGCTGCATTCGAATTTAGTTCATCATTTTTTAAAGTTAAGGGATTCGATTCTAGAAACGCAAAGATTCTAATTAACGGTATTGAAATGAATAAAATCTACAATGGAAGACCTCAGTGGAGTAATTGGGGTGGTTTGAACGATGTATTAAGAAATCAAGAATTTAGAAGTGGACTCACACCTTCTGAACTTACTTTTGGGGGTGTTTTAGGATCTACAAATATAAATACGAGAGCATCAGAACAACGACCAGGAGTCAGACTTTCTTATTCTTCCTCTAACAGGTCTTATCAACATAGAATCATGGCAACCTATACCAGTGGAATGTTAAAAAACGACTGGGCTTTTACTTTTTCGGGAAGTAGAAGAGCAGGAAATGAAGGTTTTAATGAAGGAACTTCTTATGATGCATATTCAGTATTTACTGCTGTTGAAAAAAAAATAAATGATAAAAGCAGTATTAATTTTACAGGAATTTTCACCCCAAATAGAAGAGGAAAATCTTCACCAAATACTCAAGAGGTCTCTGATTTAAAAGGAATTAAATACAATGAATATTGGGGTTTTCTAAATGGGAAAAAAATAAATTCAAGAATTAAAGAAGTCAATGAGCCTATTTTAATGTTAAATTACTATTGGGATTATTCAGAAAATACCTCCATAAATTCAAATATTGCCTATCAATTTGGGACAGTAGGAAACAGTAGAATAGACTATAACGGAGGAGCCAATCCAAGTCCAACATATTATCATAATTTACCGAGTTATTTTTTAAGAAAAGAAGATTTCGAAGGAGCCTATATTGCTCAAAATGTTTTTCTTAACAACGGGCAATTAGATTGGACTAGTATTTTTGACGCAAACATTACAAATGAAAATTTAGGGATAGAAAACGCCTATGTTTTGTATGAAGATAGAAATGATGACAAACAATTTACAATCAATTCAATGATAACGACTGAGGTAAACGAAAAGCTCTCTTTAAATGGTAAAATAGCATACAAACGTTTACGCTCTCAGAATTTTGCAAATGTTGTAGATGTATTAGGAGGTATAGGTTATTTAGATATTGACCCTTTTGGAGCTAGTGAAGATGAAAAACAAAATAATCTTTTACATCCCAATAGATTGGTGGGTATAGGAGACAAATTTAAGTATAATTTCAACTTAAATTCTGAAATTATTTCTGCTTTTGCACAAACTCAATTTGAATCTAATCCAATAGATTTTTTTATGAGCATGCAGGTTTCTAGTACTTCACATCAGAGAATCGGGTTGTATCAAAATGGAGGTTTTTCAGATACTTCATTAGGACCCTCAGAAAAGAAGAAATTTATGAATTTTGGTTTTAAAACAGGAGTTACCTATAAATTTACAGGACGACATTTACTAGATATCAATGCCGCTTATTTAACGGTGGCTCCAACCATTAGAAACACCTTTTCGAACTCAAGAGAGAATAATAATATCGTTTTAGATTTACAAAGCGAAAAAATACTTTCTACTGATGTCAGTTATATTTTTAGAAACCCAATAATTACCTCAAAACTAACAGCATATTATGCATCAATAAAAGATGCAACGGAAATTTCTTTTTATTTTGCTGATGGAGTTGGAGGAGATAATTCGGCTTTTGTGCAAGAAATACTTCGAGGAATTAACAAAAAACATCTTGGATTAGAACTAGGTATAGAAGCGCAAATAACGGCGAGCTTTAAATTAAAAGGAGCGGTTGCACTTGGGGAACATACGTATGATAACAACCCCCTTTTATACCTAACTACAGAGGCAGATAGTGCATCTCTAGCAGCTGGTTTTGAAAATGGCTTTAAAGATTTTGGAGAAGTATATCTTAGTAACTATAAATTAGCAGTAGGCCCACAAAAGGCTTCTTCTTTTGGATTTGAATACAGAGACCCCAGCTATTGGTGGGTTGGAGCAACTTTAAATTTTTTCGAGAATTCATTCATCGATATTTCACCGTTAAACAGGTCTCGTAATTTTTATACAGATAACGATGGATTACCTTTTTTAGACTACGATACAGAGACTGCTAGAGACCTTCTCAATCAAGAAAAGTTTGATGCGTATTCTATTGTAAACTTTGTTGGAGGAAAGTCTTATAAAATTGACAAATATTATATAAGTGTTTTTGCAACCGTAAATAATTTATTAAATAAAAGATACAAATCTGGGGGATTTGAACAAGGAAGAAATGCCAATTACAATCAATTATTAGAAGACAAATCGCTCGATAAACCAATTTTCGGAAATAAATATTGGTATGGAAGAGGTGCTACCTACTTCATGAATGTAAATCTTTCTTTTTAAAAAAAATAAAAAACAGTAAAAATGAAAAAGAATAAAAGAATTAGATCGATAGTAGTTTTAATTATAAGCCTTTCCTTAATTACCTGTGTAGATGAAGGAGATTATTCGATGCCAGAAAGTATAGGAATTGAAGAAAATGACCATGTCAATACCCTTTTAGACAGTATCTCTAAAGGAACCCTAGAATTAAAAACCATACAGCAGGTCAAAGAACTCTATATAACAGATACTCATCCAGTAGAAATTTTTTCTGCTATTGTGGTAAAAGGATATGTTGTTTCTTCTGATAAAACAGGAAATTTTTACAAAGAAGTGTATATACAAGATGCTCCGAAAAACCCTAATGCAGGAATAAAAGTCAGCATCAACTTAAATAAGAGTTACAATAAATTTAATATTGGGAGAGAGATTTATATTCGCTTGAAGGGGTTGTATGTTGGTGAAATAAATTCAGGAGACGGAATCATTACAATTGGAGGAAAAATAAAACCTACGGAGGATACAGAAATAGACTATATATCTGTAAATCAACTTTCAAAACATATTTTCAGAACAACGATTACAGAAGAAATAACACCAAAAAAAATTAATTTTGCTAGCTTAAATGAGACTAATATTGGAACTTTTATCAGATTAGAAAACGTTTTTTTTGAGGCAAAATTAACAGGGAAACCCTATGTAGACCCATCAGAAGATTTTGATACCCAACGTAAAATTCAAACTTGTTTAGGATTGGGTTATGATGATTTACTCCTAGAAACGAGTTCATTTTCAAGTTTCGCACATCAAACATTACCGGAAAATGCAGGAACGATATGCGCCATTGTTTCTAAAGATTATGGAGGAAATTTTATAGTACTGAATTTAAATGATATTAGCGATGTTGAAATGAATAATGAAAGATGTGCTCCTATTCCCATGGAAGACTTTAAAACAATTTTATTGGAGGAAGATTTTGAAACCCAATCTGGAGAAATCGAACTACCGAATTGGCTTAATTATCGTGAGGAGGGTACGAAGTCTTGGAGGTCTTATACAGATTCTTATTCGCAAAGTAAGGCGGCAAGAATTGGATCTAGAAATTCTACGGATGATCTTACAGTATCTTGGTTAATTACAGAAGGAGTGAATTTGGATACCACAATACAAGAATTTTTATCCTTTGAAACTTCGAATAGTTTTGCAAATGGCAGTGAATTAGACGTATTTATATCTACCGATTTTGATGGGAACAAAGACCATATAAAGCAAGCGACTTGGACCCGTTTACCCGCTAAAATTGTTTCCGATGGCATCCCTTTTAAAAAGTGGGTACATTCAACCTATATTGATATTTCCTCCTATTCAGGAACTGCTTACATAGCTTTTAAATATACCGGAACGGGAAACATCTATTTTGATGGAACTTATGAACTCGATCAGATTTTGATATGTGGTAAAAAGTAGGCGATTACAAAGCACTAAGCTTTTAGTTAAGTACAAAGTTTGAAACGAACTCAAACCCTTGAATTTACTGATTTTTCGCCTATTTTTTATATACATTGTTAGCTGCTGGCTTTTTTACCATTTTATTAAATCATCTTCTTCAATCGGCTTTACAATCGCAATTTTTTTAAGTTCTAAATTTGAATTAATTTGAACCAAGTCAATAGGTGCTGATAGATAATTAGCAACAACTGTTTTCAGACCTAATTCAGTCGCTCCGTATATGTCATAAGTTGCGATATCTTTTATTATATCAATGCCGTTAAAAGTAATTTTATTTATTAGTTGATATTCAGTTTCAATATCAAAATGATTGGAAATTTTCTTACTGTTCGCTAAGACATCTATGTCAATTATTTCGTCTTTTTCACTCGGTATATAGATTAAATTATAATCGGCAGAAATCAATAGGTTTTTGATAAATTCAAATGACTTTTTGAATGAAGGGTTACTTCTCAAAGACAATATTTCTTCAAAAAAATGTGTTTTGGTTTTGTGCTTTCTAAATTCAGCTTGCGGATTGAAGTATATTTCAAATAGAATACCATTTAGCAAGTGATTTTCTCCATCAGCTTCAGAGTATTTTTTTAAATTGTTGTCCAAATCTTGCATAAATTCTACAGCGTTAAATGCAGCACCACTTGATTGTAGTAAATTTCTACCTAAAATAAACATCTGGTTTTTATCCAATGAATTTTTAGGGATTTTCAATATGTCATAAATTGCAGGATTCTGAATATTCCAATCGTAAGATTTGATTTTTTTAATTAGCATTCCAAATTCGTCATTTTTAACATAATTGACATCTTTTACAACATCTTCCGAATATGGAATAGAAACAGAATGAACCATTTGCCCATTATTGAAATAGAAATCTCCAATTAAAGAGGTGTGTTCCCACGTGGTCTGCTTTCCACTACTAAGATTAAATACAGTTTTTCTGACTTTCTTAAATAGTTCCTCTACAGAAAGTCTTTCCCGACCAATGTACTTTAATAGCGAACCTGTAAAAATACTGTTCCCTTCGTAACCTACATCACTTGCACCATCATTTGGCGAAGTCGAAAAGGCAATTAAAGTTCCTTTGGGTGCTTGAATTGGACTGGTTGCTATAATTCCACCACGCTCAAAACTTCTTCTACAAGCGTCAATAATTGCAATGTTTATTTTATTCGAGTTATTCTTATAAATGGAAAGTAAGTCGGTAAGTTGAATGCAGGTCTGCTTGCAATGATATGTGTTTGGCAAATCAATTTGACACTCAGTAAAAGCTAAATAGTTTTCTCCTTCGACTTCAAATCCGTGACCCGCAAAGTAAAATATGGTAGCATCGTAATTCTTAATTTTTTCTTCAAACTCCGTTAAAAGTTCAACAATTTTCTGAGAGTTCCCATTCTCACAAAAAATAACATCATAGCCTAATTTTTCGAAAACCTGCTTAATACTATGTGCATCATTTAAGGCGTTGTCCAATTTATATTTATCGTAGTAATTGTCATTTCCAATTACCAATGCTAATGTTTTCATTTACTCGATTATGTTTTTTTCAGCTTGAAGCTAACGGTTAGTATATGAGTCGTTGGGCATTTATAACACCAAGCTTTCAAATGATTACTTAAATGATTTATATCACAAAGTTATATTTGAACTACCAATTGCCCAATGACTTATATACATTGTTGTGCGTTCGTACTTTCATTATTTTTTTAACAGCGTTTTCTTTACAATGCATTCCATCATAAAAGTCATCGTTATTCAAATCTGCCTTTTGTGGGCTAAAAGAACCAAAATATTCTATCCCTTTTTCTTCGGCAAATTTCACGACTTTATTTTCGACATCTAATACGATGCTATAATCTTGTACAACTTTTTCATAAACAACTGGATGATATGGTGCTAGAAAAAAAGATAATTCAATATTATTTTCTAATATTGATAAACATAGATTTTCAAATTCTTGTAATATATCAGGTGATATAGTGTTAAAATTTTCTATAGAATATATGCCCCCGGAAATATAATTTTTGGCATTATTATTTACCTCCTCATTAGAAAATTCCCTATATTTTTTACCATAAGAGAGAGATGCATCAACTAATTTGGTGGTTGTTTGATTGTATTTTTCATTAGAGGCAATTGGTTCCGATTTTCCTTTTATTACATTTGGTAGGTTTTTAAATGATGCCTGAAAATATGAAAATGAAAATAGCTGTTTAACCTCATTGTTAAGGATACTTTTATTTCTTTCTTTTCTCTCATTAGAAAAACTGGCATATTCTTTTTCTAATGATTTCCATCTTATTTGACCATTATTTTCATTTAACAACCAAGGGTCTATACCTAAAATTATTTTTTTCGGTAATATTTCTTTCTCATTATAAATTTGGTATATAGCAATTAAATCTTCAATGCTTGCACCAGAAACACTATTATTAATTACATTCTTTTCTACAAAGAATGTACTATTAATAAGCATTGTTCGACTCGAACCAAGTATTAATATGTCAGGATTAGTGTGTAGTCTATTTATCAATTCATTTTGAAGAATTCTTTCGTCATAGTTTGAGATGTTTGTCGCATTCTGATTTTCGAATATAATATCAGCAATTTTTTTTTCATAACCAGGGTGAAAAATTTTAGCACTATCACCCCAATAGTTTACTGAAACAAGAAATAGTAATGTCAATACTGAAAATATTATTGTTTTGTATATAAATTTTTTCATATTAAAATTGGAAATAGATGAATTGATTTTCATTGAAATTACCCATAACCATAATAGCTATTACAATAGCTAAATACAGACCATACCTTAGATAACTGTGTTTTATGTTGACAGTATTTTCAATTGCATATTGCTTATTGCGACCAATCCATTCAATTACTATAAAAATAGCAATCATAATTACTGTCGTAAATGCTAATTTCATTAGTGGAAAATGGGGAAATGAAAATAGAGATTTTGAAAAAATCGTTGATAAATAATTCAAAGCGTGTTCTATGCTTTCAGCTCTAAAAAATACCCAAGCTAAAACGGTTAAACTAAATGTAATCCCAATTTGGAAGAACTCTTTAATAGATGGCAGATACTTTTCTTGTGCAACAGTGTTTGTATTTGTTCTATTTTTTCCGAGTAAAAGCAATGGAAGAAAATATACAGCATTCAATGCTCCCCAAACGATAAAAGTCCAATTTGCACCATGCCAAAATCCGCTGACTATAAAAATGATAAAAGTATTTCTTACTTTCATCCAAGTTCCACCACGACTACCTCCTAATGGAATATAAAGATAATCTCTGAACCAAGTTGATAAAGAAATGTGCCAACGTCTCCAGAACTCTGCAATATCTCTTGAAAAATATGGGAAAGCAAAGTTTTGTTTTAAATCAAACCCAAATAGCCTTGAAGTTCCGATTGCTATGTCAGAATATCCAGAAAAGTCCCCATAAATTTGAAATGTGAAAAATAATGCTCCTAAAACTAAGGTGCTTCCAGAATAGTCTGCTGAATTGTTGAATATTTCATTTGCTATTTGTGCGGAGTTATCTGCGATTACAATTTTTTTGAATAAGCCCCACAAAATTTGTCTTAAACCATCAACAGCTTTATCATATTCAAAAGTTCTCTTTTTATAGAATTGCGGCAATAAATTCGTTGCTCTTTCAATTGGACCTGCAACGAGTTGCGGAAAGAAACTTACAAATGCAGAGAATGCAATGAAGTCTTTTGTCGGTTGAAGTTTTCTTTTGTAAGCATCAATAGTATAGCTCAACGTTTGAAATGTGTAGAAACTGATTCCAACGGGTAGTATAATATTTAATCCTTGCGCGTTTATTGGTGTTCCCAAAAACGAAAAAGCTGTAACGAAATTCTCAAGAAAGAAGTTGTAATATTTGAAAAAACCTAAAAACCCAAGGTTTACTAAAATGCTTATCCAAAGTAAAACTTTTCTTTTAGATATATTTTTTTCATTTAACAACCTTCGACCAATTGAATAGTCAATTATCGTACTAAATAAAATCAGAGATAGAAATCTCCAATCCCACCATCCATAGAATGTATAACTCGCAACTACTATTAAGAGGTTTTGAAGTTTTAGGTTTTTATTTGTAACAAACCAATATAAGAAAAATGCTATTGGTAAAAATATTGCAAAATCTATTGAGTTAAAAAGCATTTAATTTTGTCTTGTTTTAATGTTTATTATTTGCACTATGGCTCTTGTTTTTGTATGACGCACAACGGTCTAGTATAAAAATAGTAGCGGATTTTCACACACTAACTTTTCAGTTAAACACAGACCTTTTTTTATTATTACATACTTTTGTTTTAGCGATTAAGCCGCTATTATTTTTATACATTGTTGGCATTAGTTATTTCCAATTCCAAAGCCTTTTCAAATGACTTTACTGATTTAGTTATATCATTTTTAGTAGTTGCCCAAGAGCAAATACTAACTCGCATAACTTTTTTGTCACGCCACATTGAGCCTCCTAACCAACACTCTCTTAGCATTTGAATATTACTCAACACTTGTTCTGTAATTTTATCAGTGTCACATCTAACAATAACTTGATTGAACACAATGTCGTTTTCAACATAGAAACCTCTTATTTTGCTTATTTCTTCAGCAAACTGTTTGGCTCTTAGATGCATTGCTAAAATCATTTCATCAATTCCGTTCTTTCCTAGGTACTTTATTATAGACCACAACTCAATTATCCTTGCTCTTCGAGACATTTCGGGTGTGTAAAACATTCCGTCTCTTTCGGCACTTTCTACAATATAACTTCCAGACATATGAAGTGCAGAAGTCATAGCCTCTTGATCTGAACATAGTATTATTCCACAGTCGTAAGGCGTATTTAATGTTTTGTGTCCATCTACAGCCCAAGAAGTAGCATTTCCTATTCCTTTTGTTAAATGCTTTAATTCATTTACTGCTTCAGCCCACAAACCAAATGCACCGTCAATATGAACCCAAGCATTGGCTTTCTTTGCTTTCTTGCAAATAGTTTCAAAGTTGTCAAATGCACCACTATTTACATTACCTGCTTGCAAAATTAGAATGGTATTTTTATCTAATTTAGGTATTAAATCAGGGATAATTCTACCTTGATTATCTACGTCTACCCATTCGATGTTTTCTGTTCCTAAACCTAATATTCCGATTGCTTTTAAAACTGTAGAATGTGATTGTTTTCCTGTTACAATTCTTATTTTTGGTGAATTTCTAAGTCCTTTTTCGTTTATATCCCAATTATTCCTTTGTAGAATACGATATCTTGCAGCAGCCAAACCACATAAATTAGCTGTAGATGTTCCACTTACAAATCCAGCAGAAGATTGTTTAGGTAAATTAAATAAATCTATCAGCCATTTTTCTACTACAGATTCTAACTTACTACCGATAGGTGAGAGAACGTTCATTGCAGGTGCTTGGTCCCAATATGTGCCTAAATTTTTAGCTGCTAAACCAACTGGAACGGCACTTCCACAAACAAATCCAAAGTATTTCCCTCCTAATGTTGCGGTTGTTGCTGGACTTCCATATCTATTTAATTGTCCAATTACATTTTCGGCTGTTGTAGAATTTGAAGGAAGTTCTTCATTGAATATTTCTAAGTCTTCAAGTGCTTTTTCCGTTGGGTAAACATTTCGGTCAAAAATATTTTCTAAATACTCAAATGAATATTGTTGTACTTGATTAAATATTTCTTTGTTTCTAATTTCTTGAAACATTTTATCTTGAATTTCACTCATTTTTTCTAATTAATGCCAACGTTGTTGTGTATGATTAGTTGCGTGTTTTGAGCAGTGAAGTTAGTAAATAAAACATGAACCAAAAAGGGCTCAAAGGACTTTCGTAAATTGGCTAAAACTAGTAATTAATTATACACGGCTTAAGTTAGCATTTTAATAAAAACACTAAATTAGACATATAAATTAGAAAGAACAAAAGAGGGGATTAAGGTTATTATATACGCAGAAGCTTAAGACTTCGTCAACATTGAAAATCACCTCT
>Ga0209094_1001320_pt1 | contig 14437 bp, 21 predicted proteins | sample COGITO_mtgs_1004_2_FD_184790 | JGI IMG/M metagenome (GOLD analysis project Ga0209094, IMG submission 184790) | Pelagic marine microbial communities from North Sea - COGITO_mtgs_100430 (SPAdes) (version 2) | ecosystem: Environmental > Aquatic > Marine > Epipelagic ...
ATAGACAGTGGGTTTCTACCTATTTGGTAGCGGGTTTCTGCCAGATAGGCAGTGGGTTTAAGGTGAATGGGTTTGGTTGGCGCCACGCTCGTGGGCTTTACAAACCTTTTCTCTTGCAGTGTTTACAATAATTTGTGTTTTCCGGTTGTACTTAAGACAGTGACGGCGAAAGGTCCCAAGAGAAGGGTTTCCGTGACTTTATTTTAAAGTGCCCCACTCGGCTAACTCATCGCAGGTTGCTTGGTCGGTTTGGGAGAGTTCAAGGACTGTAGGACCATCCGACACCCTCGGCCCAACGAAAATCCCTAACCAGGCTACGTACAAGGCTATCGGGATGGCTGTCGTGAGAGTAAACCACGCGAAGGAACGAGCCCACTCCCTGAGGCTCCACAGACCTCCCGTTCCTTTCTTGGCGGGGCCTTGCTCGCGACTCATGGGCGGAACAGTCCACTCAAGCCCCAAGTTGTCAAGGATTGCAGAAACCCATTTCCTAGGTCTTTAATACTCATACCTTTACTGTCGGTAAGAAAAAATGCCCCACTCGGCTGCCAGAGGTAATCAAACAGCCGGGTGGGGCACTATCAGGGAGCCAGTCGCTGCAACCTGGTCACTCAGGTGCGCGTTAAAAACTCTCTAACTTTTAATACTGTGCCGGCGACCTCGAGAAGCGCAAGGGTTTAACCAAATAAACTTGTTAACTATTTAACGCTTTGAACGCTACGGGTTAGTGCCATCAGGGTTCTTGGGGCACCTCAAAGGGTGCTAAGCCACGCCACAGTAACCGCAATAGTCGCAGTAGCCGTAACGAGCATTCCGAAGCCTAGAGAAAAACGCGCGGCGCGATTGATGTCCCAAGGCTCGCGCAACTTACGCCCCAAAAAGAGCGCACCGAGCGCACCAAAGATTAACGTACCCGCGTACGCCCATAAAAACAGTGTGCTAGGCAAGATTAATGACATGCTGCTAAGGATCATGATTAACAACAAGAAGGTGTCGATACGCCTCGGCTTACTCGCCTCAGGCACGCCACCAGGAGTGTCAGCGTCCTTACGGCCACGAGCTGCCGCCACCGACGGGTGGTCATACAAACCATTACTCGGGTTAGAGCCACCAGCAGGGTTGCCCTTATTCTTCTTACGTTTTCTACTCATACTTTAACTGTCGGATAAATACGGAGAGCTCAGTAACTCCTTGAGACTACGGGACAGGTGCTAATAGCCCCATCACGGTGGCTATCACTATTGCGGGCAAGTTCACGCTTAAGGCGTCTCAAGGGGTGCTAAGTAACAACGTAATAATCGCAACAATACCCGCACTAGTAAAAACGGAAAAGGCGAAGATTATAGTCCAAAACCCGGCGCGATTGATGTCCCAAGGCTCGCGCAATAGCCGCGCAACAACGAGCTCAGCGAGCCCACCAGCGATTAGCACACCCGCCGTCATGAAAAACTGTGCGCGAGGCAAGAGTAATAACATGCCGATGAAAAGGACTATGGTTAACAGGAAGCCGGTGGGCACTCGCCGGCGATTACGCCTCGGCTTACTCGCCTCAGGCACGCCACCAGGAGTGTCAGCGTCCTTACGGCCACGAGCTGCCGCCACGGAAGGGTGCTCGTACAAACCATTACTCGGGTTAGTGCCATCAGGGTTGCCCTTATTCTTCTTACGTTTTCTACTCACGTTTTAACTGTCGGATAGAAACAATGAGCCCCGCCGCGAGGATACAAAACTCACGGGGGGCTCACGCCGAGTACGTATTGGTAACGAGCAGGTACTCCTCGCCCGATTCTCGGGGTCATGGGAGTCCTTCAGCAGGATTGGAACGGCCACGACCCGCTACCTGTAATCTCACGACCGGGTTCTATTGCCCAACATCCCTTTACAAATGTTAAACAACCGGTCGCTACTTTTACTGTCGGCTAAATGAACGCGTCCCGGACGGAGCGTACCTAGGTCAGTTTCCCCAGGGATAGCTCGCTTACCGGCGCGCCCCTTGAGAAGCGCAAGGGTTTTGTGAACTATTTAACGGTGGCTAACGTAAAGCAGACTCCGGGTTTAACTACCCGGAGTCTGCATAGTTGTGGCTACCAACAGCCACAACTGATTTTGTGGTGTGTGAACACATGCTCAACCTGTCAATTGGTTGAGCGTTTGATAAACAACGGCTAGCGTTACTGCTGCTGCCGTTAGCCATATTGATATACGCCATGGGCGTGTTGGCATTACGGCTTCTGCTGAAACTTTCTGATTTCCGCATGACATGCACATTTGTGCTCCTTTGTTCTTGCTTACTACTTACAGTGTCGGCGAAAGTCGTGAGCGCAACCCTTATTTTGAAACTTTAGTTATGAACTATTTGACATGAAGTTCACCAGCCACTGAACTGGACCGACTCAGGGATGGTGACTGAAGTTAGGTTGTCTCGGAACGCTCCGTAGCCGGTGTGTGTGACCGACTTACTAATATGCGCAGAAGTGGGCTTGTTGCACCTGAACGCGCAATGGCGAACGCGGCATGGCCGACACTAGCGACTGAATCAGGGATAGTCACAGAAGTAAGGTTATTTTGGTAGAACGCCATACTGCCGATGCTGGTGACCGAGTTCGGGATGGTTACTGAGGTGAGGTTGTTGCCCATGAACGCGCAACTATGGATATGCCGTACCGAGTTACCAATAGTCACCGAAGTGAGGTTGTTGTTGGAGAACGCTCCTTCTCCGATGTGCCGTACCGAATCGGGGATGATTACCGAAGTGAGGTCGTTGCTCGTGAACGCGCAAGTGCCAATTATGGTGACTGAGTTACCAATAGTCACCGAAGTGAGGCGGTTACCGTGGAATGCTCCGCTGCCGATGTACCGTACCGAATCGGGGATGATTACCGAAGTGAGTTTGCTGCCCTGGAACGCGCCGGGCCCGATTTCAGTGACAGGGTAAGTTTTACCGCGTACCAAGACCGTACTAGGGATTGCAATTTTAGTCCTGACGCCTCGCTTGCGTCCTACCACACACGCTTCTCCTCCGACTATCGCAAACATAAATCTTTTTTGCGTAACTCTTTCCATTTTCGCACCTCTCGTTGGGTAGCAGTGAGCGACCCTAATTAAGACAGTGCCGGCTTGTCTCCAAAACACAAGGGTTATCCGTGAACTATTTGACATAGGAATGTGCCCTACAACGAGTTAACGTCGCAGGGCACATTTGAGGTTTATTTACAGGTGACTATTCCAACGAAAGGAAGTAGTTCACCATCACCACCGTTATTGCTTGGGTGGCATTCTTGAGTCGCTTGCTGTGACATTTGTGAAGAAGCATGTTGTTCAGATATCCATACAAATGCGTAGCTCGCTATGAGAGCTCCGACCATGAACACAAGTATGTAGTTCATGGCTGTATTGGCACGTTTTACGGTTAGTTGCTTGTTCATTTTTTTCTCCTTGGGCCCGCGGGCCAGTTTTGGCCACTATGTGGGGAGTGGGGATTGATTGTTGATTACTTTTTAAACAGTAGGCGCGCAAGTTAAGAACCCAATAGCTGGGGCTTAGTGACTTGTGAACTATTTAACAGAACCCGTATAACATCCCCGTGGCTTACAGCTGCGGGGGTGTTTCGCTCTCACTCAGGTATTGGTGTTGACCAAGTTACTTGACCGAAAGGGTTGTCGTCGCGGGGTTGCTCCTGTGGAATACGTTCAGGGATTACATGCCCAAGCCCAACTTCAGTCTTAGAGGAATAAGTTCCCTCAGTGTTTGAAGTGGGAGGTATTAACCCAAACGCAAGTCCGAGAATTAAACCAGCTGTAAAGGTGTAGCCGGGGCTGCCCTTTGCTAGGTTTCTTATCCGCGTGATTAACAACTCTGTCTTGGATGAGTGCTCTTTCCATCTAACTGCCTCTTTGTCTGAATTGACGATGAACACTATGTGTTCCTTTCTCGGCAGCCGCTTGGCCGCCTGTGATGGCGGCCGTAGCCTGGTTGATTGTTGCTTACTTCTTAGACAGTGGGCGCGGAAGTTAAGAACCCAATAGCTGGGGCTCAGTAACTTGTGAACTATTTGCAATCGTTACTAGACACCAAATACAGACCGTTACGTCTGAAGCCTTCTTTAGACGGGAACTTGGCCTCGTAGCCGGCGTCGAAGAGGCCTACCAACTCGCGCTTGGACAAGGTTCGAGGCCCGGTGCCGTCGTCAGCAACGCTGAAGTCCAGCCCGTTGACCATCGCGATGAGGTCGGAAACCTTGCGGCGCTTGCTCATCTTGATGAAGTAGTTGCTCTGCTCGGAGGTGTCTGGTGTGTCGATGAAGGCGTGCCCCGCCTTGCCGCCAACACGGCGGATGGCGAAGTCGTGGGGCTCGGTCTTCTTGGTGAACTTGAAGTAGTCGCTCGTCGTGGGAGGCAGGACGGGCACGCGGTCGACGCTTGTGCGCTCCCAGACCTGGAACACGGCGTTCAGGTTGTAGTCAGCGCCCTCCAGCTTGAAGCTGTTCGCCCCCAGGATGACCTCTTGAACGAGATGGGACTTGGAGAAGAGCCGGTTCTGGACGCTGGCCTTGCGGAAGCTGCGCGGCAGCACGAACGCGACGGTCTGGGCGCCGACCACCTCGAAGGCGTGGTTGATGAACCGGACGGCGAGGGCGCACTGCTGTCCGAATGGGGGGTTGCCGACGACCAGCGTGGGCGTGGGCGTGGCCGTGTTGTACAGGAACCAGTCCTGCTGGACGACGTTGGTGTTCTCGGGGGCGAGGTCGAACGCGAGCACGTTCAGTGACGGGTCAGTCAGAAGATGGTCGGAGAAGGCGCCGCCGCCAGCCGACGGCTCGATGATGCGGGCGTAGACGCTCAGGTCGAGAAGCTTGAGGCAGTCCGCCGCGACGCTCGACTTCGTGTAGAACTTGTCAAGCTCGTGCTTCTGGCCGTGCGCCTTGGTTGTCCCTGTGCGAGTCATGCCGGGTACCGTCCGGAAATGACCGCAGTTGTCAGTCGCTGCGCAGCAAGCTCAGGGTGCGTCACGCTGATAGGGGTTCTCACCCCTTTTACCGTGACGGCGGGAGCCGAGAACGCAAGGGTTATTTGTGAACTATTTGACAGAACCCATGCAATAGAACACCCCCGCGCTGTGGCGGGGGCTAGTCAGTGTTATTCGTTACAGGTAGACCAGTTCAAGTGCGGTTATCGCGTCTTGCAGGTCGTACCCGCGTCCCAGGACCAGTTCCTTTACGGAGTTGCGGCGTTCCGGCTGTAGCGTGGCCAATGCGGTCACGTTCTCGTAGGTCACTCCTACCCGCTCTACCAGTTTGTCGAACTCTACCGGTTGCGAGTCGCCAATAGTAATGGAAACTACCTGAGAGGACTGGAGCGTCTGGTTTTTGATTTCAACGGTGGAGTTACCAATATGCACTGAAGTGAGCTGGTTGAGTCCGAACGCTGCCCGGCCGATGTGCCGAACCGAATCAGGGATGGTTACTGAGGTGAAGTCGTTGCTGAGGAACGCGTAGTCGTCGATGCTGGTGACTGAGTCCGGGATAGTCACAGAAGTGAGGTTGTTGTGGCTGAACGCTTGCGCGTCAATTTCTGTGACAGGAAAAGACCTACCATTTACTGAGACCCTTTCCGGGATATGTATTTCCGTGTCAGTGTTGCCCGATTCTCTACCCGTAACAGAAACGGTCCCTTTCTCATAGACATTAAAGTTTAATCCATCTTGCGTAATCTCTTCCATCTTCTTACCTCTCGTTGGTGGCCGTCTGGCCTTACACATAACAGTGGTGGCGAAAGGCTGTAACCCAACAGCTGGGGCTTAGTGACTTGTGAACTATTTGACAGAACCCGTACAACATCCCCAGCTACGCACCACATCTCTCCTCCCAATAGGGGTCCTTGAGGAATGTCGGAAAAGGCAAAAAATGCGGCCTACAAATAGTTCATGAAAAGGTAAAAAAAGTTGATGGGAACCCTTGTGTTTTACAGCCTCGCCGACACTGTTCTTCTTGTGAGGGTTTTACCCTCCTCCTTAGGTAGAGTGAGGCCCGGTGTGTGGAGCACCGGGCTTCCTCGTTTTACCACGAATCTTCTAGTGCTCTTGTTCTTCTTGTTTGTGGCTCTTGGTCTGTGGTCAGGTTTTTTAGCAACCGGAGAGTTGTCCCTTGCGGGCTGATGTTCTCCTTGCTTGTTTTGCTTACATTCTTTACCGTGAGGGTGAGGGGGTAAAACATAAGAGTTATTCGTGAACTATTTGTAGGAAAGGAGTAAAGAGAAAAACCCCCACCGAAGCGGGGGTCTCTTTACTCCTCTACCCTACATAGCGCAGGGTGTAGGTAGCGCCTTCACTCTTGTAAGTGCTTAGCGCGTCCTCAAAGATACCGGCTACACGATTGATTTCTTCCCGGTCGTCCTCGGAGGCGGTCTTGGCAGCCTCGCGCATCTCGGTTGCCGCATCTCGTAAGCCGTCCGGGGTTAACTCAAGAACGTCCTTGTCCATTGAGACGGAGTCGCTGTTTCTGAAGACCGGGTCAATGATGCCGTCAATGTCCTCGAGGTCCAGGAGGTCGTCCGTGATGATGATTTTGGTCTCTACTCGGTAGAAGTGCTGTGTCAGCTCGCCGTCTACCGTGACCGCGGCAAGGTGTGCTTTCGTGTGTTCGATAGTGGCCCAGGGGTTCTGGGTGTAGTCGAGCTCAAGTGCGTAGAACATTTTATTTCTCCTTAGGTTGTGTAAGAGGCTCTTCCTCTTACCCCTCTAACAGTGTTGGCGCGTGGGTAAAAGGCAAGTAAAAACAGGGATAACTTGTGAACTATTTGTAGAAGTAAGCAGAGAAAAACCCCCACCAGCAGCGGGGGTCTCTCTGGTTTTAGGAAACTTACTCTCTTAGGAGCCGCTCCTCCACGTCTGTGCGTAGCCAGTGTAGGCAAGCGGCTTTTATCTGCGTCTCAATGTCGTACTCGCCTCCGTAAAAAGGGTCCTCGTCCACTTCTCCGAGGCTTGTGAAGTACGCGTTGACGAAGTCAGCAACACACCAACCCGTAACTTCATAGATGCTCAACGCGTACTCGCGAATGTCGTCCTCTGACCCGGGGTCACGGTCGTAATCATTTACAAACCAGTCGGCCACCTTCACCAGGTCGTCAAAATCTTTTAACTCACTCATTTTCTTACTCCTTAGATGCTGTAAGAGACTCGCTCTCTTACTCCCTTTACCGTGTGGGCTATGGGTGTGAACGCAAGGTAAAACAAGGTAAAAGCGTGAACCATTTGTAGAAGTAGGCAGAGAAAAACCCCCACCGAAGCGGGGGCTAAGTGAGTTGTGAACTATTTGACAGAATCCACGCAACAAATGCGTTGTTCTATGCGGCTGAAGGGGTCTCCCTCGGGCGTGCTCACGGCGTAGATGGCGCGCTCTGTACACGATTCATCCCACCAGCTTTGCAGTAATTCAAGTGAACCTCCGGTGATAGGGATGAGTGCGTATTTGTCAGGGTCCGCTTCCTGGTACGCCAGCTGATGGTCGTCCATTAAAATAAAAATATCATGGCATCCGTCCCAGGCAATACCGCTGGCTGAACTCAGGGCTGTCTTTAGGCACGCCAGTTGGTCTGTAGTGAACAAATCTGTAATCATTTTCTTACTCCTTAGATGCTGTAAGAAGCTCGTCCCCTTACTCTTTTAACAGTTGGGGCGGGGGAGCGGAAGGCAAGTAAAAACAGGGATAACTTGTGAACCATTTGTAGAAGTATGCAGAGAAAAACCCCCAATAGTTAACGAATAAGTTGCGTGGAACTCTTGCGTTCTCACTGCTCGCCGTCACTGTTTACGGTATGAGACGATTTGGAGATAGAATGAACGAAACGCACACGGTAGGCGCTAAGTTTGATAAACGGCGCACAACTAAGGAGATTGCCGAGCTGGTCAGGGCAGAGCTTAAAGAGCTAAAGGCCGCGGGGGAGTTCCCCGCTGAGGTTAGGACATCTGTACGTAAGGATAGGGACTGCGTGCGCGTTACGCTAAGCGGTTTGAGCCGAGACCAGGTTTGGACCGTTGACCAGTACAGACGACGGTGCTACACGCCAGAAGCTCTGTACCTTTACGACCTCGTTAAGGGGCTGCTGGACCAGTACAACCGTGACGCGAGCGATGCGATGACAGATTACTTTGATAGTCACTTTTACGGGCTTGTTGACTGGGACGTAGTTTAGTTCACGGGTAGCGTAAGTGAGTTGTGAACTATTTAACGCTACCCGTGCAATAGGGCAACCCCCGGTAGTTCCGGGGGATTGTTCTTACTTCTTGTCTTTTCTCGTTGGCTTTACCCAGCGCTCGGCTTCTAGTGTTTCAAACTGCATTATCCCTCCTTTACTGTACTTGTTAACTATTTAACGCTACCCGTGCAATAGAGCAGCCCCCCCGCTTTCGCAGGGGGCTAGTCAGTGTTGGTTAGACCCTGGACCACTCCACGAGGTAACTTGCATCCGTCTCGCAAACTTCAGTGCTCAGGTTGCCCTTACGCAACTCAACTATCTTGTTAACTTCTTGTTCGCACATCCAGCACTCCAGCTCGGCGTTTACTGCGATGTCTGCTTCTAACATTTCTGCGGTGAACAAATCTGTAATCATTTTCTTGCCTCTCGTTGGGTAGTCGTGACTAACTACTACTCTCTACAGTTGAGGCGATAGTGTGTAGCACAAGGGCTCAGGGGATTATTTTCCCGACATTTTCCGCGTGCCACTTGTCGCAAAAAAAGATTGAAAAAAGTTTCAGAATTACTAGGGTTCTTAGCTTGCGCCTCAACAGTGTGTTATGTAGCCAGTCACGGACTACCCAAACTGAAAGAGGTAAAAAAATGCTAGAACTACTGGACACCATCTTTGGAATCCTTGTAATTGTGCTCGCCTTCGGTGGCACCGCAGCGTACTTGATAGGGAAGCAGGTCAAAAGCGAACGAAACGCAGCCGCCCGATGCGAGGAGCACTGCACAGAGTGCGCGACTGAGTAACACTTCAGGGCCCCATGCGAAAGCGGGGGTTTTCCCTTGCCAAAAAAGATTGAAAAAAGTTTGAGAATCACTAGGTTTTTTAACTTGCGCGCCCACTGTTTTAGGTAGAGGCAAGTCACGGCCACCCAAACCGAAAGAGGTAAAAAAAATGCTAGAACTACTGAACACCATCGAGCTAAGCACAGGTCACTACATCCAAGGCGTATTCATTGCCGTGATGCTAGGCACCTCAGCCGCTGTCACCGGGATGCTGTTCCCAGGATTGGTTCCCAACAAACCAACCAAAAGTCGCAAAAGGTAACACGCAAAAGTCGCAAAAGGTAACACTTCAAGGGGCCCCTGCGAAAGCGGGGGTTTTTTCCTTGCCGACAACCCTTGCGCTCAGCTTGCTCGCCGTCACTGTGTGTTATGTAGCCAAGCACAGCTACCCAAACCGTAGGAGACATCGTGAACCAACCACAGAAATTCAACAAAGTCACAGTACTTCAGTATCGCAAAGAGACAGGCAAAGACATCCGTACATGCTTTGAGAACGTAAGAGAGCTAAACAAGCTCGGGGAAGAATTAAATGAAGCACCGAACACCTGGCCACGCCCCCGCCCAGATTTGAACTCCCGCGAACTATTCCGGCAAACCAATGGACTACTCGGGCGGGTGTAACAACCCCGTCCGTTAAACGGACGTTACGGGTAAACGTAAACAGGTACGGTGCTTTACCGGTACCCGTAAAACAGTTGTGCAGTAAGCGAAGCCACCACCGCGTTAGGCCCGTCCTGCAACGCGTCCCAATGCTCGGAGCTATGCACAACACTTGGATTCAACCCAGCACAGTAAGAGACAAGAGGGTCAACCAACTCATCCACAGGCGGTAACGCAACCCTGGCACTAGCCGCGGCAGCCAAACCAGGGAACGCAACACCAACACGTTCAGTAGCGGAAACAGGAGCAGACCTGTTCTTTACGATACGAACCGCGGACTCCAGAGCATCGTCAAAAGCTGCACACCTGCCACAGCACCCACACACATCAACGCACGGACCCTCGGTAGGTAACGCGAAAGCACACGCGTTTAAAGGCCCAGCGAAATCACAGTAAGCAGCAACCCACCAGAAATAACCAGACACAGCAGCAGCCTCAAACAGGCTCTCAGGTGTGTTAGCGTTAACAAGCAAGCCAGTGCGAACCCCGTGTTCCAACTCATCAAAAACAAGAGAGCCAATCAAAGCGCTACTAGAAATCAACTCAGCAGAAACGTAATCACCAACAATGCAGCCAGCAGCTAGCCACTCATCGGAAGCAGCGTCACCAACGCGGTTAGAACCAAAGCGTTTAGAACCAAAGCGTTTAGAACCAAAGCGTTTAGCCTCAACCCTGCACCCATCACACAGCTGCACAGAACCAACCCCACAAACAATGCAACACATACCCATCTCCACAATGTGCCCAGAGTATTACAAGCCCGCACTCTCTTAAAAAAAGAACCTTAAATAAAAGAATCTTAAAGCACTTCATTCTTGTACAGCACAAGCATCCCCAATGTAGCTAGTGTGTATTCACACTTGCACGCAGTCCCTGTCCTTTAGTCACTAGAGTGCCATGCGCCCACTTAATTTAAAACCACTTCTTTAAAGCAGTAAAACAGCAACTAAACAACAGTCCACATCACTACCAGCCACAGTCCTTAAAGTGTAGCGAGTACACCCCACTTGTCACACTCTCTCAAAGCCCGCATTCACCACGAAAGGAAAAACCCCCAGTTCCTATACAGGAAAGGGGGAAACCTTAAAACAAAACCTACCAACCATTCCCAAAGCCAGAATCCTCAACTTCATCAAACTCAGAATCATCAGACTCATTAAGCAACGCACCCACATCAAAACCGTAATCTTCACTCATCCTATTAGCCTCATCTTCCCTAGCTTCATCAGCTTTAAGCTTCGCAGCAACACCAGACAAATCCGGGGAACTACGCACACCAGAACCATCCTTAGAAAACAGCCCATGCTTAACAGCAGGCTTAGGAACATTGTCCCTACCATCACCCACACTGCCAGCGAAACTACCGTCTTTACTCTTCAGATATTTCATTACAACTCCTTCTGTTAAAGAAGAACTATCCGTAAAAAAAGTAATCACTGCTTCTGGAGTAGATATATCCCTTGGAGTGTCCGTTTATCGGTTTTTGTGTTGTTTAACAACTGAGCACTGTTAGGGGTTTGTGCCGACATTAATAGAAGAAAAGGAGTTCAAATGTCTACCGATGAACAGTTTAAACAAGTCCCTGGTTACACAAACCTACCGGGAAGTATGCATGCAGTACCAACACCAGAAGCTGCACCTCGTACCCCTGACGGCACTGGTGTGTACAAGCGTGAAGCTGTGATGACCAATACCGCTGTTGGAACTATTGCAAATACCAGTTACGAGTCCGCTAACGGTGTTGTGAATATCGCTGTTGATTCTAAGCAGAAAGACACGGCTAACGGTAAAGCAAAGAAACCTCGAGGTAAGAACCTGGCTACCAGTATCGGCCCCGGAATCCAAGTTGTACAGCGTGATGTGTTCTGGTTAGAAATGACTGCTCGATTCAAATGGCTTTCTTACGAAGAGATGGCGGCTTTCGGTGCCTGCTCCAACGGTGCTGTTCGTCAACGACTTTACCGACTCATACCCGCTGGTGTTTTTGACGGCTGGCTCGTTGATGGTTCTATGAACCTGGTGACACCTACTAACCGTTCCGCTAGCAATTACGATGTTTTGTATCTGCGTCCAGGCGCCGGTTGGCAACCTGCCGACTTGCTGCTGCGGCACACTTCGGCAGTGACTCGGGTTGCTATGCACTTGTGGTACCGGGACCCTCGCGCTGAGAAATATTACACTGTTACTGAACGAGAGATTAGAGCTATGCTCCGCGGTGACGGCGCTCGCCTGTTTGAACGCGACGCTGCTTGGGCTAGTGAACTTGACCTTTCCGGTGAAAGTTTCATAGTTCCTGAAGCTGGTGGTTTCAAATACTCGGCACGCAGAAGCAGCACAGGGGAGTACATCTCTAGTGGCTACCGAATGCCTGACCTGGTCCTGGCCCGCAAGGGTGGTTTGCCTGTCGCTATCGAAGTAGAACTTACCGCTAAGCAAAAGCCACACTATGTCGAGTTGTTCAACGACTACCTGTCACTTGATTCCAAATCGCGTTTCAGTGGCGTGCAGTACTACTGCGGTTCTCGGGAACTTAAAAAAACTTTGGAGAAAATTGTTTACGAAGTTGGTGGTAGCGAATTCATCCGTGTTCAGCAGTTCCCTGAAAATATGCCGTTGCCTGTCAGCCAAATTACTCGCATAACTGGTATGCGGATTGGGGAAGTAAAATGAGAGAACTAAAAGATAACGGCCAAAACGACGTTAAGGACACGGGCAACCATTCCAAAAAGCAGTCCAGTAAATGGGTGGCTTGGATGTGGGGTGGTGTTGTACTGTTTGCTCTGGTGTTCCCACTGACTTTCATCGGTGTGGGCGTTGGACGCTTAGTGACACGATTTGTTCGCGTTCCTGTTTACAGCTTCACACTCGTTGTTGCGCTGGTGGTTGCCGCGTACCTGCGAATAACTGGACTTTCACTACTTGGCGACGCCGGCGATAGCCTTGACGGCTGGCTTGCGGCACTGGAAAACGGTGACCCCATCGCCTTAGCTACGGCAGCTCCTTACACGCTTGGTCTCGGCCTAATCGTTGGTGCCCTATGGACTTTCTTAAAAAAAGATGTGGAGAACCCGCGGCACGAAATATGGTCGGTGTTTCTGGCTATGCGGTTGGCTGGAAAGATTCGACAGGGTAAGTCCTTCTATGGTGGGTACACCGTTGGTGTTCACTTCGCAAAGCCTTGGAAGCGTTCCACTGTGTCTAAGAAAACAGCAGGAGGTCATCTGCTGTTCACTGGCGGCACTGGCTCGGGCAAAACAACTGCGGTTGTTTCCGTCATCGCTGATGCTGTAGCTCAGGGTCGCCCTGTCGTTTATCTCGACCTTAAGGGTGCGACAGATGTGCCCATGATGCTCGCTGGTTTAGCTGAGCAGTACAACCGTGGTTTTCAGCATTTCGCTATCACTGACAAAACCACGCCATATGTTGGTCCGTCATCTACAGGTTCGTCGAATTACAACCCTGCCTCTTACGGGGACGCTACCCGCCGTAAGGACCTCATCACTGGTGCTATGGCCTCCGATGTCGAGTACTACGACAGAATGGTCGGTTCCTATTTGCAAACCGCTTTCACGGTTCTTCTCGCTGCAGGGGATTTAGAGCACGCGTCAACCCTCGTTGCATTGCGTGAAGTTATGAAACCAACGGACCTTCTGCGTAAAGTCAACAGCATTCCTGCTGGTGAAGCTGACATGGCTGAGCTTTCGGAGCTGCGTGGGCGCTGTGAAGGTTACGTAAAGCAAATGAAGGAACGGGAGTTTAATAGCGCTATTTCCAGCGCTTTAACGTACCTGCGCACTTTCACAGATTCCTCTGTCGGGCACTTGCTTACGAACGAAGGGGATGTGGTTGACCTTTCTGAAGTGGACCGCATGAACTCCGTTGTATGTTTTAGCCTTAACTCATCCCAATACCCTAAACTCGCTAAGGCTCTGGCAACTTTGATAGTCCAGGATGTCACTACTTACTCAGGAAATCGTAGTGACAAGACCACCCCGTTTCTTTTTGTGGTGGACGAATTCTCGGCCATTGACGACAACAACCTGATTAACCTCGTATCCAGAGGTCGTTCATCCGGTGTGAATGTGCTGCTTGCCACGCAGACCCTCGCTGATTTGGACACACGGGACTCTTCTAAGTTCCGCAAGCAAATTCTTAACACTATCGCTGGTTTCGTTGTTTTCCGGACGAACACAGATGACGACGCTAAAGTTTATGCTGGTCTTACCGGTGACACCTCCATGGAGGGTGGTCTTGCCACGCGGTGGCAGAACTACCAGACTTTGGAACAGGGGGAGTGCTATTACATCAACAAGACTCCGACTAGCAAAGAGGAACGAATTACCCTCACAAAGGTCATACTTCGTGAAATCACCCTCCCGGAAGAGTTCACAATTCAAGGTACCGGACTAGTTACTAACAGCGACTGGTTAGACGATGCTAACGTTGACGACATTGACGAGAATTTGGTTACATTACTCGACCATCCGGTCGTTACTCATAGCGATGAGAGTGCAGCAGTGTTCGTAAACGAGGCTGCTACAGTGCCCGTTAACGGCTCTGTAAGCGAACGTGAGCGCCTAACGCCTGTTACCCCTACTTATGCCTTTGGTGACCTTGACTTTGAAGAAGTTGAAGATGTTGAAGACACTGTTGAAGATGTTGAAGCATAAGAAACCCTCATCATTTGGGGGCAGGTAATGATGAGGGTTTCTTATTACGCTCTAGCGAACTAGAACGAAACTGTGTTAGAT
>Ga0209094_1001329_pt1 | contig 14378 bp, 11 predicted proteins | sample COGITO_mtgs_1004_2_FD_184790 | JGI IMG/M metagenome (GOLD analysis project Ga0209094, IMG submission 184790) | Pelagic marine microbial communities from North Sea - COGITO_mtgs_100430 (SPAdes) (version 2) | ecosystem: Environmental > Aquatic > Marine > Epipelagic ...
GACCGTTGTTGAAATTGAACTCAACCATTCGAGTTTTGATGTATTTATAAAAGAGTTGAATCCCGCGATAGTTCTGTTTGATCGGTTTATGACAGAAGAACAATTTGGCTGGCGCGTGAGTGAACAGTGCCCCGATGCTTTAAAGATTTTAGATACAGAAGATTTGCATTTTCTTAGAAAAGGACGTCAAAAGGCGTTCAATTCAAATCAAAAAATGGATGCTACATTTTTCACTAACGATACTGCCAAGCGCGAAATTGCCAGTATTTATAGAAGTGATCTGTCGCTAGTGATTTCCGAAACTGAAATGGGGATTTTAACAGATACCTTTAAAATCGATCCTGCTATTTTGTGCTACCTCCCTTTTATGATTCCCTCTGAAAATTGTATTCCTCGTTCGGATTGTAAGCCCTATTCTGAGAGACGTGATTTTGTTTCGTTGGGGAATTTTTTACATCCCCCAAACTTAGATGTCGTACGGTATTTAAAAAAAGACATTTGGCCCAAAATTAAAAAAGAACTCCCAGTAGCAAAACTCCATATTTATGGCGCTTACGACACTCCAAACATCAAAGAGATGCACAATGAAAAAGAAGGGTTTTTGTTACATGGATTTGTAGAGAATGCGTTTGAGGTTTTAAATTCTGCTAAAGTTTTATTGGCACCGCTTCGTTTTGGGGCGGGTTTGAAGGGAAAGCTGATTCAGGCCATGCAAACGGGAACGCCTTGTGCCATGTCGTCTGTGGCGGCGGAGGGCATGTTTGGCAGCATGAAACCCAATGGGGTTATAGAAGATACTGCCGATGCGTTTATAGCGCGTACTGTGGCGACGTATTCCAATGCCACTGAATGGGAGGGCTTTCAACAACAGGGGTTTTCCGTTCTTAAAAACAGATTTGAAAAAGCTGAACATCAAACACGATTTTTGAATCGAGTGAAAGCACTTCAGAGTAATCTCAATACCCACCGTGCTCAAAATTTCATCGGACAAATGCTCAGCCACCACCAAATGCAAAGCACAAAGTATATGGCGCGCTGGATTGAAGCGAAGAATTCGACGCCTTAAATACCTGAAACCTCTCCCTTATGTTTTGTCATCCTGAACTTGTTTCAGGATCGTTTCAGGATCATTTCATATCCAAAAAACCCTTATATTTACACCTAGCCCCAAACTCAACTCCAACCATGCCAAAACGCTTCTATCACAACTACTGGGTATACATCCTCGCCAGCAAACCCCGCGGCATTTTATACATCGGATTCACTGGTGGAATAGACGATCGTATGGAACGTCACATGAGAAATGAAGGCAGTAAATTTACTGCAAAGTATAATGTAAAACAATTGGTGTACTTTGAAGAATTTCAATATGTATGGGATGCAATTGCTTGAGAAAAACAATTAAAAAATTGGCATAGAGAATGGAAGATTAATTTAATTGAAGAGAGTAATCCGAATTGGGATAATTTATGGAAGCCATTAGGGGACCCTGAAACACGTTCAGGGTGACAAGTCTGGTTGTTTTGGTTTTGCGACCCTGAAACACGTTCAGGGTGACAAGTCTGGTTGTTTTGGTTTTGCGACCCTGAAACACGTTCAGGGTGACAAGTCTGGTTGTTTTGGTTTTGCGACCCTGAAACAAGTTCAGGGTGACAAGTCTGGTTGTTTTGGTTTTGCGACCCTGAAACACGTTCAGGGTGACAAGTCTGGTTGTTTTGGTTTTGCGACCCCCTACCTTTTTCTATTGCGACTCAGAATTTTATATTCTTCGTAGCATTCGCTAATCGCATCTAATATTTGCAGGTCATTAGCAGTTCTTATGAAGTCGGCAGAGTAGTTACATTCACTGATTAGAAGGTCTAAATCAATTTTATCAACCTGTAATAAAGCAATCAGCATTTCTCTGTCAAAACGAGAAGCGAGTAAGTTTCTAATCTCATCTTGCTTTTTCATTTCTCTCAGTTTTCGCATTTCGCGAGGCTTTTTACCAAATATATTGTGTAAGAAATCAGCAGGATTAAAAATAGCCCCTAAAACTTTGGTCACCATACTTGGGGAGCGGGAAGTAGATTCATACCCACTATTAAGCCCTGAAATACTGTAACGCACATTTTGTTGAATTGGGACTTGCTTGATATCGACTTCAAGATATCCGGTAAGTTTTAGTTTATTGACATTCACTTCTTCAAGAGCAAATGCCAATTCTGTAAGTTCAATGGTTGTAGAAGTACCATATTTGACCCAGTCATTACTGACTTTTACTTTGATCGATTTATAGCCTAAATAGGAGAGGTGCAAGGTGTCATTGGCTTTCGCGCGAATCTCAAATTGCCCCTCAGTATTGGTAGTTGTTCCAATCACCTGATTCAGGTTGACAATATTCACACTTTCCATGGCCCCTAAATTTTCAGCATTTACAATCTTCCCTTTGACAGTATTGTAAATTTGAGCTGTCCCAAAAAAGGGAAGCACTAGGAGTAATAAAAGTGTGAAATATGATTTCATTTTTTCGATTAAGGATATAAAAGTAGTAAACAAATACTACACTAATATTGTCAATCTCAACTTTGACTAATAATTAACACATTGGTTTATTATCTACGGCTTTTTCTTGCTCTTGAAAAATCGCCACCACCACTTGGTTTAAAGTCTGATGAACGTCGTGGAGATCTGCTGCTAGACGAATCACTATCACTTCTGCGTCCTCTACTTTCAGATTTGAACCCAGAAGAAGAACCTTTAGAACGGTCATTACGACCTCTTCCGCGGCCACCTCCGTAGCCGCCTCCACCACCAGAACGACGACCACCGCCACCACGATTGCGATCGCGACTCTTTTTTTCTGTGACTTCAACGTTGATAAAGCGTCCGTCTTGTTTGAAGTCTGTAAAGAATTCTAAGACTTTATCTTTATGAGCAGCATCCGTGTTAAAAAACGCAAAACTGTCTTTAACATCTACTTTATAAAGATCGTCTTGATTCAGTTGTAAGGTATCTCTTAAGAAATCTTTTAACTTCATCCAATCGTATCCATCTTTGCTTCCTATGTTGATAAAGAAACGCGCCGAATTGTTATCAGAACGGTAATTATCATCGGAAGTACTTCCAGATTGTGATTTTAAATCTTTAGATTTTTTATAATAATTAAAGAAACGTGTAAATTCAGCAGAAAAGAATTTCTTGATCAATTCATCTTTAGTAACATCTTCAAATAAACTATTGATGTCATTCAAATACGGCTCAATTTCTTGATTGATTTCTGTATCGTGAATTTTACTAGCAAGAGCTTTCAATTGAACTTCACAAATTTCCATACCATTAGGCACTTCTTTTTTGATAAATTCTTTTTGGATGATCCGTTCGATACTTTTAATTTTTCGAACTTCACTCTTAGAAGCAATCACCATAGAAATTCCCGTTTTTCCGGCACGACCTGTTCGACCGCTTCGGTGGGTATAAATTTCTATTTCATCTGGCAATTGATAATTAATAACGTGTGTAATATCGTCCACATCAATTCCACGTGCTGCAACATCGGTTGCAACAAGCATTTGAATTTGCTTAGCTCTGAATGACTTCATGACCACGTCACGCTGGTTTTGACTTAAATCACCATGTAAGGCACCAGCATTGTAACCATCTTCAATAAGTTGTTCCGCTACTTTTTGAGTATCTCTTTTGGTTCTACAGAATATAACTGAAAATATTTCTGGATTGGCATCGGCTAAACGCTTCAACGCTTGGTAACGATCTCTTGCTCCAACTACGAAATATTCGTGAGAAACATTTTTACTTCCCATGTTTTTGTGACCAACTGTGACTTCTGTCGGGCTGTCCATGAATTTTTTAGCAATTAAAGACACTTCTTTTGGCATGGTTGCCGAAAAGAGCCATGTGCTTTTTTCTTCTGGTGTGTAAGATAAAATTTCTGTAATATCTTCAAAGAAGCCCATGTTCAGCATCTCATCAGCCTCATCCAAAACTGCATATTCAATTTTGGAGATATCAACCAATCGTCGGCTAATCATATCTTTCATTCTCCCTGGAGTTGCTACAATAATTTGCGCTCCTCTTTTTACTTGATTGGCTTGGTCTGTAATGCTAGCACCACCATAAATTGCAGTCACGTTAAGTCCTTTACAGTGCTTACCATACAATTTCATCTCGTTGGTAATCTGTAAACAAAGCTCTCTTGTTGGAGATAAAATAAGACCTTGAGTCGTACGACTGTTGATGTCGATTTTCTGTAGCATTGGAAATCCAAAAGCAGCTGTTTTACCAGTTCCTGTTTGTGCCAAAGCAACGAGATCTCTGTCTTCGTCTAATAATAATGGGATTGTTTTTTCTTGTACTTCACTCGGCGTTTCAAAACCTAAGTCTGTAATGGCTTGAACTAAATGATCTTCTAGTCCAAGTTCTTTGAATGCATTCATTTTTTTAATTTAGTATTCGATAAATTTCTAAGTGTTACTTAGAAGGGGTATCGAACATACCTAAACCAAGTTCCTTGTAACACATCCTCACCCTGAGGAATTTCAAGTTGCAAAGGTAATACTAATTAATTTAATGCATATTTAAATAGTTTACCAATTTTGAAACGGCTTTTCCTCGGTGTCCAATCCGATTTTTCTCAGCCAAAGAAAGTTCAGCAAAGGTCTGTTTGTAATCTGTAGGTTTAAAGATGGGGTCATAGCCAAAACCGTCCGTTCCTATTTTTTTATGGGTAATTTCTCCTTCACAAATCCCTTCAAAACTTATCAGTTTTCCTTGAAAATGTATTGCAATCACGGTTTTGAACCGTGCAGAGCGATTGTCTTTTGAATCTAATTCTGATAATAACAGATTCATATTGTCCTCTGCATTGCGTTGAGGGCCAGCATAGCGTGCAGAAAAAACTCCTGGTGCGCCATCCAAAGCAAGCACTTCCAATCCTGTGTCATCGGCAAAACAATCAAGACCATAATGTTCTTTAATATAATCTGCTTTTTGAATGGCATTGCCCTCAATAGTATTTTGAGTTTCGGGAATGTCTTCCGTACAGCCAATTTCTTCCAGACTTACCAGTTTTATGTGGGAGGGGATCAAGGCTTGAACCTCTTTGATTTTATTGGGGTTATTGGTAGCGAATACAATATTCATATGTAGTGGTGTTAAATTAACGGTGGTGATAAGGTTCATTTTTGAGAATCGTAAACCCTCTGTAGAGTTGCTCAATAACAAAGAGTCGAACCATTTGATGTGAAAACGTCATTTTTGAAAGTGCCAAGGTTCCAGATGCTTTTTGATAGACGGCTTCCGAAAACCCATAAGGCCCTCCAATCACTAGCACCAATTGTTTGATTCCTGAATTCATCTGTTTTTGAAGAAAGGAAGAAAATCCAACAGAGTTCATTTCTTTGCCATTCTCATCCAATAATATCAATCGGTCTGTGGCATAAATTTTGCTGAGAATTAATTTACCCTCTTCTTCTTTTTGAAGTTTTTTAGATAAATTTTTACTGTTTTTCAGGTCTGGAATAATTTCAAACGAAAATCGCACATAATGCGACAATCGGTTTTGATAGACGGAAATAAGGTGGTTCAGTTCAGTTAAATCTGTTTTCCCTATGGCAATGAGTTTAATTTGCATGTCCCAAAGTTAATTTTTTTTTAAATAAGGTTTTAGAATTATGAATGTATTTGCGTTACAATTCATATTTTAGCTTCAAAGTTACAAACATGATCACCAACGAACAATTTAAAAACGAAGTACAATTAATAATAGCCAATGCAGTCCGAGAAGATGTAGGGGATGGAGATTACAGTTCTCTAGCATGTATTCCTTCGGATGCTGTTGGCAAAGCAAAGCTTTTAATAAAAGATAATGGCGTGATTGCGGGCGTCAATTTTGCCAAGCAAGTCTTTCAGTATGTCGATCCGAACCTGCGTATAGAAACGCTTATCAACGATGGGGAACAAGTTAAGTTTGGGGATATCGCTTTTTATGTGGAAGGATCTAAACAATCCATCCTCAAAGCCGAACGTATTGTTCTCAATGCAATGCAGCGCATGAGTGCGGTAGCTACAAAAACACATTCCTATGTTGAAATTCTAAAAGGAACCAACACCAAAATTTTAGATACACGTAAAACAACTCCAGGATTTAGAGCCTTAGAAAAATGGGCTGTCGCCATTGGTGGAGGTGTCAACCATCGGTTTGCATTGTATGACATGATTATGCTGAAAGACAACCATATTGATTTTGCAGGCGGAATTACCAAAGCAATTTCAACAACCAAAGAGTATTTAAAGAAACACCAATTGGACCTTCAAATTGTGGTGGAAGCCCGTGATTTAGAAGAAATCGAAGAGATTTTAGAGAATAAAGGCGTTCATCGAATTTTAATTGACAACTTCAATTATACCGATACACAAAAAGCAATCAAACTGATTGGAGACAAATGCCAGACGGAATCCTCAGGAGGCATTGATGAAGTCACCCTTCGGTTTTATGCAGAATGTGGCGTGAATTACATTTCCTGTGGTTCTTTGACCCACTCTGTTTCAAATATGGATTTAAGCCTCAAAGCAATTTAATGAGTAAAACTACAGAAGATAAACTAGATAAAATTCCAATTCTAAATTGGATCGCAAAACTCCTAAAGCGAATTCAGCTTCCTGGATCTCAAGGTTTTTCTTTCTATGATTTGTTAGAAATGTATGTGATTGGTATTTTTAAAGGAGCACTTACAACACGCGCGAGTGCCATTGCATTTAGTTTTTTTACAGCCATATTTCCTTTTTTGTTGTTCATTATTATTCTGATACCCTACATTCCTTTTGATAATTTTAAAGTGGATTTTTTAGAGTTTTTAGATTCTATTTTACCGCCTCAAACATCCGATTTTTTCAATCAAAATATTTTTGAAAACATCAATGATAGGAGTACAGGAGGTTTGCTTTCAACCGTCTTTCTTGTCTCTATGTTTTTGATGGCTAACGGCGTAAATGCCGTGTTTTCAGGATTCGAAAATTCCTACCACCAACAACTCAATCGCAATTTTATTAAACAATATTTTTATGCTTTTGGAGTTGCCATCATTCTTGTCATTCTTTTAATCCTGACGGTTATTGGATTTGGATATGCTCAAATTTATTTAATTCATCCCATAGTCGAAAGGTTCGGTTCTGGCGATGCGAGCAACGAGCTTTTTTGGATTACAAAAGCAAAGTATTTCTTTTTTGTAATTATGATTTATCTCAGTATGGCCAGCTTATATTACTTCGGAACTAAAGACGGAAAGTTGTCTAGTTTCTTTTCTGTAGGAGCCCTGTTTACCACCTTTTTAATACTTGTGAGCTCTTATTTATTTGGTCTTTATATTAATAATTTCTCTACCTATAATGAATTATATGGTTCCATTGGGGGTTTATTAATTCTCCTATTCTACTTTTGGTTGAATGCAAACATTATCCTTCTAGGTCATGAATTGAATTCGTCTCTTCAACTTCTAAAGAAAAAATGCACGCCATAGAAGTCTTTTTTATCGATGTTATTTTACCGCTTTCCTTAGAGCGGAATTTCACCTACGCCATCACCAAAGCGGAAGCAGACTTTATTAAAAGAGGGGTCAGAGTTGCGGTCCCTTTTGGAAAAAACAAAGTCTATACAGGCATCGTCTATAACATACATCACATTGCGCCTACAGCTTATGAAGCGAAGTCGATTCACAGTATATTAGATGAAAGTCCTGTGGTCAACCAGTTTCAATTTAAATTGTGGGAGTGGATGTCAAGTTATTATTTGTGTAGCATGGGAGAAATCATGCGTGCCGCAATGCCCAATGCTTTTTTGTTGGAAAGTGAAACGATTATCTCATTAAACCCATCCACAGAGTTTGAAGTAAACAGCTTAAAGGACGATGAGTATTTGGTGTGTGAAGCACTGCAACAACAATCCAGTTTAAAGGTCGATGAAATCAATGCGATTATTGACAGAAAAAATTCGTTCCCAGTTTTAAAACGTCTTCTCGATCAAAAAGTGATTGCTTTAGAACAGGAATTATCTGAAAAATACAAGCCTAAATTAATTCGTTGCGTACGTTTACATCCCAATTATCAGCATGAAAACGCCTTGCAAGAACTTGTGGAGACGCTGAAAAGTGCGTCCAAACAACGGGAGATTGTTTTAAGTTATTTTAATTTAGCGAACGCTACCAAACAAATCAAAGTAGCGGATCTTAAGACCAAAAGCAAAGCGACTTCTACTCAAATTAAAACATTAATAGATAAAGGCGTTTTTGAAGAGTATCATTACCAAACCGATCGCATTCAGTTTCAAGATTCAGAGTATGGTGCTTCAACAGAACTAAATACCTATCAAGAAACCGCTTTAGAAGAAATTGATGGTCTTTTTGAAACACAAAATATTGTATTACTTCATGGGGTAACGTCTTCGGGGAAAACCGAGATTTATGTCAAAATGATAGAATCGATTTTAGCCGAAGGAAAGCAGGCTCTCTATTTAGTGCCTGAAATTGCATTGACGTCGCAGTTGGTGCAGCGTTTGCAAAAATACTTTGGGAATCAAATTGCGGTTTATCACTCGCGCTATTCACAAAATGAACGTGTTGAAGTTTGGAATCATGTCTTAAATCAGTCCGAGAATGCACGTGTTGTCATTGGTGCACGCTCCTCTGTTTTTCTTCCCTTTAGTAATTTAGGACTCGTCATTGTCGATGAAGAACACGAGCAATCCTATAAGCAATTTGATCCTTCGCCACGTTACCATGCAAGAGACACAGCGATTGTGTTAGCGGCTCTATTTAAGGCAAAAACACTTTTGGGATCCGCCACGCCGAGTCTTGAAAGTTTTTACAATGCCACCAAAGAACATAAATTTGGGTACGTAGCGATCACTAAACGTTTTAACAATGTCTTAATGCCAGAAATTGAACTGGTAGATTTGACAGATAAATACAAGCGAAAACGCATGAAAGGTCATTTTAGTGACCGATTGATTGCAGAGATAAAAGAGACTTTAGAGGCGGAATCTCAAGTCATTTTGTTTCAAAACAGGCGTGGATATTCTCCCGTAGTATCCTGTAATACTTGCGGACACACCCCAGAATGTCCAAATTGTGATGTGAGTTTGACCTTTCATCAATATAGAAATCAACTCCGATGCCATTATTGCAGCCATACCATGGCAATGCAACAATTTTGTGGCGCCTGTGGAGGGGTTGAAATTGACAGTAAAGGCTTTGGGACGGAACAAATTCAAGAAGAAATAGAGGTGTTATTTCCAGAGGCTAAAGTGGCTCGGATGGATTTGGATACCACCCGAGGAAAATACAGTTACGATCGCATTATAGCCAGCTTTGAGAACAAAGAGGTTGATATTTTAGTGGGAACGCAAATGGTTACCAAAGGGCTTGATTTTAGACACGTAAAATTAGTAGGTGTTTTGAATGCCGATCAATTGATTAATTTTCCTGATTTTAGAGCGCATGAACGGAGTTTTCAGCTGTTGCAACAAGTTGCAGGGCGTGCAGGCAGAACCGATGAAAGGGGCAAAGTGATCATTCAAACCTACAATCCGCATCATACCATCTTGCAACAAGTATCTATAAACGATTATGATTCCATGTTTGTAGAGCAGCTAGAAGACCGTCGTATTTATAAGTATCCTCCTTATTGCCGCATCATTAAATTGACTCTTAAACATAAGGACTATAATAAAGTAAACGAGGGTGCTGAATGGTTGGCAATCAGTTTAAGGCATGTGTTTAAAGACAATGTCTTAGGACCTGAATTCCCTGTAGTTTCAAGAATACGGAATCAATATCATAAAAACATTTTACTTAAAATACCTCAAAATCAATCGCTGGTAAAAACGAAGTCAGTGCTTCAGAAAATTAAAATGAGTTTTTCTAGTACGAGAGATTTCAGAGCGGTTCGCTTGCTTATTAATGTAGATAATTACTAATCCACAATCACATCCAAAGCTTGTGTCAATTGTGCCTTTCGAGTTCTGCTTAAGGGAAGTTTCATTTTTTCAATCTCTACATGTCTGCTATCGTAACGTTCCACTTTTTTCAAATTGACAATATAGGATTTATGGATTCTTAAGAACAGTCCTTTTGGGAGTTCGTTTTCAAAGGCTTTCATGGTCGAAAGAATAACGAAGCTTTTGTTATTAGTTATTAATTTCACGTAGTCACCGAGAGCTTCAATCCATTTGATCTCGTTGATGTATATTTTACGTTTTTTAAGATTGCTCTTTACAAAAATATGCTCTCCATCATAATCTTGGAAATTTTCTTTCATTTTTGCTTGCAATACAGTTTTAGCAATGGCTTCGTTAAAACGTTTTTTAGAGGCTGGTTTTGCTAAGTAATCGATTGCATTGTATTCGAATGCTTTAAAGGCATGAGATGCATCTTCACTTATTATGATAACGTAAGGAGTCTTGAGTTCGGGAGTGTCGATGTAACTGTCTAAGAGATCAAATCCATCAGAAACAGAAAGGTTGACCTCCATTATAATAAGGTCTATAGGGGTTGTGAGAAGGAATTTTTTAGCTTCAACTACAGATGTGAATTTCCCCATCAAATTAAGAGAAGGGTGGTTGTTAATTAGTCTTAATGTGGCTAATCGTTGTGTAGAATTATCGTCAACAATTATACAGTTTAAAGTCATCGGGGTTGTGTTATCAGTCGTTATCAATTACAATTATACAAAAAATAAATCGATTAAACTCTTAAAACACCGATTAACGAGTAAAATTAATTTCGTTTAAATAATGTTATATAATGTTGTTCAGACAACAATTAATACTTACTTTTGCAGCCATTAAAAATCAAATAATAATAAAATTTATGAATCATTACGAAACTGTTTTCATCTTGAATCCCGTTTTATCTGACACACAGATAAAGGAAACAGTAAAGAAATACGAGGACTTACTCGTTTCTAAAGGAGCAAAGATGGTATCGAAAGAAGATTGGGGGCTAAAGAAATTAGCGTATCCAATCCAAAACAAAAAAAGTGGCTTTTACCACTTATTTGAATTTACAGCACCTGGAGAGGCTATTGGCCCTTTAGAAGTAGAATTTAGACGTGACGAGCGTTTTATGCGTTATCTAACTGTTAGTTTAGATAAACATGCAATCTCATGGGCTGAAAGAAGAAGAGTTAAACTTAAAGAAAAAGCGTAATTATGTCTATAGAACAACAAGCCAAAGGAAAAAAAGATGGTGAAATCAGATATTTAACGCCTTTAAATATTGACACCAACAAAGCTAAAAAATACTGTCGTTTCAAAAAATCAGGTATCAAGTATATCGATTATAAAGATCCAGATTTTTTAATAAAATTTGTAAACGAACAAGGTAAGTTATTACCAAGACGTTTAACTGGAACCTCTTTAAAGTTTCAAAGAAAAGTGTCTGTTGCTGTCAAAAGAGCAAGACATTTAGCCTTGATGCCTTATGTAGCCGATTTAATGAAATAAAACTATTATAACTATGGAACTTATATTAAAACATGACGTAGAAGGATTGGGGTTTAAAGACGATGTTGTAACAGTGAAAAACGGTTATGGTAGAAATTCTTTAATTCCGGGTGGTAAAGCCATTCTTGCTACGGTATCTGCTAGAAAAGTATTAGCAGAAAACTTAAAACAACGCGCATTCAAAGAAAAGAAAATAGTAGATGAAGCCGAAGCAATTGCTGAAGCTTTAAAAGCTTTAGAAATCAAAATAGCAGCGAAAGTTGGTAGTGGAGATAAATTATTTGGATCTGTTAACAATATTGATTTAGCAGCAGCTATTGAAAAAGCAGGCCATTCAATTGACAAAAAATTTATCAATGTTACCGGTGGTAATGTAAAACGTCTTGGTAAATACAATGCAATCATTCGTCTTCACAGAGATGTAGCAGTTGATTTTCCTTTTGAAATTATTGCAGCTAAATAACAATTATATATTGTTAATAAAAAGTTAATAAATTGAATTTTTATTTAAAGCCTACACGTAAGTGTAGGCTTTTTTTGTTGTAATTTAGCAGCTTAATCATAAACAAACTTTAATAAAATGAAACAAATTTCTACACTTTTAATATTCATTTTTACTTGTACACTGTGCTTCTCTCAGGTGACAACTTCAAGTATTAAGGGGTTAATCTCCGATGAAACCAATGCTGGCTTACCAGGAGCAAACGTTGTTGCAGTGCACACGCCAACAGGGACAACTTACGGAGCCGCCACCAACATTGACGGGCGATTTAACCTTGTCAACCTTAGAGTTGGCGGACCTTACACAATTACGGTTAGTTATGTAGGCTACAAAGACCAATCGTTTACAGATGTATTCTTGACCTTAGGGAAAACAGAGAATTTAACATTAGCATTAACACTTGATGCTGGACAATTGGATGCAGTGGTGATTACTGCAAACACTTCTAAAGGTGTTTTTGGAAGCGACCGTACAGGTGCTGAAACCAATGTAGGCCGTAGAGAATTGACAACACTTCCTACAATTTCTAGATCTGCTTCTGACTTTACACGTTTAGAGCCAACAGCAAGTAACGGTTCTTTTGGAGGACGTAACGACCAGTTTAATAACTTCTCTTTAGATGGAGCTATTTTCAACAATCCTTTTGGATTGGATGCAGCAACTCCTGGAGGGCAAACAAATTCACAGCCGGTATCTTTAGATGCCATCGATCAAATACAAGTATCGACTGCGCCTTACGATGTAACGCAATCTGGATTTACAGGAGCAGCGGTGAATGCAGTGACGAAGAGTGGATCGAATGAATTTAAAGGAACTGTTTATGGTTTCTATAGAAATGAAGACATGACGGGTTCTAAGATCAAAGGACAGGAAATTTTTGTTCCAAGTCTTACGCAACAGCAAACTGGGTTTAGTATTGGTGGGCCGATTGTGAAAAACAAATTATTTTTCTTTGCCAATTACGAGCAAGATGAACGATCAGATTTAGGACAGGCATGGTTACCAAACACTGGATCTGGAGCGGTCAACGAATCTGTTGTTTTAGAATCTGACTTGATAGCTGTACAAAGTGCTTTAGCGAATTTAGGATATGATACAGGTACTTACCAAGGCTTTACGCACGAATCTGCATCTAGTAAAGGTATTTTCAAACTAGACTGGAATGTGAATGACAACAACCAATTAGCCGTTATATACAACTGGTTAGATGCTTCACAAGAAAAACCTGCACATCCATCTGCACTTGGAGTAAGAGGGCCGAGCGCGACAACGCTTCAGTTTCAAAACTCAGGATACCAGATTAACAATAAATTGCAATCAGTTCAATTGGAATTGAATTCTAGATTATCAGATGAAGTCTCTAACAAACTTCAAGTTGGTTATACAAATTTTGATGATTTCAGAAACCCAATGTCTTCTGCAGCGCCTGCAATTACAATTCAAAATGGTGCTGGACAAAATTACATTATTGCCGGTCATGAGCCATTTTCAATCAACAACGTATTGAATCAAAAAGTGTTTCAGTTTTCTAACAATATGACGATTTCTAAAGCAAACCATACCTATACAGTTGGGTTCTCTTTTGAGAAATTTGAATTTGACAACTCATTTAACCTAGGAGCTTATGGCTATGGAAATGATGATGGATATGTAGGTGCTTTTGGTGCTTTTGGATCTATGGGAGATTTCTTAGCAGCTTCTACAAACGGATTGTTATCTGAAGCTTTAGCAAATGCACAAACTGTTAAAAATGCTGATTCATGGGCTTTAGCTGAAACAAATGTTGGACAATTGGCATTTTACCTTCAAGATGAATGGGATGTAAATGACAACTTCAAATTAACTTACGGCTTGCGTTTTGATAAGCCTTTGTTTTTTGATTCTGCTCAAAAAGCACAAGAAGTGATTGATGTCTCTTTTTACCAACCAGAAATTCCTTACGTAAATCCTAATACAGGAGAAGTTCAATTATTGGACAGCACACAAATGCCATCAAACGATTGGTTAGTCTCTCCACGTGTTGGATTTAACTATGATGTAAAAGGAGATAGTACGATCCAATTAAGAGGAGGGTCTGGTTTATTTACAGGACGTTTTCCTTTTGTATGGTTAGGAAACCAAATCGGAAACCCTAATTCATATTTCTACCAAATGGTAGATCCTGATTATAAGTTCCCACAAGTTTGGAGAACGAATTTAGGATTGGATCACAAATATGACAATGGTTTGATTCTTACAGCAGATGTATCTTATACAAAAGATATGAATGGTGCACAAGTACAAAACTGGGGACTTACAACGCCATCAGGGACTTTAGCAGGTGTGGATAACAGACCTTATTACACAGACGCTGACAAAATTAACAACGCTTATGTATTTACA
>Ga0209094_1001358_pt1 | contig 14189 bp, 7 predicted proteins | sample COGITO_mtgs_1004_2_FD_184790 | JGI IMG/M metagenome (GOLD analysis project Ga0209094, IMG submission 184790) | Pelagic marine microbial communities from North Sea - COGITO_mtgs_100430 (SPAdes) (version 2) | ecosystem: Environmental > Aquatic > Marine > Epipelagic ...
CCGGTGAAATCATTGAGATTGAAGCACCGAGTAAGGGGAAAGAAGTTTCTAAAATCGAGTATCAGGACATCATTACTAAAAAAATGAAAGAGTTTCGTAACAACCGTATGAGACGTTAATAGATTAATTTTGCATTAGACAATTTTTATCTTATTTTTCAACTTACAATTTTTTTTGTATAAGTATTTCAAGCTCATAATTCAGATTTTTTTTTGGGATAAAAAAAAGGATTCTATACTTAATGTTTAAGTGTAAATCCCTTTTGAAACTCAGCCAGAAATTGCATTCACTTTTGGGGTTAGAATTCGGTCGTTTCACTTATCTTTGGAAATAACCAATTGACCAATCAAAACATTGAAAGAAAATATTAAAATTGCATTGTTTGAATTTATAGATTTAACAGAATCTGAATGGTTGGTTTTTTCAGAGTCTTTCATAGTAAAACATTATAATAAAGGGGAATACCTTTTAAAAGCAGACGATCTTTGTGATTATGTTGGATTTGTAGATAAAGGTTTTTTTACCTTCTTCTACCTAATTGAGGGCGTTCAACATATACGAGGGTTTTTTTTCCCCAATGAATTTATTTCTAATTATTCATGTTTTCTTTTAGAGAATAAGTCCAAATTTAATATTCAAGCTTTGGAAGACTCTTCAGTCACACTAATACACAGAGATGCTCTCTTTCGGTCATATAAAAAACTTCCAAAAGTTCAAGAATTGAGCAGAAATATAGTTGAAAATTTATACATAGAAGTTTCAGAAAAATACGAATCATTCTTTCTTAAAACTGCTGAGGAGCGTTATCTGGAATTAATTAACAGTAGGCCTACAATTATTCAAAGGATACCCCAGTATATGATTGCTTCCTATTTGGGAATTACACCCGAAGGATTAAGTCGAATTAGAAAACGATTAGCCAAAAAATAATTTACATTTCTTAACCCAGATCAATGTATAAAGTTGATCGATAAAGTAATTTTGTTTAAATTTTTTGAATAATAGTACGTGTGTATCTAACAAATACAACTTGCGTGATACAATCAAATTAACCAATTACTAATTTTAATTAACCAAATTCATATATCATGAAAAAAATTGCTTTAACTTTTAGTGCCTTATTTTTTACCTTAATTAGTTTTTCACAAGGCATCGCCGTTCAAGGCCTTGCTAGAGATGCGAACAATACTGCAAGAACAAATGCCAGCGTCCCATTGACATTTGAAATTTATTACTTAAACTCCAGTAATAGTCCTGTAGATGTTTACTCAAGTACATCAACACTTCAAACAGATGCATTTGGAGTCTTTTCTCATGTTATTAATTTACCAAACACCACAGAAACTCAATTTAGCAATCATGAGTTGTATTTAAAAATCAAAGAAGGAGCTACTGAAATTTCTAATGAAGTTTTTAAACGTGTGCCTTTAGCATATGCTGCTAGTAACGGCGTTCCTACGGGCTCTATCATGCCATTTATAGGAACAGCAGCTCCAGCAGGCTGGATATTATGTGATGGTGGCGCGATACCTATTGATTCTAACACATTAACTTTAAGAACCTTATTAGGAAGTGCCAATGCCCCCAACTTACAAGGAATGTTTTTAAGAGGGACAGGCACAAGTCCTGTGAACTCTCAGGCCGGTCCCGCATTAAAAACAACACAACAAGATGCTAATAAATCACATAGTCATGCTAAAGGTACTTTAGCTACATCTGATGCTGGTGCTCATAGTCATAATTTATTTATAAGAAAGCACTGGAGGTCATTTGAAGGAGATAGTGGTTCGCCAATACCATATTCAGAAGGGGGTGATTATTCATCTAATTTGCCCACTGATACAGAGCCAGCTCATAGTCATTCCATTACAGGCTCAACAGCTAATCAAGGAACTGAAAGCAGGCCCGTAAACTATGGAGTTAATTATATTATTAAACTATAACTCTCCTAGCTATGAAATTAAATTTATTAATTAAAAAGAGATTAGCAATTTTTGCTTTTCTTCTAGGACTGTGCTATACACTCCATTCACAGGACCAAGAGGGTGCAAGGGTTGTGACGGTTTCGCAAGCAAGCAGCACGCAAGCAAGCAACAGTAATCAATTTTATGTACAAGTTGGCCTTCCTTATTTAGGAATTACAACAGGTTCAGTACATACTACAACACCAGTGGATGTTCGTTTTCCATGGCACATTCTGTATTTATATGATACGTTTGCCGAAGAAACGTTTACAGTTTCAAAAGGGTATTTTACAGATAAAGTGAAGATTAGCTGGAATGTTAGAGCGAATCAAGATTTAATTTCAGGGTTTTATATTTATAGAAAAGAAATAGGTGCTGAAGAGTACGTGCGAATCGCTAGTTTAGGTTCTTTTTCAACGGAATATGAGGACGAATATATCGAAGGCGGTCAACTCTATGAATATAAGGTAGAAGCTATAGGGGTCAGTGCTGTAGAAGAAAAATACAAAACCTTTATGGAAGGGATCGGATTTAGAAGTCCTTCTGGCATTGTGACAGGTAGAATTAGTTTTGAGGGTGGTAACCCCGTAAGGGATGTGGCCGTTTTGGCAACGTCTGCTACAGGGACTCCGTTTAGGTCCTCAGCAATCAGTATTCCTGAAAATAGCAGCTTAAAAATTAACCAATTTCCAGATGCTATCGACGACCGTATCACATTTCAGGCATGGGTTCGACCAGTAGCTGATTTTACAAATACAGGAGATGCATTAACCGTTTTTTCATTAGCAAATTTTGATGGAACTCTGGAGAAAAATGTGAATGTAAAATTGTTTACGGGAGCCGTAAATTATCTAGAGGTGGATATTGATGGCGGTATTTATACAATCAACAACTATTATCCTTCTGGGCAGCTCAATGCAAGAGGAGACGATATACTAAATCCAATTACAGCGTTTAATAGTGAGTTTATTCATTTTTCCATCGTTCTAGAAGACGGTCAAATTCCTGTTTTGTATATAAATGGGCGACAAATGAACGAAGCCTATGCAGAAACAGCTCATGCTGTATTAGTAGATTTAGATGCTAATTATACAGCACCTCATTTTTCAGTTGTATCTCCTACATCTCCTATAAATTTAGATGGAATACACAATGGTGTAGAAACGCATTGGGAGCGCATCTCATTTGGTTCACAAAAAGCCATGCTCATAGATGAAATTAGAGTTTGGAATCGCGTGCTAACAGAAAGTGCTGTATATACCGACTACAAACGAATTATTGATGGGAATGATGTCAATTTAATTTCTTATTTAAGAATGGACGAAGCCGCAGGCGACGTGGCATACGATATGTCACATGCGGGTTTTAGCTACAACAACAACAATGCCGCCGTTTTTGCTGCTGACGCTACAATACCAACAACTCCAAATTGGGTTTTTGGGGAGAATACGCCAAACTCAGACCAACTGGGTATTTTGGGGGTCACAGATATTAATGGAAATTACATCATCAGTGCAATCCCTTACAGTGGTGCTGGAGAAACCTATACCATTACGCCAATTTTAGGCATTCATGAGTTTGATCCTTCACAACAATTGGTTTATATAGGGGAAACAAATACAGTTATTAACAGCGTAAACTTCACTGACACGTCCTCATTTGTATTTAAAGGGAAGATTTTTTATGACAGTAGAGACGTCTTTAAATCGTTTGTAGAAGTAAATAGTCCAGATCCAGATGTACCTAGTTTTACAGATTTAACCGATGGAGATCAATATGTTAGTGGTCCTGGTCTTATAGATGAAGGCTATAATTATTATGAAAAAGGGGTTGATAAATTTTCAAAAGGTGATTACTGGCTAAACGATGCTGGAACAGCAGAGGATACTTCGGATGACTATCTAGAACGCTATGCGCGAATCCCTTCAGAAGGGGTTAGTATCTACATAGATAATGAAATTGTCTTAGATTCTAACAATACACCCATCGTTTCCGATAGCAATGGGGAATTTGAAATTAATGTTCCAATAGGAGAGCATTACATCAGTATTAGAAGAGACGGACACGAATTTGGATATTCAGGAAGGTTTCCTGCAGACCCCACTGTTTTAGATGAATTTTTTGAAGATAGAGAAGAGCAAGTTACCTTTATCGATCAAACAAAAGTAACCCTTGTAGGGAGAGTTGTTGGTGGGGCTGTTGAAAGCGCAAAACCAATAGGTTTCGGACATGAAGGGACGGTGTCTAGAGATATTACCGACTCAAATGGATTTCCACAAACAACCGTAGTCACTTCTGTTAATAATATAGGAACCGCTTCAATTACTTTTGACTATACGCCAGCAGTAGGTGGAATTACAGCCTATACAAAAGCAAATGCAACCACAAATACGGATACTGGAGAATACCGTCTCGATTTGTTGCCATTAGGGTATTCTATAAACCAAACGAATGGTGTGAGTATTGCAAGTAATTCTACATTAAACATACTAGATGCCGTCGAAACGATCAATGTTTCAAGAATACAAGATTCAACAATTCCGTCTTTTGAGTATTCTGACGGAACCACCGAAACAGGGCTTCCTTATGCTTACGAAAAAAGTTTCACCCACAGGTCAACACCTGTTTTAAGTGTCACAGAACAAACGTCTGAAAGTGATTTGGAACGTGCGGATGGGACTACAATCAGTACAGAAGGATTTGACTATTTAGTATATAAACAATTTCAAACGTATTCTATTGAAATGAATCGTTTTGAACCTTATTCAAATTCTGATGACCCTGACGCTGTTCTCACATTTCAAGTTCCAGTATTGGATGGGGAATTAATTATAAACAACAATTTAGCATTGGCAGATTCTGAATCTGAAGTTACAAGCGAAACAGATCCAAGTATTTCAACCTATACATTTAGAGGTGGAGTACCGTCAATAAATGCGCCATTCACAAAAACGTTAAGCATTAATTACCGCTTAAATGGTGTTGATAGTGCTGCACAAAATTATGAAACCGAGGGAATTTTATTAGGAGGCCAATCTGATGGCAGTCAAACTTTTGTGACAAGTGCTCCAGATAAACCAGATATGATTTTGAGAGATCCCCCTGGCTCCAACAGTCAGGCGACCATTAGTAGCGGGGAAACCGTTTCATTTACAACCGAAACGGATTTTACAAATTCTAGCGGAATATCAACAGAATTTAAGGTCTTATTGGGCGTAAAATTTGCAGCTGGTGGTGGTTTAGCAGGGCCCGTAATTGAGTCTCAAGGCACAAACAGTCCTTCTTTAGGTATTGCTGTAACAGCCTCTAGTACGAATGCAGAAAAATTAACCAAAACATATTCCTTTTCTCAATCAATTTCTACAAGCAGCGATACAAGTTTTGTTGGAGCAGATGGCGATTTATACATTGGGCAGTCCAAAAATTACTTTTACGGCTCGTATGATGATATCGATGTGAGAGCCTCTGCAAGTGCAGAGAATTTTACGCTTACAAATTCCGATGGAGAAACTGTTTTTATAGGCAAACAAAAAGCAGTTTATTTTGCTGAAGAGCCCTCAGATACCTTTTTCGTTTTTTCTCAATTTTATATTGTGAATACGCTCATTCCAGAACTGCAAGGTTTTGTAACAGGCTTAGAAGATGGAACCATTGATCCAAGTACTTCTGGTGTGCTAACCATAGAACAATACCAAACGCAAATTAATTTATGGAGATCGACCATTAGAGAAAACGAGCGTCTCAAGTATTTGGCTTTAAACGATCGTGCAAATTACAAAGCAGGTCTAGAAACAACCTTAGACACTTTTATAGCAGAATTAACGGATGCACTTGATCAAGACAATGATCCACTTTCCGAAGCAGAGTTAACAAATAATCTAGAATCATCGACTCTGATAAGAGATTTATTAAACACCAATTTTGAGGATAATGTGTCTATCGATAATGGGGTTGGACAATTTACGAGAAGTGTTGAAACGGCAGTTGTTAGCACAAGCTCAAGTTTAGTGAACTTAAATGCCGATGAAAGCTTTGCTCTTGATTTAGGATTTAATATAAATGGAGTTGGTTTATTAAATACGACCGGAGGTTTTGTAAATCAAGATATCAATACGTCGTTTTCAACTGAAGAAACAGCGACAACCTCTATCTCTTACACATTAGTTGAGAGTGATCCTGGAAATGTTTTAAGTATCGATGTTGTCAACTCTTTTGATGGGAATGGTCCTATTTTTATCACCAGAGGTGGTAGAACGTCCTGCCCGTACGAAGGTGTTCAAAAATCTATATATTATAACCCGGCTACCTATGTAGCAAATGACCCAAATATTATAGAACTCGCGGAAGGTGATCGCCAAGAATTAAGTCTCGCTACACAACAAATTGAAGTCCCACAAATTACGGCTGAGGTTGTAGATGTGAGTAATGTTCCTGAAGATGTGAGTGCTGAATTTAGAGTGCAATTAGAAAACATTAGTACTACAAGACTGGAATCCGACTATATTTTAAGAGTCAACCCATCTTCAAACCCTAACAGTGCAATCATTAATATTCCATCTGATGGAATATTATTTCCATCCTTTCAATATGGAGTTCCAAGGGAGTTTGTTGTGACCATCGGAAAATCGCTTTCAGATGTGTACGACTACGATGATATTGAAATTGTTTTTGAAAGTTTATGTGGTGGTGACGCAAGCGATTCAGTAACCCTTTCAGCTCATTTTGTACCTTCCTGTTCTAATGTGGTGGTATCTGCTCCTTTAGACAACTGGGTGTATAATATCTCAGAAGCTTATAACCTTGATGGCACAAGCAATCCACTTGCTGTAGAACTAAGTGAATACACGACTGGGTTTTCTAGTTTTCAAAAATTAGACTTACAATACAGATCAGCAACTTCATCAACATGGACGCGTTTACATACGTATTATGGAACTCAAGATTTTTATGACGAAGCTGTTATAAATAATGAAACAGAAATTTCAGTGATTACGGAGACTACAATTAATTATCCTTGGGATATTGTAGGGCAAAATATTCAGAATGGTACTTACGAAATCCGTGCTATTAGTACGTGTACCAACGATACGTCCTATATTTCTGAAGTGATCACAGGAAAAGTAGATTTGTTTGCACCCCGTGCTTTTGGAACCCCAACTCCAATAGATGGTATTTTGGGTTATGGTGAAGATATATCTGTACGTTTCAACGAAGCTATTTTTTATAACTCTTCGGTCAGTTTAATCGAAATTAAAGGAGAAACCAACCAATTGCCAATTAACAACAATGTCTCTCTTTACTTTAACGGTTCAACAAATACAGCAACTATTGAAAGTCCATATATTCAGACAGGCGATTTTAGCTTTGAATTTTGGATGAACAATCAAACTGAAGCTGGTACAGCTTCTATAGTAGATCAGGAGAGAGGAATTAATATCGATTTACAAGGGTCAACGATTAGTTTCCAATTTGGGGACTCTACAGTCTCTGGAGGGATCTCAAGCGATAACCTGTTCCACCACTATACATTTACATATGATAGTGCGGCAGGAGTCATCAGCATTTTTGAAGATGATAGAGTTGTTCAAACGGATTCTGCACCCCAAAATTTGCAATATAATTTTGATGCCAATATGGTATTTGGAGGGAACACCTTTATAGGAAACCTTCACGATGTAAGACTCTGGTCCAAAGCCCTCAATTTCACAGATGCCTATGCAAATATTTACACCAAATATGTAGGTAATGAACTCGATTTAGTAGGCTATTGGCCCATGAATGAGGGACACGGAAATTTAGCGCATGACATAGCGCGTTTCAAACATGCGCAAGTAAATGCCGCATGGGACATCAAGCCCAAAGGAGAAGCTTATGAATTTGCTGGTGGTCAATACCTCACCTTAGATAATGTTGCAGCCGTTCAGCTCACCAATGAAATGAACGCAACACTTTCTTTCTGGGTAAAAACAGATCAAACACAAAACGCGACTATTTTCTCTAACGGTAGAGGAGACGACACCGATATTGCAGCGCAAGACGGTACAAGAAACAAATGGGCTGTCAACTTAAATGGGGATGGTAATTTATCCTTTGAAAATGAAAACAACTCTTATAACCTTACAACAACGAGTATCACGGATAATCAATGGCACCATGTTTCGATTCTGATCAATAGATTCGGTAATTTGAAAACCTATGTAGATGCAGCCTTGGTAAGTACCAATCCAACAGTAGATATTTCGAGTTTTTATGGAAATAAAATGTGGCTCGGTGCTAGAGGTCATATAGATTTAGCAGGCACTGAAACAGTAGATCGTGCATTTAGTGGATCAATTGATGAATTCAGATTGTGGAACACGCTTCGGTCTTTTGAACAAATTGAAAGAGACCGTTTCTTTGAAGTTGATACAGACAGTGCAGGATTGTTGGTTTATTCCAAAATGAATGCGCCAGACACTCCCACAGGAAATGGTCCACGCTACTACCATATAGTTCCTGGTCCGCTTTACTCCACGAGTTTGGCAGTCATGAATGCGGGTACTGTAAACTATACGATAGATGTGCCACCAATTAAACCGGCCAGAAACACAATTAGTTTTCAAATCAGTCATGTGATCAATGGCGATCAAATGATTATGGAACCAGTAGTATCTAGCCTAGCCGCCATAGAAGGTCAGGTATTAGACATTACAGTCCATAGAATGTTTGATGAGTTTAATAACATGCAAGCATCGCCCATCACTTGGACCGCTTACGTCAATAAAGATCAAGTTGATTGGTATATTGATGAAGAGCAAACAGTTTCAGAAACGGAACTGATTTTTGGAGATGAAAAAACATACACAATTCTTGTGGTCAACTCTGGAGGAACCTTTCAAGATTTCAGCCTGTTGAATGTACCCAATTGGTTAACGGTAAGTCAATCCAGTGGATTGCTGTCACCAAATAGTAGTATTGAAATATCTGCGATGGTCGATAGTGATTTGGCTGCTGGGTATTACGAACAAGATATGTTTTTACGTACCGAATTTGGGTTCGATCAAAAAATTCAATTAAAATTAAATATTTTCTCTGATATTGATTGGACTTTAGATCCAAACGATTTTCAATACAGCATGAATGTAATTGGGAAAATTATGATTGATGGTGTTTTCGATCAAGACACAAAAGATAAACTAGGTGTATTTTATAATGAAGAACTAAGAGGTGTGGGACAATTAACTTTTGATCCTAACTACCAAGAATATTTTGTGTACCTCACAATCTATTCAAACACAGCGTCAGGAGAAATCTTAAATTTCAATATTTGGGATGCTTCAGAGGATAAAATCCTAGTTGCAACTTTAGACGGAGAGGAAACGACTGAATTTATTTTGAATCGTGTTTTAGGTTCCAATACGAATCCAGCCCTTTTTGAAAACACAACTGAAGTAAGTCAAAGCATCGGGTTTAATCAAGGCTATACTTGGATCTCATTTCCTGTACAAAGTTCTACATTATCAGATGTGAATGCCATCACTTCAAATTTAGATCTTGAAACAAATGATTTAATGCTAAGTCATTCTCCCTCTCTTTTAGAGACGTACTTTAACGACCCTCAAGACACTGACAATAGCAGTTGGTCTGGAAGCATAAGTGACAACGGTGGCTTTAGCACGACCAAAATGTATAAGGTGCGATTAGAGAATGCACAAACCTTAGATGTGTTAGGAACTCCCGTAGATTTATCTACTTGGACATTCCCAATCAGCGAAAATTGGAACTGGCTTCCTTACGTCGTTGGAGAGAATGTAAGAATAGGAGAAGCACTGTCTGATTTTATTCCTTCAGTGGACGATGTCATCAAATCGCAAAATGAGTTTGCCATTTATGATGCCTTAAATGGATGGTCAGGAACCTTGTCATATTTAGAAACAGGAAAAGGGTATATGCTAAGATCTTCCTCAGAACAGGAATTTAAGTATCCCAACTATTTGTCCGGTGGGAGAAGAATGGCTTCAGAAAGTAGTTCTAGTACGGTCAGTTCAGAAACTCAAAGCGCGTTTAATGCATTTTCACAAAACATGAATGCAGTCATTCAATTGCCAGAAGGCTATACAAATGTATATGCTTATAATACCGCAGGAGAATTACACGGACATGCCGTAACTCAAATGGTGAATGGAAACGAGTTGTCCTTTATGACCATAGTTGGCGATACAAGTCAAAATCAAAGATTGGTATTTCATATCGGTGATGGAGATACAACCAAGCAGACTTCAAATACAATTAATTTTTCTGCGGACTCAATTTTAGGAACCACGAGAACTCCCTACATTATTGACGAAGATGCTATTGATTTGAGTACATCTCAATTTATGTTATATCCAAACCCTAGCAAGGACGGGTTTGTGTATCTAGAGTTTTATGCTCAAAACAATCAAAAGGCGCAAGTGCGTATTCACAATATGTTAAACCAGTTGTTATTTGATATGTCGGTTGTAATTGAAAAAGGCCACAACCGTTTAAAAATACCTGTTAATTTCCAAAACGGCACGTATTTCTTAAACACAACGATTGATAACGAGGTTCATAACAATAAAATAATTCTAAATGAAAAATAAAAACAAATTCGCAGCACTTATATTAACCTGCCTTATTTCATTAGGCCTAAGTGCGCAGGCACCCTCGTGGCAAGTCAATGAAAATGAATTTGAATACACAATGACAATGGTTGCATATTTAAATGTAAATGCAACCACTTTGTCTAACTCAAACGACATGTTAGCCGCCTTTGTAGGCGGTGAATGTCGGGGAGTTGCAAACCTGATTTATGCAGAATCTACGGATAACTATTTTGCATACTTAACAGTGTTTTCGAATTCAACCTCAGAAACTGTAAATTTTAAAATTTATGACTCCATCTCCGATACGGTTACAGAGGCGGATCAAACATTGCCATTTGAAATTAACAAACATTACGGCGGGATTACATCAGATTTTGGTTTTTCGAAGCCTTCTCCAAGATACTTTAAGAAAAATGTAATTTTATGTGATGTTTCTAAAGGAGCCATCACTGTGTTATTTGAACAGGACGATGTGTTTTTAACCCTTGAGAAGGATAACCAAACATTCCGTACTAAAACAGCAGTAGGGACGGCTCAATTTGAAAACCTTGAAATGGGAACCTATGTTTTAAAAATTAACAATAGTTTCAAAAAAACAATCACTATTGAACTAGAAAATTAATTTATATATATATGAAAAAAATAAAATTCACCATAGCAGTAATTTTTACATTATCTATTACCACATTAATTTTCACATGCTCATCTGATGACCCTGTGGAAAACCCTTGCAGTGGCTACACATTGCCAGAATTTGTAGAAATTTTTTAGTAGGTCTAAACAGTCGTCTAAATACATTACAGTCCACATTTTGATCGAACAGTCAAGATGACATACTGCGATTTATTCATTTTTTAGATTTTTTTTTTAATTATTAATATTGAAAACAGACGTATTTTTAGAATATCGAAAAACTAAAAGTATTTTTGATCCCCATTACGCCCCATTTTAATTAATTTTTATATTTACTCCATATTTATAAGACGATAGAGTTATCGTTGACAACATTTATATGGACCTACATAATTTTAAAACCTTCATTACCCCAACGGTTATTCTTTATAGCCCCGGTTTTGCACGTCCTCGTATTACGCGCCGTCGCCCTTAGGGTGTTCCATTAGTTTCTGAACTTAGGTGTGTCCGGTTCGTCTTTCAATTTTTTTCAAACTTTTTTTCAACTTAAATCTTATATAATGGACATCATTATTGCAGATAAATCACATACAATTCACGCCCAAACTATTTGCGACGCCATCGAAGCTGCTGCACAAGTGAGGGGCACAGGGATTGCAAAACGTTCCATAGAATACATTATTTCTAAAATGGAATCGAACAATGCCGCCATTGCCTTAGAAGGAGATACCTTTGCGGGCTTTTGCTATATAGAAACATGGAGCCATGATAAATTTGTGGCCAATTCGGGGCTCATCGTGCATCCTGATTTCAGAAATCAAGGCTTGGCTAAGAAAATCAAGCAAGTCGTTTTTGAGCATTCCAGAACGAAGTATCCAAATGCAAAAATATTTAGCATCACAACCGGTCTCGCCGTGATGAAACTAAACACTGCCCTTGGGTATAAGCCCGTTACTTTCTCGGAACTTACCGACGAACCATCCTTCTGGAAAGGCTGTCAAACCTGTAAAAATTACGATGTCCTTCAGCGCACAACTCAAAGCATGTGTTTGTGCACAGGCATGTTGTTTGACCCGAGTTCCAAGCCAGAAAGCACCTCTAAAAAAGTAAAAGAAAAAACCTTTCTAAGATTAAAAAGCATCAAGCAAAGCTTGTTTCTAAAAAAACATAAAAAATGAAAAATTCAAAAAAACTAGTCATTGCCTACAGTGGAGGACTCGATACATCCTACTGTGCTGTCTCATTATCAAAAGCAGGCTACGAAGTTCATGCTGTTAGTGTCAATACAGGTGGGTTTACTAAAAGTGATGTTCAAACCATCGAACAGAACGCCTATAAAATGGGTGTCTCAACCTATAAAAACATAGAAGCCGTTACCACCTTTTATCAAAAAGTAGTGAAGTTTCTTATTTTTGGAAATGTCTTAAAAAATAATACCTATCCGTTATCCGTCAGTGCCGAACGCATCGTGCAAGCCATCGAAATTATTGAGTATGCGAAATCCATTGATGCTAAATACATCGCTCACGGAAGTACAGGCGCCGGAAACGATCAAGTCCGTTTTGATATGATTTTCCAAACCCTTGCGCCAGAGATTGAAATCATCACACCTATTAGAGATCAGAAGCTCACACGACAAGAAGAAATAGCCTATCTGAAATTAAATGGAATTGATTTGGATTGGGAAAAAGCAAAATATTCAATCAACAAAGGACTTTGGGGAACCAGTGTTGGAGGCGATGAAACGCTGACATCCCACTTGGCGTTGCCAGAATCGGCCTATCCATCTCAGTTAGAATCCGAAACGCCTGAAACCCTTACCCTCACTTTTACCAAAGGGCAATTGACAGCACTCAACGGAGCTGAAAATGTACCTGAAATAAACATCCAGCTTCTGGACGAAATGGCCTCAAAATTTGCCATTGGAAGAGATATTCACGTTGGTGATACCATTGTTGGCATCAAAGGCCGTGTGGGTTTTGAAGCCGCCGCCGCACTGATTATCGTAAAAGCTCATCACTTATTAGAGAAGCATACCTTGACCAAATGGCAGCTTCAACACAAAGATTATCTGTCTAATTTTTACGGAATGCATTTGCACGAGGGTCAGTATTTAGATCCCGTCATGCGCGACATGGAAGCGTTTTTAGCCAGCAGTCAACACAGCGTTTCGGGCACTGTGGAAGTGGTCTTAAAACCTTATCATTTTTCAATCAATGGCATTCAATCGGCTCATGATTTGATGAATGCAAAATTTGGAAGTTATGGCGAAATTAACAACGGTTGGTCTGCTGAAGAAGCCAAAGGCTTCATCAAAATTAATGGCAATCAAAACAAAATTCATCAACAAGTAAATTCGGGATTATGATACAAGCAGGCATTATAGGAGGTGCAGGATACACCGCGGGAGAATTGATTCGATTGCTACTTATACATTCCAAAACTGAAATCAATTTTGTTTATAGTACTTCGAGTGCTGGCAAAAAACTAAGCGCCATTCATCAAGATTTAGTAGGCTCCACAGACCAACTGTTTACAGATACAATCAATACCGATGTGGATGTTTTATTCCTTTGTTTGGGGCATGGAAATTCTAAATTATTTTTAGAAAAGAACTCCTTTTCAAAAGACACAAAAATCATTGATTTGTCAAACGACTTTAGACTCACACAAGATGCGATATTTCAAAACAAGCACTTTGTATATGGCTTGCCAGAATTGAACAAATCCGCCATTCAGTCGGCACAGTACATCGCAAACCCAGGCTGTTTTGCAACCGCCATTCAATTGGCAATATTGCCTTTAGCCGCTAAGGGTTTGGTAGAAGATGCCATTCATGTCAACGCCGTGACAGGTGCTACCGGAGCGGGAACGGCCTTGTCAGCAACCACCCATTTTACGTGGCGTGTGGATAATTTTTCTCACTATAAAGCATTTAATCACCAGCACTTGGGAGAGATCCATCAGTCTGTAGATTCGCTTCAAG
>Ga0209094_1001383_pt1 | contig 14006 bp, 5 predicted proteins | sample COGITO_mtgs_1004_2_FD_184790 | JGI IMG/M metagenome (GOLD analysis project Ga0209094, IMG submission 184790) | Pelagic marine microbial communities from North Sea - COGITO_mtgs_100430 (SPAdes) (version 2) | ecosystem: Environmental > Aquatic > Marine > Epipelagic ...
TAGCACATGCATAGGTTGTTTGTCACAAAAAAAAAAAAAACTAATATTTATATATTACTTTTAAAGTTGTAAATTTTAAAAATTGGTTGAAAAAACACTGTTTATTATTTTTGCTATGATTTGTAGTTGTATGTTCGCCCAACAACAAGTTACGGATAGTCTTCACAATAAATTGGCGACAAGTAAAAATGCATCAGAAAAATTAGAAAGCTATATTTCTCTGGCAAGTCAACAAAAACACCAATCTCCTATCGAAGGGAAAAAATTATTGACTCTTGCAAAAGCTATAGCAATCCAATTAAAAGACACGGTTCATTTATTTAAAATAGCTGAAATTGAAGCAGACATTTATTATATTTTAGGAGAAACTGAAAAAGAAATCTCCGTAATTAAAGATGCAATATTATTAGTGCAACAATATAAAAATAAACAGCTAGAAGCTCGAGCTCTAAAATTATTGGGAAATGCATATTCTGAAACTTCAGATTACGACAAGCAATTAAATAGTTATTTAAAATCATTTACAATAGCTGAAAAATTACAAGATACTACGCTCCTTGTATCTCTATATAATAATATAGGGAACGTTTATAAAGATTTAAAAATGTACAAAAAATCTTTAGAAAATTACGAAAAAGGATTGCATTTGCACACTCAAAGCTCCTTGCCTATTTCAAAATCTATAGCAGGTATTTTGTGGGGGAATAGCGGTATTGTATACGAGCAATTGGGCAATTACAAAGAGGCATTAAGGCGGGTTAAAATTGCTAAAAACATAAGAGTCGCATTAAAAAACTGGGGGCAAATTGGAGGCTCCAACATCGACATTGCGAATGTTTATGAGAAATCACAACAATTAGATAGCGCTATATTTTACAACAAACAAGGTGTCTTAAATTATAAAAAAATTCAAAACAAAGGCGGTTTATTGGTTGGATATGAAAATTTAGCACGTCTTTACGAAAAACAACATCTTTTTAAAACCGCCCTAAATTATCGAAAAAGAGAAGATTCTTTGCGTGGTATAATAATGAATTCAAAAACAATAATAAAACAGGCATATTTGCTGGCAGAAATTGAGTACGAAAAAAAAATAGGTGCCTTAAATATCGAAAAAAAGAACTTGCAGAAAACTTTATTTAATAGATTGATTATTGTTGTTTTTATTTTTTTGGTGTTGATGTGCTCTATAGTGGCAATAATATTTATCCGTAAAAAGAATAAAAAATTCAAAGAAATGAATAATGAACTTTCTGCTAGTAATCTTGAAAAAGAAACATTGCTTAAAGAAGTGCATCACCGAGTTAAAAACAATTTACAATTAGTATCTAGTTTATTGAATTTAAAGTCAAAAACATTAAAAAATAAAAAAATAAAGCAAATTTTATTAGAAAGTACAGACAGAATTAAATCCATGTCTTTAGTACACCAGCGACTGTATGAAAAAGGGACCTATACAGAAGTTGAATTTCAAACATACAGCTCGCAAATAATAGAAAACTTGATTTCCTCATACAAAAGTGGTGCCAATACCTGTTTCGAAATAAACACAAATGAAAACATAGATATCGATTTTGCTATTACCTTGGGTTTGATTTTAAACGAAATAATTACAAACACATTAAAACATAACCCTGGTCAAAAAAATTTAAAAATTGAACTAACTTTTGTGAAGAAAAATAACACGTATGAATTAAAGGTGTCAGATAACGGAAAAGGCCTTGATATTACTACTGTGCAGAAAAAAAACACATTAGGAATGAGGTTAATTTCAATTTTAACCAAACAACTAGAAGGAGAGTTACAAATAACATCTAAAAAAGACGAGGGAGTTACATATACTATCACAATTTCAATGAGCTAATACCACATAAAAATTGTTATTATGAAAAACATATTAATCGTAGAAGATGAATTGATTATAGCAGAGGACATTAAAACAACCATAGAAAAACTTGGGCATAATGTTATCGATATAGTTGTAAGAGCGGATAATGCTATTGAAATACTCAACTCCCATAAAGTAGATTTAATTTTGCTCGACATTACAATCAAAGGAGATTTAAACGGTATCGATTTAGCAGTAATAGTAAACCAACAGTTTAATGTCCCATTTATTTACCTCACATCACATGCTGACCCTAAAACAGTAACCAAAGCTATAAAAACAGCTCCTCAAGGATATGTGGTAAAGCCCTATAGCAATTCAGACCTATACACTTCAATAGCTTTAGCTTTCGAAAACGAAAAAGAGGAAACAATTACTTTTTTGGCCGATAAAGATAGTGATCACTTATTTTTAAAAATTGATGGAATGTATAAAAAGCTGTTTTATAAAGACATTCTGTATTTTAGAGCAGCAGGAAATTATGTAGAAGTGCATCAGAAATATAAAAAATATCTGATACGTCAAACTTTTAAAAAATTAAGTGAGTTAATTCCCGCATCTGTTTTTGTACAAACACATAAGTCTTATATTTTAAATAGAGAAAAAATTAGTTCGTTTAATACCAAACTCGTATATATTGACAAACAAGAGTTTTCGTTAGGAAGAACCTTTACAAAGAAGTTTATTGACAGTTTTACTCTTGGGTAAAAAGTGGTTTATCACAAGAAAAATGCAGTTGGTCACAAACACCTCTTTCACCTCTTTTTTTTCTAAGAAGAAAGTTAAATTTATGAACTATAATTTTATAAAACTTTCATCTAGAACACATGAAAAATATCATCAGCATATTTACAATCTTATCCTTCACTTTTCTCAACCAAACACATGCGTTAACTTTAACAAAAAACTGTTTAAACTTTCTAGCTAACGAAACAGACTTTGCAAAAAATACAACCGAAGAAACATTTGCCACTGGCGCAAATAAATTAATAAATAACTCTCCTACAGCTTCTTTAGTCCATACAGTTGCTGGGAATGTTGTGGATCTTGTACGCGAAAATGATGAAGTAACACTCACCGCTACATTTGATCATGATATTAATAGTGATTTCACAATGCTGATTTATGGAGAGGGTGCTCAAGATTTTAATGGCGGTATGACAAGAATTTCCTCTACTGTGTACACCTATACTTACACAGTTGATAGTGGCTCAGGAGTCCAAAATTTCTATTTTGACAATGGACAAGATCTAGAAGGTAATCCAGTCACACCTGATCCTAGCTCTGGTGCTTCTATTTATCATAATCCATCAGTACTCAATTATAGCTATGAAAATTTTGAATTGAATAATCCAAATGCTGTAAAAATTAATATAATTTATTTGACCAATGACATTAACCTCATTACACTACCTGTAGACTCAAATGGTGAAGAATGGGGCATGGCACAAGTAGAAGAGTTAGTAACAGAATCAAATACAGCCTTTAATGAGTTATATGATGCTTCTAATTGGCCTGGTTTTGAATTAGGACGTATCACAAAAGCCTACAACCTTACCCATCATAACACTAGTAATCCTCATGGCGTACTATATGACATAAGTACACAGCCCGTTGCTCAAAAAGACTATTTAAATATAGTAATTGTAACAGTTAATAGACAAGAGTCAAATGTTGCTGGTACTACATTTCAAGGCGCCAGCACACGGGGTCCTAACGGAGCTACTTTAGTCTTGTCTTCCGTTGATGAGGGATATGTAACCACTCATGAAATGGGTCATGTAATTGGTTTGCCTCACTTACAAGGTGATAGTTGGCCACCTTATCATATGAACTTTAATTTTCAAGACGGAAGCACTATGGGTTTTAGCACTCTCAATCATAGCCGACCTGAAGGGCATTACCTAGGTACTTGGAAAAGTGATAGTTTCGATGTTTTAACTGATTTATCAGGGTTGTTTGCTCAAAACGTTAGTTTATATTTATCAAAGGCCACAACAACTTTTAAAACTCCAACTTTCGGTGCCCTTTCTTCAAAACTTTTTAGAAGTTGGTTAATTACCAATGAGTATATTTCAGACAGTTCCCCAGATACAAATTATATAGGACATGACACCTCAATTAGTATAGCAAGTGATTGGGAGAGTGAAGGGATTAATGAATTTTCTTCTCTTAGTACCCAAACGTTTCCTAAAATAGTTACTTCTCAAAACGAAAACAATAATTATGCTGCTGTTAGTTTTCTAAATGAAACAACTAGTCAGTTAAGTTACAGTTATAGAGACAACAATAGTGTATGGGGGCCAGTAACCACAATTCAGGGAGTTGACGGTGAGTTTCATGCTTCTGAAATGGCGATGAATTCTATTGGTGATGTTATCATCATAACAGAAAATTGGCAAGCAGATGTAAGCGGAGGTACAGACGGATCGATCAAGGTATTTTCAAAAAATATTGATGATGCTTCTTGGACAAATTCATTGGTTATATCTGATCCTGTGTCGGGTGATTTAAGAAATAATCGTGCAAAAGTAAGCATTAATAATACTGGGAATTCGGTTGCTGTATGGTTGCAAAGAGACAATGACAATTCAAATATTATTTTTAAAGAACGACTAGCGGGTACCTGGTCTAGTGCCACAGTTCTAAGTCTTGACGGGAGTAAGAATGAACTCCCTTCTATTGCTTATAACAACAATGGTGACGTACTTGTTTCTTGGCAACAATGGAACACCTCCACTCATCAATATGAAGTAGTAGGGAAATTTAGAAATGGAGTAACCAACAGTTGGTCTTCTTTAGAAAGTTATGGAAATCCAGACTCAGCGGCTGGCTTTTCGCAAGTAGCACTAGATGCCGATGGGAATGCTCTTGTGTATTGGAGACAAGCAGGATTTCCTCAGGATGTGAATGAGTATATACCTAAACCACGCACAGCATATTTAAATGTACGATACCGTAATTTTAATGGTACACTTGAAGAAACAGTTCAATTAACTCCCACGGAAGAAGATGCTTTTAACGGAGTAACCGAGCAGAATGAAAACAGAGTAGTATTCTTAGAAGATGGCACTGCAGCAGTAACTTGGTGGGTTAACGATGGCACAAATCCTAGTACGATTTACAGTTCAGCGATGCCAAGCAAAAATATATGGACTACCCCTGTTGCATTGAGTAATAGTGGGCATAATGCAACCTTATCTAAAATCACCACGGGTAACGAAGGTGATTATTCTGTAATATGGCAAAGACCAGATGGGTTAAACACCAGAATTCAAACACGAACCTATCACGCTTCTACATCCAATTGGTCTGCTATTAGTACTTTATCAGATTCTAATAACGATGCTATCTGGGGTGATATTGCTTCAGATGGAGACAATCAATTATCCGCAATATGGGTTCGAAATGATGGCACAAAACTTATTCCTGAAGTTAAAAGGTTTTCTTTAAACCCTTTTATTACAGAAACAACTATAACTCCCGATAATAGCTCTATTTCAGTAAGTTTTAATGAAGCGGTTTACAATGCAATTGGAGCTACTGGAGCCTTAGAAGCTAACGATTTTACCTTATCTATTACTGGCGGTACTGCTACCCTAGCAAGCACAACACCAACAAGTATTTCGAATAATGAAAACACATATACCTTAGGTGTTTCTTTTACAGGAATTCCAGATGGAACAGAAACCCTAACCGTTGTTCCCGCAGATAGTGGAGTTATATTTGACAGTGGTGACAATGCAGCCAGTACTTCACAAAACAATAACAGCGTTGCCTTGAATGACATGACTTCTCATACAGCATCGCTTGTATATACGATTAATGGCTCTTCTGTAAGCTCCGTAACAGAAGGAGATGAGGTACTCATTACCGCTACTTTTAATCAAGAAATTGAAGATAACCCTATCGTTCAAATTTCTGGTTCTGGTGTAAATAGTATCTCTGCGAGTAACATGACCAAAGTGAATAATAAGGAGTATACTTATAGTTGGACGGTTACTACTGGTTCTGGAGTGCAAAATTTTGAACTAGAAACAGGAATAAATTCAGAAGGTACGGTTATTGCCGCCACGCCTAGTTCGGGTGCAACAATTATTGTAGTGAACAATATATCACCCACAGCAACATTTAACTATACTATAGCAACACCCATTGGGCCTCAAAATGCTGAAAGTAGTGTGAATGCTGCAAAGGAAAATGATGTAGTTACTATTACTGCACTTTTTAGTGAGGCTATGGCAGATTTTCCTAGCGTACAAATATCAGGCACTGGAATGGAAACATTTAACCCTATTAACATGACCAAAGTAAGTAGTACAGAGTACACTTTTAATTGGAGGGCTGTCTCTGGTGATGGAATACAAAACTTCACCCTAGGGACAGGAAAAGATCTAAGTGGAGATGTTATTACGCCAACTCCAAGCTCAGGAGCAAGTATCATAATAGATAATACCCGACCAACGGTAGGACTTGTCTATACTATCGATGGCACTGAAGTAAGTGCCGTAAAAGAATTAGATGAGGTACTCATTACCGCTACTTTTAATGAAGCCATTTCAGATGACGGAATAAAAATTAATGGGTATGGTTCAACTACGGTTCCTTTTTCTGATATGACCAAAGTGAGTACTACGGAGTATACTTATTTATGGACAGTAGGTGTTGGCCAAGGAAATACAGATTTTGGGTTAGGATATGGAACTGATACTGTAGGGAATGAAATTACAAACGATTATATGACAGGAAGATCTATTCTTGTAGACAATTCTTCACCAACAGCCCTCATTGATTGGGAAGGTGTTACAACTTTAGCTCCTGGAGAGGTAGTAACAGTTTACATCACATTTTCTGAAGAAATGGCAAATAGCCCAGTACCAAAAATATTTGGCTCTGGAGCGAATACAATCGCTCCTACTGATTTGGTTCAACATTATTTGAACACTTATAAATATATTTGGACTGTTGGAGAAAATACAGGAACACAGACTTTTTCTGTGTCTACCGGAACAGATCTTGCAGGAAATGTAGTTGAAGAAACACTTACCTCGGGTGGGTCTATTCTTATAGATATTCTTCCTACAACTGCGCTTAGTTATACCATCAATGGTACTGCAGTAAGTAGCACCGTTAAACAAGGAGATGAGGTACTCATTACCGCCACCTTTAACAAAGATATGGCAGATAGCCCTGTAGTACAAATATATGCTGAAGGACTAAACGAAATGTCTCCCTCTGATATGACTAAAATTAATAGTACATCATATACCTATACAATTACAGTAGGTTCAGGAAATGGCAATCAATATTTTAGAATGGCAACCGGAACAGACCTTGCAGGAACGCTTATTGAGACATACCCTACCTCTGGTGAAACTCTTATAATAGATAACACCCCACCTACAATTACATTACTAGGTGATCCTACAGTGAACATTGAAGTTGGAGCCATATATACTGATGCAGGTGCTGATGCCGATGACAATGTAGATGGACCTGTAATTACAGATAATATTGTAGCTGTTTCTACTGTTAATACAAGTGTTATAGGAAACTATACAGTAACTTATAATGTTAGCGATGCTGCAGGAAATGCAGCAACACAAGTAACAAGAACTGTAAATGTCACAGCCGATCAAACGATTCCAGTAATTACTTTAGAAGGTGCAAACCCACAGAGCATCGAATTAGGAACTGCTTATAGTGAATTAGGTGCTACAGCCACAGACAATATAGACGGAGATATTACAAACAATATCGTTATTGATGCAAGTAATGTAGATGTAGACACAGTAGGAGATTACACGGTTACCTACAATGTCAGCGATACTGCAGGAAATCCTGCAACACAAGTAACAAGAACAGTAACAATCACACCAGATACTACTATCCCTGTGATTATTTTAGTAGGCGCGAACCCACAAAGTATTGTATTAGGAACTGCTTATAGTGAATTAGGCGCTTCGGCAACAGACAATACAGACGGAGATATTTCAGCAAATATCAGTATCGATGCAACCGCTGTAAATGTAAACACAGTAGGAAATTACACGGTTACCTATAATGTTAGCGATGCTGCAGGAAATCCTGCAACACAAGTAACACGAACTGTAAATGTCACAGCAGATGTAACGAGTCCAGTAATTACTTTATCAGGTGCAAACCCACAAAGCATTGTATTAGGAACTGATTATAGTGAATTAGGTGCTACTGCAGAAGACAATATAGACGGAGATATTACAAACAACATCGTTATTGATGCAAGTAATGTAAATGTAGACATAGTAGGAGGTTACACTGTTACCTACAATGTCAGCGATGCTGCAGGAAATCCTGCAGATGAGGTTACAAGAACTGTAAATGTCACAGCAGATGCAGATGTAACGAGTCCAGAAATTACTTTAGAAGGTGCAAACCCACAGAGCATCGAATTAGGAACTGATTATAGTGAATTAGGTGCTACAGCCACAGACAATATAGACGGAGATATTACAAACAACATCGTTATTGATGCAAGTAATGTAGATGTAGACACAGTAGGAGATTACACGGTTACCTACAATGTCAGCGATGCTGCAGGAAATCCTGCAGATGAGGTTACAAGAACGGTCACAATCACACCAGATGCTACTATCCCTGTGATTACTTTAGAAGGTGCAAATCCACAGAGCATCGAATTAGGAACTGATTATAGTGAATTAGGCGCTTCGGCAACAGACAATACAGACGGAGATATTACAAACAACATCGTTATTGATGCAAGTAATGTAGATGTAGACACAGTAGGAGATTACACGGTTACCTACAATGTCAGCGATGCTGCAGGAAATCCTGCAGATGAGGTTACAAGAACGGTCACAATCACACCAGATGCTACTATCCCTGTGATTACTTTAGAAGGTGCAAATCCACAGAGCATCGAATTAGGAACTGATTATAGTGAATTAGGTGCTACAGCCACAGACAATACAGACGGAGATATTACAAACAACATCGTTATTGATGCAAGTGATGTAGATGTAAACGCCCTGGGGGATTACACAGTAACTTATAACGTAAGTGATACTGAAGGAAATATAGCAGAGGAAGTAACAAGAATTGTAAATGTAGTGGATACCTCAGCACCAGTTTTACCTGTAATCATATTACTTGGGAGTGCCAGTGTTTATGTAGAATTGGGAACTGATTATACCGATGCAGGTGCAACCGCATCAGACGGTTTAGGCGGAAATATAACATCCAGTATTGTCGCAACAGGTACTGTAGATGTAAACGTACTGGGGAATTACACGATTAGCTATGATGTTAGCGATGCTGCAGGAAATGAAGCAACACAAGTAACAAGAAATGTTTCTGTTGTGAATTACTCAGTACCTGTAATTACATTATTAGGAGATGCCATTATTTCTTTACAAAAAGGTGCTCCTTACTTCGATTTAGGTGCAACTGCTTTAGATAGTACAGACGGAGATATTACAAATCACATTAACATCGTCAACCCAGTAAATATAAACGATTGGGGAACTTATACAATTACATACAATGTAAGTAACTCAGCGGGAACTGCTGCGATAGAGGTAACAAGAACAGTTGTTATTCCAGAAGAACCTTGTGATTTTTCTGAAGATTTTGAAGTTTTCCCTCCTGCAGGCTGGACTATTTTAAACTCCAATACCCAAAGCAATGACATAACTCAAACAGATGTAACATCGAAAGACGGAATGTATAGTTTGCGTTTTTCTTCGAAAGAAGTAGATACTTCCTACGATCAATACTTGGTGAGTCCAGCATTTACCCCCTCGGATATAGAAAAAGAAATTTCTTTTTATTATTTGGCTTCGGAAGCAGATGAAGAAGAGGTCTTTAAAGTAGGTTGGTCTACAACAGGTGATAATTTAGAAACTGATTTTGCCTGGTCCGAAGAAATTATAGCCCAATCGGCAGAAGATTTAAATGATATGTATCTATATTCTAAAGATGATCTTCCCGTTGGGACTAAGTATGTTGCGATTCACTATTATTCAGATAATAAAAATCATCTCTATATAGATCGTTTGTGTTTGCATTCAACTCCTGTGGGAAGCTTTAACCCTGGTATTACACTCATAGGAGCTGAAGATGTTGCTATAAAATTGGGATCTACTTATACAGATGCTGGTGCAATAGCATTTAGTGAGGAAGGTGTAAATATTACAGCTAATATTGTAACCGTAAATCCAGTAGATGAAAACTCAGAAGGAACCTATACAATCACATATGATGTAAGCGATGCTGCAGGAAATGCAGCAACACAAGTAACAAGAACAGTCACTGTTTTTACAAGTATGTGGAACGGTAGTGTTGATAATGATTGGGATACGGCAGCAAACTGGAGTTCAAACTCCGTTCCTGGTCCAACGGCTTCAGTTAGAATCCCAAAAACAGGAATTACAAACTTTCCTACTGCCTCAAATGCGGTTACTCTAAATGCGGTTACTATAGAATCGGGCGCTAGTTTAATTACAGAATCTACGTTTTCGGGGTCTATAACCTACAAAAGAAAGTTACACCTAGCGAATGACTGGAATTTTATATCCCCTCCAGTAGCAGGTGTTGAGGTTGGACAGGTACTTTCAACTACAGATCTACAAACAGGATCAGGAATGCATTTAGGTTTATCTTATTACGATAACAGTATTCCCGGATGGGAATACTTTACCACAATTAGCTCAGGAATTATGGGTTCTGGTGATGGGTTTGCTGTTTTGGTGAATTCTGGTGATATATTTTTTACTGGAACTATGCCAACAGGAACAGTAAATAAAAGTCTTACAAGAGATGTAAATGGATGGAACCTAATAGGGAATCCATACCCTTCTTATCTTGCTATTAACAACACTGCAAATGAAGATATTAATTTTCTAGACGTTAATAGCGCAAATCTCTCAAGTAATTATTCAGGTATTTATCTTTGGGATGTAGCTAATCAGAATTCGTCGATTAAGGTAGTTAATCATGCTACAGGTCCTTATCATATGTATCCAGGACAAGGATTCTTTGTAAATACAATTAGTGATGGCAATTCAGTTTCTTTTACCGAGCAAATGCAAAGCCATCAAACTACAGGAACTTTTTATGGACCTATCGAGGCTACTCCTTCAATTATCTTAGCAATAGAAAACAATGGTAATGTAAAAACGACGACAGTAAAATATTTTGATACAGCAACTGCTGGTTTAGATGTGGGATATGATGCTGGTGCATTTACCGGAGGCGGAACAAGTACATTTAATTTAAACACGCATCTGCCAGAAAATAGTGAAGGTATAGACTTTACGCTTCAGTGTTTATCTACTCAAGAATATGAAACAAGTGTTATTCCAGTAGCATTAACGACTGAAGCAGGTTTAGAAATTGCATTTTCTGTGGAAGCCTTGAATTTACCTACAGGAATCAAAGTGTTTTTAGAAGATAGAGTAACAAATACATATACACGATTAGATGAAGCAAATAGTGAATATATCGTTCAGTTAGATGAGCCTGAAAATGGAATAGGGAGGTTTTACCTACACACTAAATCAAGTATTTTAACAACAGACACTATAGATTTAAACAATATTATTATCTATAAAGCAGATGCTTCTACCATAAGTATCGTTGGTCTACCTCAAGATATATCTACTTTTAAATTATTTAATATTTTAGGAGCTCAGTTAGTAAAAAACACTTTCATGCCCGAAGGGATAGTTAATATAAATCTACCTCCATTACCTTCGGGAATTTATATTGTATGGTTAGAAAATAAATTTGGAAATGTGGTTAAAAGAATAATTATAGAATAAATAAAATTCGATGAAAGATTATAAAGACGATGATTTAAAAATGAATCGCAGAGAAGCTATTAATAAAATAGGTGATTATGGAAAATATGCCTCATTAACAGCTTTAGGCACCTATTTGTTTTTGAACCCTTTAAAGGCTCAAGCACTTAGCGCAGATCCTGTATTTGATAATCCAGGAAGTGGGTTTACCCCAGTAAGTGGGTTTAGTAAAAAAGGTAGAAAAAGTAGAAAAAGTAGAAAAAGAGGTTAGTTATTACTTTAAACCAAGACCTAATTCCTATGGTCTCCAAAATTATTCTTGGAAATAATATTTTATTCTGGGAGGCTTAATAGCAATCAAAGCCAATGTAGCTGTCTATATGATCAATAACATCATAACAGCTGCTTTAAATGTCTATAAAGACACCTTGGATAAAGACCAACTTGTTTTAAAAATTACTGCCACCGCAGGAAATTGTAAATCATACTTTTAAAAGATAGGATTATGACACTCAAAGGAATTAAAAACTTTGCATATTGGGTTTGGTCAATACTTAAAAAATAAGTTTGGTGCTTGAAGTAGGCACGGTACAAATTATCCCCAACAATAACATTTTATTCTTGAAGATAATAAGTTGTAAAAGAAGCCAAATCTTCCCCAAAATAGTGTGACTTCACTCCTATGGGCTCCACTTTTGATTTTTTGAGATAATTTTCTGATTGAATAAATTCTTCAAACCTTTTAAGCGTATTAATATATGCCTATGTTTTATTTAATTGATGTTATTTAGAATTGCACTACTTTTTACAATTTACGTGAACAAAACGTTAAAAAAAGACTTTTTAAGAGGTTTTAATAGAGTAAAAAATAACGAAATTACTTCCTGTATTGGTAAATGATATTAATCGTCAAATAATCCCTCAGAAAGATATTTTAAACCACTATCACAAGCGATAGTTACTACTTTTGATTTAGGACCAAGTTCCTTTGAAATTTGGATTGCTGCAGCTACATTCATTCCACTTGATGTACCGCAAAATATACCTTCTTTTTTTGCAAGATCTTTACACATTTTGCGGGCTACAGTCTCGTCTATAGATATCACATTATCAACGAGGTTGTCATCGTAGATATTTGGAACAAAACCTAAACCAACACCTTCAACATTATGTGAGCCTTTAATTCCTTTCGATAAAATTGGTGAACTAGATGGCTCAACTGCAACAACTTTACATTTTGACTTAGCTTTTTTGAGTGCTTTAGCAATACCCATAAGAGTTCCAGCAGTTCCAACAGTGTCGCATACTGCATCAATGTTTCCATTTAGCTGATCTAAAATCTCTTCTCCTAATGGAATAAAACCCTCGATCACATCAGTGTTGTTTAGTTGATTTGTAAAAAAAGTATTTGGTTCTTTTGAAATTTGATCAGCCTTTTTAATCATTTTGGTAATCAGCTCTTTATTTATCTTTCCGTTTGAACTTTTGATAATCTCTAAATTAGCCCCCAATGATCTCATCAAATCAATTTTTTCTTTCCCAAATACATCTGCAGTAACCAGCCTAAAATTATAACCCTTAAGTGAACAAACAAATGCCAAACCTGCACCAGTGCTACCACCCGAATATTCTACTACAGTCATTCCTTTTTTTAAAACACCTCTTTTTTCAGCTCCCAAAATCATTGATAGCGCCATTCTGTCTTTTTTTGATCCAGTGGGGTTAAATGCTTCGAGTTTAACATAAATTTCTCCACATCCAAACGGGACTATATTTTTTAGCTTAACAATTGGTGTATTCCCAATGGCCTTTAATATGTCACTCATAAGTTTTTAAATATAATTTATTTCAAATATAATCAATGTAAGTTTACCCGCTTAAGAGGTTTAGAAATAGCTGTATCGAAATGTGGGGTTATTTAAACGATATTTTATTTTAATAATTCCAAATCCTCCCCAAAATAGTTTGATTTAACACCCTTATGCTCCAAGGCAATTTCAAATTTTATTTGTTTTTACAAATAAAATAAATTAATTTCGTGGAACAACTAATTTAAATTTACCAAAAATGAAAAAATTATTAAGTGTTTTTGTACTAGCCCTATGTATCTCTTGCTCACAAGGATTACCTCCTGAATTTGCTAAAAATACCGTTACTGCAAAAAAAATGTTAGAACTACAAGGTTCTGAGTCAGATTTTCAAGCTCAGCTAGACTTATTGCATGAAGATGTTAAATGGCAACCTGTATTTTTCGGATCTACTGAAATTGGAAAAGAAGAATTTGGCCAATATTTAAAAGCATGGCAAGATCAAATGGA
>Ga0209094_1001393_pt1 | contig 13937 bp, 4 predicted proteins | sample COGITO_mtgs_1004_2_FD_184790 | JGI IMG/M metagenome (GOLD analysis project Ga0209094, IMG submission 184790) | Pelagic marine microbial communities from North Sea - COGITO_mtgs_100430 (SPAdes) (version 2) | ecosystem: Environmental > Aquatic > Marine > Epipelagic ...
GGGACTTTGGTGTGGTAGTTTGTATGCCATTATTTTTTATCTTTTTTTTGTAGTTCTAATATTTTTTTAACTCTATTGTTTTCGTTTTTAAGCTCTCTAATTTGCTTTTTAGTTAAGCCAAAATCTAGTAATGTTTTAACTTGATCAGGTTTGTTAGTGTCTTTCTTCATTTTATCAACCTCAAGTTGCAATTCTTGCTTAGGTGTTAAAGGTTCTTTTTTATCCCAACCACCGTAATATCCAAGACCTAATTCCCAAGTTCCCCATCCAAGACCTAAAGCTACTTTTTGCCAAAGTGAAGATCTTTCGTTTACTAAACCTCTTAAGTTGTTTATTTTCTTAGCGACTCTATCAAGCGGAATATTTGTAAGACCAGTTACAACTTGAGCACCTGCTATATAAGCTGGATTATCTAAGCTAAAACCTTTTTCTTTCATATCTTTTTTGTTCCAACTAGCGCTTCTAAGACCACCTCTTATTTTACCTATTTTAGATCCAAGCGGTGGTGAAAAGCTTAGTAAGTCATCTACTGCGTTTTCATATTTAGAACCTTTTTTACCGTGCTCTTCGTAAAGAGTCATTAGTGTATTTTTAATAGCAGCACTTGCAGATCCAAATATACCTAAGCCTTTCAATTGAGAATCGATCATTCCATTAGCTATTTTGTAAGCTTTGTCATTTTTTTTCTTAGCTTTTGCTTCGTCAGTTTCTTCTTCATCATCTCCAAATCCTAAAGCAAATACCGCTTGTTGCAGCGAGTTAAATATTAAATTTTGAATAGCTCCGTAATAAACTATTTTAGATACATTGCTTTTCCAGTCGCCTCGTTTATTTATAAGATCTTGTGCAGCGCGTTTTTGTATACGAGCATACTGCATTGGAGTGTTTGCCCAAGCAAGTATTACACGACCAGCAGCAGAGGCTTGTTGTTGGCTAATTTTACTAGGCGAACTAGACTGTTGGTTTTCTTCTGCTATAGCTTTAAAATCTTCAAAAGCTTGCGTCTCAGCATCAGCATCGCTTAAACCTTGTTTCTTTAAAGCTTCTAATCTATTTCTATAGAAAGTAGAACCACCAGATGCAATAGCAAAACTATCTGCAAATCTAGTCATAACAAAACCTTTGCTAAGCAAGAAAGCAATAGCTGCTTTAGGTTTGTTCTTAGATTCTCTTACAGCATCAGCAATTTCAGATTCACTTACATTGATCTTAAGACCGTTTCTACGTTCTACTAAGTAATCAGAATTCATAAGCGTCATAAAATCACCCCAAAATTGTTTTTGGTTTGCAAACGCTCTTCCTGCCTTTATTATATTATTATCACCTAAGTTTATGAAGTTTACCGCAGATATAGTTTGTAGTAATGCAGATCTTGTATTTAAGAACATTACAGCACCAACAGAGTTGTTTAACCAGTTAAGTAATCCTTCTGTCACTCTGTTACCTCCGATTGGTCTATTGCTACCAGATTTCATTCTACGTATAGAATCTTCCATAGCTTCACGCCATCTAGTTCCGTACGCAGCTTCCATCTTGTTCATATTATCTTCAGAGAATATAATGTCGATGTTTTCTCTCCACTCTTGCTGATATTCAGCTCTATTAACTTTGTTAATACCACCAATAATATCTGTAGTGATATTACCACCTAACCAGTCTTTACCAGGTTTTGGATATTCTTTACCTTTTTGTATTTTAATAAGCTCGTCGGTGAAAACTGTTAACTTAGCGTCTTTGTTTACAAAATCATTTAGCTCTTTAACATCTCTTTTAGAAAGACCAGGTATAGTCATACCTTGTCTAGTCCAAGCAGCGACACGCACTGCGTGAGAGTAAGTGAATTTACCAATACCAGTTTCTTTACTTAAAGTCTTAGGTAGTGTTTTTAGTTTTGTTTTTAAAGCTACAAAATCATTTGCAGCAGATACCTTAGCTTGCGTAACTGCAGACTCAGCTCTATTGTAAGTATCAAGTAGGTTTGTTTTTAGGAAAGCCATTTGAGCATCTCCTTTCTTACCTTTACCTATCATCTTATATAGTAAACCTGTAAAGTCTTCAGCAGATGGTGGAATAAGAAAAGCATATTTACCTTTACTAGCACCAATTGTTTTAGCTCTAGCTGCAGAGTACTTTTTATAAGTTTCAATACCAGACGAATCCTCGATCATGTCATTTACGACAGTATCGAAAGTTGTTCTTTTACTAGCTTTCGCTAATTGAACTTTAGACTTAACATCGATTTGACTAAGTACATCTTTAACCGCCTTAACATTTCCTGTGTGATCATCTGCAAAGTAAAAGTCATTATAACCCTCAGCTGCTTTACCCATAATCCACCCAGCCTTAGCTTCAGGCGCGCCATCACCTAAACCAGTTATATTAGCAAGTGGAATATCTAATCCCATACTAGCTAAGAATTCTTTAATTGGTCCTGCTGCATCTGCAGGTCTTGCCGTTAAAACAAATACATCTTTAGTTCCACGTTTGTCTGCTATGATTTTAGCCACATCTAATAGTGGTCCTTTACTTCCTTGCATTACTTTACTAAACTCTGAGAAATCCCATTGAGCTCCTTCAGCTTCCATGTTACCTGCTTCTTTAGCAAATGTAGCAGCATCAATAGCTCCAGTAGTTCCATCAGGCATTGTGTATAACACATTGCTTTTAGTTCTAGCTAGTGTATCATCAAAATCAAACACTCTAATTTTCTTAACAGGTTGGTCTAATTTTCTAGCAAGTTCTAAAGCTTTATCAGTTTTTTCTAAAGCATTTATAGCTGTTTGCACGGTTATAGGTTTGTCGTATTTTATAGCATCAGGAATTAAATCGCTGTCACGTTTCGAAGCCATTGACTTTCCTGTTGCTAACTCCGTATATACTTTAATATCTTGTTTAGCTTTCTCAGCTGTAGTTTCACCTATGAATTGCTCGTATATTAATTTCTGTTGTTCCGCTTGAACATCTAAGTTGTTTCTAAACTTAGCATCAACTTCTACGTTATATTTAGCAGCGTCTGAAACACCATCTATAGATCTGTTGTTTGGATTTAACGCAAAGTATTCATTGTATTTTCTTATATCCGCAGGAGGTACTTCACTAAAATCGCCGGTCTTAAAAGCTTCATTTAGTTTTTCATTAAGATATGGATGCTCTTCAGACTTAGCTTTCCATGTAATACCATCTTTAAAATAAGTAGCATCTACTATAGCTTGAGTTTCCTTGCCTGTAACTTCTTGGTAATAATTATCATTAACCCATTTAATCCAGCCATCTAGAACTTTTGGGTTATCGCTAGATATAGCTTCAAGTGTTCTATTGGCAAAATTGCCGAATTGATAAACATGCTCTTCCCAGGATTTAGAACCAGGTTCTATACCTTGCTCTAAACCAAGAACTGCTGCCATTTTTCTACCAAAACTATAATTAGCGTTTTGATTATATATTATAGAGGCTATACCTCTAATGTTTTTAGGATCTAATTTATATAATTCAGCAAGCTTTTCTATAATAAGTCTAACACCTTTGTCGTGTAGTGATTTATTTTTAAGATTACCTTCTATGTTTTTTATGGTTTGACTAGATATAGCTTGCTTTATAGCTTTTAAATCTGATTCTGATATAGCGTCTAAACCTTCTAAAGCACTTATAGTATTGTTTATTACCTTTAAATCTCCTAGCTCTCCAGACTCTAAAGCTTCTTTGGTTTCTTTTATGTATCTTTTAGTTTTATTAGCATCACTTATAAACAAAAACTTTCTACCTTTAGCTCCACTAGTTGGTTTGCTACCTATATAAGAGTTTCCAGCACCTGCTAAATTTGACGCAACTGCGAATAAGCTAGCGTTTTTCCCAAAAACTTTAGTTAGATCATCGACAAGGAAATTACTTAAATCAGTAACACCTTCAATCCCAGGTTTTATAGGTTTGTAACCAGCTTTAATAACACTTGAATCTACATTGTATTGAGATCCAGCATCTCTTTTACTAGCCATAGCTTTGCTCTTACCAGCTGCGACATCTTGCTTAGCTTCTAAGCTTAAATCTGTATCAGATCTTACGATTTCATTAGTTACTAACTTACCATATAAACTAGCAATACCTTTTAAAGCTTGAGCTTGTGGTGATCTAGCATCAAAACCTTCAGCTTTTTTACCTTCAACAATACCAAACGTTTCTAAGAAATCAGCTTTACTAATTCCTTTGTTTAATTTAAACGGAGCAAGTCCAGCTCCTTTGCCTAATCTAGCTTGTTTAGTATAAAAAGCATTAAGTAAACCTTTTGGCACGCCAGTAGACGTACCTAAGAGCTTCTCTGTTGCAGCTTCTATAACTGCCCCTTCTGGTAATATCTTTAATAATTTATCTGCGTTCTTATTTACAAATTGCTGAATAGCTGTAGCATCACCTTTTGAAAGGTTAGCTGTAGCTACTGTGAGTTTTTTAACTGGTATACCAATTTCAGCTGCAATAATTTCAGGAGCTAAGTCACCAAGTTTTTTAAACGTTAGATTTTTAGGATCGATGCCTTTAATCTTCTCTTGTACTTGCTCTTTAATTTTAGTAATAGCTTCGTTAGAAATAAACGAGCTTGGCTTTATTTTTCTAGTAACAGGTTTTTCAGTAGCTTCAGTTTCTACCTCTTCTGCCATAACGCCTCTAGCTTCTGTAACGTCACTAGTGAACTCTTCACCTAAAACCCTTTGAGAAGCTTCAATAGCTCTAGCTGGTAAAAACTTATTTATATAAGCGGCTAATGGCACACCTGATTCGGGTTTATATTCTCTAATTAAATCGAATATTCCACGCTTACCTGTTTCAATTTCGTCAGTTAATAGTTGACGATCAAAATTAGGAGCGTCTTGTCTTTTATCTACTATTCTTTTTACTATAGGTTTAAATTGATCTATAATATCAAAAGCTCCAGCTTCACCCTGCGCATCATATATTTCTTGTACTTTAGTAGATGCTATCGCGCCCGTGTCTTTTTTACTTTCTTTAGTTACAACTTCTGCAACTTCAGCTTCTATATCTGTTGGAGCTTTTATATCTACTTCAGCTCCTTTTGTAGCTGCTTTTTCAAGACCCTTGGAAAGTCCTTTACCTTTCTGTACGCTTCTATTATAATCTCTAACAAAGTTTAATACATCTTTTCCAGTTTTAAACTTAACGTTTAAACCCATTGCGCTTAAAGCTCTACGTATAAAATCACCTATTTTAGTAGAGGCTTTTTCATTAAAAACAATATCACCATTAGCTAAACCTTCACTAGCTAGAGTTAATACCTCTTCCATAGTATCTGCTTTAGATATATCAGCATCTTCAACATACTGATTAAATCTATCTAAAAATCTAGAGTTTGTAAATGTAATGTCTTTACTGTTTTTTAATTCTTCTAAAAGAGATGTACCTAAAGCTATCGCGGCTTCGGGATTGTTTTTTACGGTTTCATACACTAGAACGTGGCCAATTTCGTGACCGCCACTGTCCATGACGTTATCTTCAGCAGCTGACTCTTTGTTTAGTATTACTATTTTTTTACCATCAGGCATAACAACAAAGCTACCATAGTCTTGAGAATTTTTAACATCTACTTTTCCGCCTTGCTCTTTTAAAGTTTCTATAGCAGAAGCCATATCAGCTTCGTTTTCAAAAGTTTCAAAGCCGGTTCCAACTTGCTCGGCTATAACTTTAGCTCCTTTTTCCACCTTAGCAGTTTTATCAGCTACAATTATATCGTTTAATTCTTTGTCTATTTCACCAAGTCTTTCTGACTCTGCTTTTGTTAGACTAGAGTTATCTACTTGCTTTATTTTGTTTTTTAATTTTTTTTGCTCTATCATTAAATCAACTATCGCTGGTTGATTTTCTACGCTTATACCTAAAGGTTTTAGTCTATTAACAGATCCTTGAACTTCTCTAGCTCTTAATTTAACATCGTTAGCTTGATCTATATTTATATCACCAACTTCAACTTGCTTATCTGCTTTAGCGTCTATAGCACTTAATGATCCAGGGATTTGTGATATTTTAATTTCAGCTTCAGATGTTGGTGTCTCTGGGTTAAAAGCTTCTATAACATTATTGGAATCAGATGTTTTTAACTCCTTGTTTATATTTAAGTTTGTAATACCAGACTTAACAGTTTTAACTGCTTGAGCAGAGTTAATTGGAGCTCCGTAAGTTAAACCACCACCAACTCCTTGTATGAAAGAATCAGCTACGTTTTCAAATGGATCAACTCCATTTATCATATTTTGAGTAATAGTAGTAGCAACCTCTTCAACGCCTTCACCAACCATAGAAGCTGGTGCTCCAAACTTAGTTAAAGCAGATCTGTACATATCTACAAGTCCTTGTCTAAAAATTTTTACACCTTCTTCTTTACCTTCTTTTATTAATATGTCTTTATATACCTTACCAATAGTTCCAGTACCTATAGAGCTAAAAACGCTTTCAGCACCTGCCAAACCTAAACCTTTTATAATGTTTTCTGCTTCAGACTGACCTACGTTTTTTTCTCTTTGCTCCTTTATTTCAGGACCAGCAAAAGCTATTGTACTACCGGCAGCTAGTTTACCCGTGCCAACAGCAGCGCCTCCAATCATCATAGACATACTCACAGGAGCACTTTCTGCTAAACCACTAGCTAGTTGTTTAAAACCGTCTGCGTAGTTGCCTTCTTCAAAGTTCTTATAAATGCCTTGGTGATCGTAATTAGCTTTATTATATATATCTTGTGACTCTTGAAGTTTAGCACTTTCTGCTTCATAGAACTCTAGTACAGGGTTTTCTAATCCAGTTTTTTCTTTAAACTTTTCAGCGCTAGCCTCTATATCTAAACCCGTAGCACTAGCTAATAAGTTTTGAGGTAAAGCAAATAAATCGTATATAGTTTCCGGAACAGAAGCTATCATTTCACCTAAAGTTGTACTACCTTTCTTGAAGTCAACTAAAAGTTTTTCACCAAATGACATTGTGGCTATTTCTTTTTCTTTAGCTTTTTTAGCAGAGTATTCATCAAACTCGTCTTTAGTTACTTCATTGCCATCTATATTAAATGTTTCAACAGAGTCTTCTAACTTAACTTCTGGTGATACCGAAAAACCATCTTCCAATGTTAATTCCGTAGGCTCTGGTGCTGGTTGTGGTCCTACCGACGGAGCACTTGCACCCACTGCACCGTCTTTTGTCTTTACTTTACCAAGATCCACTTCCTCTAAAACCTCAGTTTCAACTACCTCTTCAGTAGCTGGCTGGTTAATTTTTTTCCACTCTATTACTTTAGCTTTAATCTCATCTACAGATAAACCTTGATCTTGTAGTGAAGCTACGTAAGTTTCTAATTCGTTCATTTAACTTAATTTAATTCGTTATCTTTCAAAAATTTCTGAGCTTTAGCTCTCTTAGCTTCAGCTAAATCAAACACCGCAGCGTCTGCCTGAACCGTAGGTAATTGGTTCGTAGTAAATTGTTTCAGATAATTATTCATAAAGTATTCTTTATATTTCTTTTCAAATAAAACTTTTTTATCTTGCATAAGTGGCAAGTCTTCTGTGTAACTCCAAGAGCTATCTCCTGCGTTAGCGTTCTGAGCCATCTGATCGTCCTCTTCAACACTTGTACCTTTAGATATATAAACGTTCCAAGCTGCAACTGCGTCTTGCTCAGAGCTCAGTAAACCAGCAACCTCGGCGTTTACAAAAGGACTTACTTTTTTTTCGATTTTATCTAAATCGTATTTAAGCATATTCCTACCTTTTCCATTTCCGATGTCTACGATCTCATAATCAGGAGTTCCATCAGGATTTATAATCACATATTCTTCAGTTATTTTAGCTCCAGCCGAAAGCTCTCCATTTTCACCAACCATATCAGGAGAGAATACACCGACTTCAGTTAATAGCCTTAGCATGTCTTTATTGATATCTGGCGTAGGCGCTACAAGTGAAGTGTTAGATTCAACTAAAGAATTTAAAGCGGTGTTGTTTATAACCAGCGGCTCTTCAAAAGCAGGGCCAATAAAGACTATCTGCTGAGCACCGCCTGGTAGCAAATCTAAATAAACGTTATAACCATCAGACTTAGAGAATCCTGGCTTAGCTGTCATGACGCTGTTTGCAGCTGTGTACTTAAAATTGTTATTAGGATCAAAATTTGGATCATCTGTAACGCTTAGCTCCGCTAGAAGTGAGGATAAGAAGTCTAAGGATAGTTGTGGCGCTTCCTGTAGGTGCTTGATCTCAGCTAATTCAAGAGCGCAAGTTTCATCTTGACATCTATTAGAGTCTATCGCTAGTTTTAGTTTAGCGTAAATTCTACCAGTGTTTCTATAAGCGTTGTCTAACAGCTGAAAATTATAATCACTAGTGCTTGATGTAAAACCTTGACTATAAGCTATAGCATCACTTTCGTTGAACTGCTGTAAAAAAAGGTTTTTATTTAAGTTGTTTTCCATTTTGTTTTTTTAATTATCCTAACATTCCTCCACCAATCGAAGCCATTGATCCAAACATACCTGTTATAGCACCTGTTTGATCTGCTTTTGCTTGAGCTCTGTCTTGTTCAGCACCCATCATTTCTGCGTAAGTTCGATCAATAGCACCTTGTTCTCTAGTTTCTTTAGCTCCAAACTGAAACTGTTTTCCAGCAGCTTGCGCCGCTTGCTCTCTAGCACCTTCAGACATCATAACACCTTGCATTCTTCTTCCTTCTGCTAGCTTCTGCTGCTCTAATTGCATTTGACCTTGGGCTCTTTTATCTTCGTTAGATTTTTCTTGCTGTTCTATGTTAGCTGCAACACCTTTTTTACTTCTTAACGCAGCGTTGGCTAAAGCGGTTGCGCCACCAGCACCAGCGCCAGTAGCTCTCATAGTGTCTAAAGTAGCCGCTAAAGCTAAGTCACTTTCTTCCATCTGTATCTCAGCCGCTTGAGTAGCAACGCCTAAATTAGCGAATGGATTTGACATCGTGCTAGATAAGTCTTCAGCAAAACCCGCTAAACTCTTGACGCCTTCGTAAGGGTTTATAACTTCTTGCCTATGATTTTCTAGATGACTTAGTTTTTTTTGTAAACGTAACTTATTGGCTGCCGCCGCCGCCGCGGCTCTTTTAGCTGAACTAGCCCCAATTAATCCACCGATTAACGAAGATCCCATCCCTATAACTGCTCCTGCTCCTATTGGCATATCTTTATATTTTTAATTTTATAATTCATTTAATATCCGTTTGAAAAAGTGTAATTAGAAGATACTGCAAATATCTCTTTATATCCACCTAAATTTGTAACAGTGTCTGTTGAAATTGTTACGTTAGTGTAGAAACCTTTTAAACCAGACATTTTATCACCAAAAATAATTTCACCGTCAAAAGCTTGAGATGAGTTAACTATGTTGGCTACATATTTATTTTCTTTTCTATCAAACCCCGCTCTATTTATAGGAGGAGTTAAAGCTGCTGGGTACTCATTACCAAAATTGTCGTAAGCTCCTTGAACGTAACTATATATTGAGTTAGATGTATCAAAAGCAAAACCAGGTTCACCCGAAAAAGGACCAGTGTAACCAGGTATAAAACCAGTGGCGTCTGAAACTATAGAATTAACTTCCCAACCGCTAGTTCCTTCGTAACTTATAGTACTAAAAACTTTTTCATTACTAACCTGAGGGTTAAACACAAAAGATATAGAAGAATTATAAGCAACTCCGTAAAACAAGTTGTAATTAACACTTTGCTCGTGCTGCTTGTAAAGCTTACTATCTTTAGCTGTGTAGTAATTATTAGCTAAGCTAAATATTTGACTTGGCTCGTAAGTATAGAAACTAACCCACCCTTTAACTTTTTCGTCAAATGTCAATGTTTTATATGTAATATTTGGATCTGAAGGTTGCAGTGATAAAACATACTCTTTTGAGTATATATCCCATCCACCAATCATTTTTCCTTTTCCAAAAACAGGTGAATCTACAGAAGATATAGTATCTCTAAAAAACGCCTTCATTCCAGCGTCTGATATTTGAATTAAACTTCCGTTGCCTCCTAAGCGCATTACAACATTATGAATTGGATCTACAAAGTATTTATTAAAACCATATATAGCAAAACTTTCTGGGTGAGTACCTATTCCGTGCTCACCTCCATAAGGTTGTATGGTTCCAATAACTAAGTTTGAATTAGTTACTGCTCCACCGCCTTCAGCAGAGTATATAGCATCTTTATCTATCAATGCTCTTGATACTTTTCCTTCTTGAAAAACAACAAGATTAGTGTCTTCAGCGTAAAGTAATTGTATTGATCCATTGGCCGGATCAACGCTTTTAGTTATTTCATCAGCAACACTAAACACGTTAGTTTGGTTTGTAGCTGTTCTAGAATTAAATATACCAGAGTATATTAATCCATTAAATTTTATAGAAGATCTAGGTTCATCTTCAACTATGTAAGCTCTAGCGCCGTAATCTGTTGAAGTATTATTATAACCTGCTCTTATTCTACTTTCTTCTATATACCAGGTTTTAGTATCTTGTGTGATTTGTTGGTCGTAACCTCCAATAGCTTGAGGTATTCCAAAAGAGCCATTCCAAATCTTTCCTCCTAGGAATCCTGCTACAGTTGCTCTTTCTTGGTTTTTAAGCAAGAAGCTATTAAAGTATTTAACCTCTATTGTTGCTGCCATTTATTTATATTATCACTTAATTTGTTTTTTAATTACAATTAATTAGTAGGGTTGTACTATAGTAGCAACGGCTGTTGTTGGTACTGGAGTTGACGGGAAATTTGTTGAAGCTACTGTTAAAACGAAGGTGTAATCGCCATTACCTAAAGGGGTTGATGATGATATGCTCGTTTGGTCGGGTACGCCCTGCGTAGCTGTTGATAGATTATAAGTAGTAGTGCTTGGAGAAGGGCCAGTAATAACTAAAGTATAACTTGCAAGAAATGAAACCGCACCTGATCCCGTTGTATTTCCTCTAACTTGAAATGGAACATTACCTACAGGTGCATTAGCAACTGTAAAACTGCCACTATAAGTGACACTTCTATTACCACCACCACCTGGAGAATTAGTTAAAACTAAAGTGCTTATGTTACTTCCAAAAGTAACTGATGGTGTGTAAACGTATGTAACGTTAAAGCTACAAGTATCTTGTAAGCCGCCTCCATCGGTTAATATAACTTCTATAGGGTAAGTTCCTTCAGGAGTTCCACCTGGTCCCGATGTAGCTTTTAAGACTCCAAAGTCTTGAAGTATTCCACCACTGTTATTGTTGCCTATGCTAAATAATAGCGTGTTTGTTCCAGATCCTAAACTCCACGTAAGATCTCTTTGATTTAATGAATCAGTAAAACTTCCATTATTTCCAGTGAAACTGAATATAGCAGGTAGTTTGTTAGTTATAGTTATATCTCCAGGACATGTTGCTATAACAGGCGCTACATTATCAAGATCTACATCTAGCAATTCAGTTAAAGAAGATACAGCGCTTGGGTGACCAAACTCTATTTGAAAAGTAAGGTCGTTATTACCAGTGTCAACTACTAATTCACTATCGTCTATAACTACTAGATTAAAACTTCCATTTCCGTTAGAAGGAGCAGCGAATCTTGACATATATGGGTTTCCTGCACGGTTGGTTGTATTTGCTGGATTACCTCTTTCGTAAACGCTTAGTATAGTAGCTGTTGTTGAAGCAGGCGGAGTAATCGAAGTTCCATTAAGTAAAACAGGTTCAAAGCTATTAACTACAACGCCAGAAAGCGCATCTCCTGTATTAGTAGCTTCTGTTAGTAAAGGATTCCAACCATCTACACGGTCATATATTAAAGCTCCAGGGTCTGCAGCTATAGCTGTATTTAATTCGCTAATAAGACCAGTTGTTGAAGTCTCCCAAAATATGTCTAGTAAAGATTTTTGAGCTTCTACCTCGTATATATTTAAAGCACCTCCTTGATTTGGATAGTTTTCAGGAATTAAAACACCTGCTTGTTTTGTAGTACTTATCTTTGCTATAAGTGGATCTGATTGTTGATTGTAGAAATATACTCTTCCACCAAATCTATGTACGTTAATACTGTTATTAGCAACAGTGTCCTGAGGAGCGTTTGATAAAGTAATTGAAACAATTGCGGTGGCGGGCAGTGGCGTAGTAAACGGCACTATACTAGTAATGTTAGTATCTTTTGTTCCGTAGTTTATACCTCTTATTTCATCACCGACTTTTAAACCTTGTATTAGAGCTGTTATAGCGGCTTGCTCTCCTGCTGGGTACGTGTTTACTGCTTTTAACCTTATCGTGTTAGTTGTGGTAGCTGCAACATCCAAGACCTCTAACGTTCCAAGATAAGACCCAGGGTCTGGTGGTAAATCAAAAAGATCATCTACCGTTCCAATAGCCGATGCTATGTCACCTATTCTTTCTGGAAAAAACTGTAAGTTACCAAAGAAAGGGCTAGAAGCGGTTGTGTCACACGTTACTCTAGGCCAAAGCTTCACGCTACTTCTAAATTGCTTTTGAGTAGGGCCAAGCTCGTTTAAGTCTCTAGGTATTTTATTTATATTGTCACCAAATAAAGATATGTGTGATGTTTCAAATACTTCTTTTTCAGCGTCATCAGGATATGCTTTCATTATTGGAGCAACATAAGCGTTGTAATAATCCTGCTCTTGTTGCTTAACTACTATTTTAAAAGCATGCCAACCTAGAGGATTATAACTAGAAGAGGTTTGATCCCCATTATAAAGACCTGGACTACCTAAATAATTAGATGGTATTAAGTTGTTAAAGGTTACTTTTAAAGAATCACCATCAAAACGATCTGGATTATTAAGTTGTTCTGAAGCATCTCTAAACTCACTATATATTGTTGATGACAAGTAAGACGGTAAGTTATTGAATTCAGACTCAGATAATATAACTGTTGATTGTCTTCCGAATCTATCAGCTAGTACAACACCTACATCATAGTTTCTATTTTGCTTTAAATTAGCGTTTGGAAATTCTATCTTACTAGTACCTAAATTAGCTATACTTGTTCCAAAGCTGAACTTTTCAGTAGCAGCAATATTATAGTCTAGAAAGTTAGGTGGGGTGTGCTTGTCTTGATAGTTAGCATAAACAACTCTATTGCTTATTATTTCCTGAGATTGAGCTCTTACTGGCACCTTGTCGTATACTCTAGTGTTTTCGCTTTCTGGTAAAGTCTTATAAGGAGACTTAGACCCATATTCGTATTGGAAATAAATATCATTACCTGAAAAATTACCTTCAACAGGTATAGAATCTACAACTTTTATCGCTATTGCGTTAGATTCTTTGTAAAGTATGTCTATTTCTTTAATTTTAAGACTACTTTGAATTGTGCCTTGTGTATAAGGAAGTGGAATATTTAGGTTTATTTGGTTTACTTTATTTTCCATAAAAGCAACTTCTGTACTTTGGTAAGCTTTCTTTTCATCACTTATTTCTACATCATTAGCTGACAAGCTGAAAGGTGTTAAAAAATAACCATCTTGCTTTGGTATAAAACAAGGCTGTGTAAAAGGAGCTATTAAAGAATATTCTCCGTCATCGAATAAAAACCTGTAAGAAAATCTTACAAACTTATCTTCTAAATAATCAATATTAGCAGTTTCTGCAAAGTTAGAGTCATAGTATGGGTTTGGTATAGCCAAAAGAACTTGATCTCCATTTACAACTCCAGAAGCAATATCTGTCTCTATATCTACGCCAGCAAATAAAATTGATGAGGTTTTGTCTAATGAAATTACTTTAGCTCCAGTATCTACAAAGTTTCCAGATATGTTTCTTATGTATACATTAAAACCTATAGCATTAGGAACATTTCCAACCACGCTAACATACCCTTTATAGTCAGTTAAAGAAAACTGAGTAGCAGACAGGGGGACAACAGGAACCGTGCCTTCACTTGTTGGTGGTAGG
>Ga0209094_1001412_pt1 | contig 13729 bp, 4 predicted proteins | sample COGITO_mtgs_1004_2_FD_184790 | JGI IMG/M metagenome (GOLD analysis project Ga0209094, IMG submission 184790) | Pelagic marine microbial communities from North Sea - COGITO_mtgs_100430 (SPAdes) (version 2) | ecosystem: Environmental > Aquatic > Marine > Epipelagic ...
AGATAAAAATAATTTCCCTAATAGTATTAAGTATTATATAGGAGCTCAAGAAAAAGACTACGGGAGATATGACAATACTGCTCAATACCCATACCATAGCTTAAAGCAGTCTAGAACTTATCAATTAGGGTTTGTGTTATCCGACAAGTATGGTAGGAGTTCTTCTGTTATATTATCTTCTAAGGATATTAATGCAAGCGAATTAGGTAGAGGTTCTACATATTTTCATCAATATACTACATCGGCAGATAATTCCCCTTTAGACCATCCTTATGGTGATGCTTTGCGTATTACTGTTGAAGAGGCTATAAAAGAGATACCAACTAGCAGTTATCCGGGTACTTATGCTAACTCAACGGGTAAATTATGGACTGTAACACCTCTATCAACAGCTACCATAAACGCAAACACTTATACTATAGATCAAGATTTAACAACTAAGTTATCTATAGGTGATTCGATGCGAGGTAAATATGTTGACTATGTTGAGATTACAAGTATAACAGAAGCGGTTGGCACTACAACAATAGTAACTAGTGATCAGATAGCTGATTATTATGCGGACACACCTATCGCTGATCTAACTGTGTTTGGTTATACTATAAACCCAATGGGTTGGTATAGCTACAAGGTAGTTGTAAAACAAACAGAACAAGAATACTATAATGTATATGCTCCGGGTATTATAAACGGTGGTTTTAAACTAGCAAATACTGATACAAACCAATCTGCTCAGATGGTCTTGGTAAATGATAATATAAATAAGATACCAAGGGATTTATCAGAGGTTGGACCACAGCAAAAAAAATTTAGAAGTAGTGTTAGACTGTATGGAAGAGTAACACCTACGTATGTACAAGACGCTACGTCTAACGAGCAATGGTATCCTGCTAAAACCTCAGACAACGTGTCAGAGATTGCAGATGCTACTGATCTTGGGTATGATACTACTCTACCTGATATATATGACTATGATTCAAATCCTCTTATAGCTAAAATAGCTACTATAACAACAAACGTAGGTGGAAACCAAATATCTATAGGTAGCTTACCTGGAACTGCAGACCCACAAACGTTTTGTCTAGGAGTGTATGAAACCACGCCTGTAGAAACTAGATTGGAATTGTTTTATGAAACAAGTACAGCTGGGTTGATAAGCGATTTGAATAAAGACGTAAGTAACACTGTAGATTCTGGCGCTACAGGCGTAGTAGAATATGCTTGGGCATTATCAGAGAGTGATGAGGCTACGGTTTTAAACCCTTTTGATTGCACTACTGATTTTAAATTTATAAACAGCGCTGGTACGGAATTAGATGAAATTGATATCCCTACACTTCCGAGGATAAGTAGTGTGACAAACGGAAACAACGCAACAATTAGCCCATCTCCTTTTGAGTTGGTTGCTGGAAGCGTTCCAGGTACGTTTAAAATACAAACAACTTCAACTTTTACTTATGTAGACGGCAGTGAAACTGCTAATTATTATTATTTTACTTTACAAGTAACTACAGCTACAGGTATTGTAACAACTGTTTTAACTGAAGGAAGTTTAACAAATGCTAATGCCTTATTTACTACAAGTGGGCAAGCTATCTCTTTAACTATAGGTGATACTAATGTTATAGATTTCACAAGCCCTTTGACTGTGACTAACGGTAGTTCTATAGTTGGAGAAAAAACAGATGGTTTAATTTATACAATAAATAGTCAACAGAGGGTACTGCCTTCCCCTTCGACAACTGTTTCTAATTTTGGCTTTAACGGCGGTCAATTAAAGATAGTAGATCAAACAGGTATAGTTGAAAATCAACAATATAATGTTCAAGTGCAGATAGCTGATGCGGGGGGTTCGAACCCTAATACTACAACAGCTGTTAACGACCTAGTAATAACTATTGGAGCAGAACCAATAAACTACACCGGCACCCCGTTATCTGTAGGTGGTAACGGTTGTATTGAATCAACTAGTAATCAAAGGAAAAATATTAGGATTATAACATTCGGTACAAGTGATCTTACTTCTTTACCGACGGAAAACCTAGACTATACAAACGCTACTAACTATACGGCTCAAGCAGACCCTTTGACTTCTGGAACACTTAGGTTTAACTTAACCGTCCTAGGCACTAGCTGTGGCACTTCATCAAGTACCGCTAGATTTTTAACGTTTATCCAGTTTAGAGCCAATAGCTCAAGTTCTTGGGTAAGTGCTACAGACAATTTAAGTGTAGCATGGCCTACTAACGGTAAATATATATATTTTACTAATTTTGCTTCCGGCAGTGTATCTGAATTCTTAGGAGATTTCGATCAAGCTGGTCAATACAGAATTGTTATTAATCCAGATGATAGTGTAAATGTAAACTCTATTTGTGGAGCAGATGGGATACCTGGGCCTTGTGTTGAAGATTTACAAAATGAATTAGATTACTGTGACGCAGTGTACGACGGTTGTTAATTTTAATAAAAACATGGAATAATACCTTATGGCTACAATAGAAGTAAATTACTTTAATACATTCATGCTTAATAAGCTAGTTGATAATAATGGAGACCCCTCTTTCCCTGCGTGGTTAGGGGGTTCTCCTGTTGCTTCTGGTAATAACTGGTACGTAGAAGAATCAAGGATAAGAGGAGGTTATAATAATGTCGAAAACGGTTATGGTGTCAAAGCTTATATAGTCGAAGATCAGAAAGCTTCACAGAATTTAACAAGTAATATAATATATTCTGGAGTATATAACTCTAGAACAGGTTTCAACGAAACAAATCAATTTTCTGTAGGTAAAGACATAACAAAAGCGGTTGACCCAGCTAACGGCTCTATACAAAAGCTTTACGCTGAAGATACTAACTTAATAGTTTTTCAAGAAGATAAAGTGAGTAGAGCTCTTATAGATAAGGACGCTATATACTCAGCTGAAGGAGGAGGATCAATAACTTCTTCTAAAACAGTTATAGGTCAAATAGTGCCTTATGCTGGAGAATTCGGTATAAGTACTAACCCAGAAAGTTTTGCGGTGTACGGTTATAGAAAATATTTTACAGATATAAGACGTAATGCTATTTTAAGGCTATCAATGGATGGGTTAACTGAAATCTCTAGTTATGGTATGAAAGACTATTTTAGAGATGAGTTTAACAAACCAGTTATTGCGGGTGGTAAGATTCTAGGAACTTTTGATATCAACAATAAATCATATGTAACTTCTATTCAAGGCACTGATAATACTTACAGTACTTTATATTTTGATGACTCTGTTAATGGTTGGGTGAGCTTTTTAAGTTTTAAACCCACTTTAATGGGTAGCCTACGTAATAAATTCTACAGTTTTTACGAGGGTAAAATATGGGAACACTATTCTAATGTGCCTGGAACTAGAGGTAATTTTTATGGTCTTGGCGTGAAAAATTCTAGTATAGAATTTATATTCAATGCTAAAGTCAGTATGCCTAAAGTTTTTCAAAATATAAACTACGAAGGCAGTAATGGTTGGAAGATAACTAATATGCAATCAGATCCAACAGGTTTTGATGTAAGCCCTGTGTCACCTAATCCATATAAAGAATTTAGTGATATTGCAGCACCTATATATAGTTATGAGGAAGGAGCTTATGTTGAAGATAATATACAATATAGAGCTGGTTTTAATAGGAGAGAAAATAAATACTTTGCTAATATAATAAACAGTACACCTGCTAGATCTGGAGAAGTCGTTTACGGTGACTCTATGACTGGTATAAAAGGATTTTTTACGACCGTTACAGTATCAACTGATTATGCTTACAACGAATCAGGTGATTTAATTTCAGGGACAAACCCAGGAGGTTTAAAAGAGCTGTTCGCAGTATCAACTAACTACGTAGAATCATCATATTAAATGGAATTAAGTATAAGAAAAATAGAGGAATCAGATTGGAGCACATTAACTAACTTATGGAACATGTGGCCCGAATGGAAAGATAAATTTCCAACAAAAGATTTACTACCAGAAAACGGTACAGGAGGATATATTGTTGAAAAAGGAGGTATAGCTATTGTAGCTGGGTTTCTTTATACAACTAATTCTAAGGTTGGCTGGGTTGAATGGATTGTATCTAATAAGGATTACAGAGACAAAGATAGGAAAGATGCCTTAGAGCTTCTTATATCAGGTATAGAGCATGTTGCTAAAGCTAGCGGATATAGTATTATATTAAGCATAGCAAGAAACAAAGGATTAATACACACTTTTAAAGAACTTAACTACACTGTAGATGACAGCCCGTCATTTGAAGTGGTAAAAAAAATAAATTAATATGGGAGTATCTATTATAGGGGCAGCGATTGGAGGAGTGACAAGCCTGATAGGTAGCGCAGCAGCTTCGAGCAGTGCTAAAAGAGCAGCGAGTCAAGCGGAAGCTCAAGCAAGAGCCGCTCAAAGAAAAATTGATTCTATAAAAGCATCCAGACAAGATGCTATAAATCCATACTCAGGTAGTAAAAATCTAAGCGATATGGCTAGTGATTTAAGTGGTATGATTAGCAATCCTTTTGCTCAATTAGGAGTAGCTACACAGGCTGCTGAAATCCAAATGGAACAAAGTGATATAGCTTTAGCGAATACTTTAGATACATTGAGATCTACAGGAGCTAGTGCTGGTGGCGCAACTGCTTTAGCTCAAGCAGCCTTACAATCTAAAAAAGGTATAGCGGCTAATATAGAACAGCAAGAAGCACAAAACGAAAAACTTAAAGCTCAAGGAGAAGCGTCAGCTAATCAACAAAGAATGTCTGAAGCACAAAGACTGCAAAGCATTGCTATATCTGAAGGACAGAGAATGCAATCCAATGAAGCTGCAGGTAAACAATTTCAGTTCCAGGTTAATGAGAATAGAATTAATGCTGACTTAGACAGAGCCGCTGGACAACAAGATCAAGCTAGAGCACAAGCAGCTGCTTCAAATCAAGCTGCTGCTTCCGCTTGGGGAGCGGGTATTGGAGCTGTTGGCAATATAGCTTCTGGACTGGCTTCTACTTATAAAGGTTAAAATAAAATAAATAACATGAGTTATAGAAATCCACAAATAATAATAGACAGAAGCGCTGAGATATGGGCTGATAACATTTCTAAAGTAGGTCAAGTAGTAGCTAATACTATACAGGTCTACAGTCAAGCAAAAGCTGAGGCAGCGGCGGCAGAGAAAAAATCTAGAGAGGGATACTCTATATTAACAGCTAAAACTGCGGAAAAAACAAGAGCGCTAATTGATCAAGCTGGAAAGACTTTTAAAGGGAGTGACAAACAGTTTGAGGAGTGGCAGGAAAAAGCAAGGGTATATGGAGAAGAGATATTGCCACTTGAAGTGGACAATGTATTAAATACTAATTTAACAAACGAGCAGAGAGCTGATAATAGGAAAAAAATTGGTGATTTTGAAGCTTGGTTAGATTCTAGTGTAAAAAGTATTGGTGGAGTTGTAGACAAAACCAGCTATGTAACAGACAATAAGATCACTTCAGCTAACTATGGACGTAAATATATGGCTAGCGGAAATACTAAAATGGAGAGATTTGATAACTATGCCGCTGGTTTTGGATTAGCTAACCAAGAGATTGAGGGTATGACTCTTGAAAGTTATAATGCAGGTGATAGAGGTAACGAAACTATAGGTGTTAAATATTCAATAACCGCAGAGCAATATAAGAAGTTTGTAGATAACAAAATGTTAGACGAAGGAGCTTTAGGTGAACCAGACGACAAAGGGAATTACCATGGTAAATGGGAGAGAAACTTAAAAAAGTGGGGGAGTAGTGATCAACAATTATTTAGAGAGATTTTCGATGAGGACGACGTTAATGAAGCGCTTAAACTTGCTGGTTTTATTGGCGACGATGATAAATGGACAAATAAACATTTAGCTACAGAGCCGCGCCCGGAAGTAATAGACGGTGTTGAATATACTAGACAACATATAAATCCAGACGGGATATTTAAAGACAAAACTTATAGAGGGGTCAAGATGAGCCAGGCTAAAGCACTTTTAGCTATGGGTGATGAAGAATCTTTCCACGCTTTGTCTAGACTAGGATGGGGAGATAAGGTAACAATTGAACAATGGAATAGCAGGAGTGAGGAAGATAAGGAAGAATTTTTATACCAACTGATGTTCGAACAGGACATGAGCAGGTTGATGGAACTACCTAAGGGTCAATTACCAGAAACCAGAGTAGCTAACAAAGGCGATGTTGATTATTATAAAAAAATGGGTTGGGGTGATATTACCGAAGGAGAGGACCATGTTTGGTTTGCTACTAGAAAAACTAGTAAAATAGCTGCTCCTAAAGGTCTGTCACCCGGACAAATAAAAGGTATCGCCAAAAAAGAAATCTATAACAAAGCTGTTGAACTTATAGACAGCAACACAGATGATTTGAATTTTGGCAAAAAAGGATACGACTTCGAAACGCAATATAAAAAAATACGTGATTTTGCTGGTAGAACAGGATTAAGCATAAAAGTAACGCGACTAGAAGATAGTAATGAAGATTTAGATGGTATAATCATAACATCTCGAGATGATAAAAGCGAGATTATAATACGTAAAGGAGCTAGCGATAAAGAAGTTAGGGATGCTATTAAAGCATCGGCTAAGGGAGGAGCAGAAAACTACAATCAATCTAAAACTAAGGGCGCTGGTGATTCACTTTTTAAATAAAATAAATAAATATTAAATGGATAAAATAGAGCAACTTTATAAATTATACATAGAAAAAGATTTAATAACTTCAGAAACCTCTCTAGAAGACTTCGCGAATGCTAATAAAGATATTCAAAGTAAATTATATGAGCTAGGTAAAACAAAAGGGTTGTTTGTGGCTACTGGTTTAAATGATTTTCAATCAGCATGGGCTCCAGCTCCAGCAAAGACATTAGACTCTGCGGATGTGGATCCGGCCGTAGAGTCGAAAAACGGTACGGGATCAATTTCTACGGATGGTTCTTGGGGTTATCAAGAACCTGATATTAAAACATCTAAGTTCGATCCTTTTTTCGAAAATCTGAATCTAAATATACCTGACTTAGCTTCTCAAGCCAAGAACCTAACAGATCTGGAAATGGAACAGTTCTTAAACTCTTTAGAAGACGTTAAGCCAGGCTCCAAGTTGGATTTAAAGACCGCTATGTATAAGCAGGATATACAAGATGAAACGCAAAAAATATTTAACAATAGAATCACTGGTGTAAAAAGAACAGAACTAGGTACTGTTAATTTTGATGATAATTCCGCAGTTGAATTTAGAAAAAAAGCATTGTTGGACTTTACTTCTAACAACCCTACTATTCAGGATAAAATAATACCAAAAGTAAAAAAAGAAGTTAAGCCTCAGCTGGATGATTACGTTAAGAAGTTAATGGTTAAATATGACTTAAGCGACCCAAAAAGCATAACTCAAGAAAACCTTGATCTATTTAATAAAGACGTAAGTGGTTTTTACAACTCACTAATAAACACAAAATTATCTTCTAATGAAGATTTTAAAGCCATAACAAATGCTTTTGATGAATCTATAGACGAAAGATCTGAAGGTATGCTTAGAGATTTTTCTAAATCTAAAGATATGCCGATATTATTTAGCTTAGCTGAAGACGCTAAAGACACTTGGTATCTAAATGAGACCGTTGTAAAAGGTCTTACTAAGGTTGTTACTGGTTTAAGAGGTATTGGTAATAGCATTAGAGAAAACTCTATAAATAAAACTATACAAAATACCACAGATAAAATCGCTGATCTGAATAGAAACACAGTCTTAGCTAATAAAAACAACTGGACTGACGATACAGTAGGCTATTGGGTTAAGTCAAACTCAAGCGACGGTCAAGAAGGTTACAAGTTTAGGCCTAAATATGCATCTGACTTAGGGTGGAAAGATGAAGAGGCAAGCACAAGAGTTCAAGGAGCTCCTGTTTCTTCTTTTGGAGAAGTTGTTGAAGGAACATGGAAAGATTTTAAGACAGAGTTAGAAAACTATGTAGCAAAAGAGGATAATGACGCTAGAAAAAAACTAGTAGAAGTTCAAAACGAAGGTCAAATATTAGCAAACTATAACGATAACGAGCTTGACGAAATATTCAAAGGTAATAATATTGTAAGTAATCTAGTTTCATTAGCTGGAGAGCAACTTCCTCAAATGGCTTTAGCTTTGGTTACGTTTGGAGGTTCTGGAGCTATTCAAATGGGTGGAGATATATATACCCAAGGTATTGAAAATGAAGCTAGGGTTAGATTCAATATACCTGAAGACCAGACTGTTTCAATTAGTCAAAAAAGACAAATATTTTTAGATGAAAAATTCATGAAGGGTTTAGAGGCTAAAGCGGTGTCAGGAGGTTTTGTGGCTGGTCAACTAGAGAAGCTTGGTGCGGGTAAAGCTCTAAAACCATTTGTAATCAAAGGTACTAAATCAATATTAAGAAGTGGTTATAAAAATTTTCTAAAGGGCGCTACCAATAATCTAGTGTCTAACACTCAGAATTCCGCTATAGAACTTATCACAGAGGTCGGTCAAGAAATAATAGTAGCAGGTGCTGCTGGAGGAGAATTAAAAGCTGACCAAATTTTTGACGCTGGAGCCACTGGTTTCCTAGTCTCTATGACTACTGGTATGGGGGGTAATATTAAAAACCAAACGGTAGCGGAGGTAAAAACCTTAAGCAGCATTATGGCTGGTAAGTTAAACTCAAACAGTGCTGAAGCTGTATTTAATTTTAAAATAAAAGAAGTTGAGAGTCTAATAAAGGACGCGTCTATTTCCGACAGTAATAAAAAAGAATTAATTGAAAAGAGGAATATATTAATAGAGGCCAAAAAAGCAAGTATATCTATACCTAAGGAGCTTAGTGCTGAGTATAGAGGAAAAGCTATTGACTTGGTAATTAGAAAAAGAACTCTAGAGAAGCAGATTGAGGGCAAGGAGCCGCAATTGGTTACTAAGCAGAAAGAAGAGATAAAAAATATAGATATAGAACTAGAGAAAGTAGCTATAGACAACTCTTTAAATAGAAATATAGAATCTGTAGAGAAACTAGCTAGTAATATAGAAGGGATAAGTGTTAAATCATTAGACAATGCAGAAGCTATAGACGCTTTTATAGTAGAGAATAAATTAGATATAGATAAGAAAGCTTCTGGTGAGCAAGGTTTTATCTATCAAAATCCAGACACTGGCGAGCACACTATAGTGATAAATAAAGAAGTTGCAGCTAAAGAACAAGCGGTTAACGTAGCTGCTCACGAATTCTTACACGGGCTGCTGTTTCAAACAGTTAAAAACTCACCTGAAACACAGATATCTTTAGGGAAATCTTTAAATGAATATATAAATAAAATTGACACTACACAAGTTAAAGATAGTGATTTTGCAAAAAGACTGGAAAGCTATAAAGACATGGATGTAGCCACTCAATCTGAGGAGGTTTTGACTTTGTTTTCTGACGCTATAGCTACTGGTGATATACAGTTTAACGAGAGTGTGTTTACGAAGATAGGAGATGTAATCCGTAGGACTTTACAGAATCTAGGCGTAAGTATTAAATTCAATAATGGTAAAGATGTTTATAACTTTATAAAAGACTACAATAAAAGCATTGAAAAAGGAAAATTAACTAAAGCTCAAAAAGCAGTTGGTAAAAAAGGAGCAGAAGGTGCATTAGTTTTAGAAAAAACAGTAGAAGCCGAACCTGGTATTAAAGAAAGTAAACAATTAACACCAGAGCAAGATACTCAACTTAGATCTGATGTTGCTGAAATAAAAACACTGGCTTCTGAGGGTGCGGCTCTAGCTAAAAAATTTAATAAAGACTTTGTTAAAGGCGCTAAGCAAACAAGGCTGGAAAACAAAGTATTACAAGAAATTAAACCTGTTGTAGATAGAGTTGTTACTAATAGGACTAAAGCTTTATATGATCCTATAGCGGAAGATGCTAAAAATAATGTTAGCAGACAAATGTTTCAAGAATCAATGCGTTCTGATATTGAATCTATGGTGTTTGATGAATTTACAGGTAAACAAGATCTTGAAAAGTTTATAGTAAACAGAGCTTTTTTAAGAGCTAATAACTTAGCGGAAAGATTAGGTATTAAAAGCGTTGAAGAAGGTATTACTAAAGGCTTAGAGGCTGCTGAAAAAGTTGCAGTTGAAGAAACATCTGCGCCTAAAGCAGATAGGCCTAAATATAGAAATATATTAAAAAGCAATACATTGCCAACCGAAACGGTTAATACTATAAAAGATAAAGTACTTAAAACAATAAGAACTTTAAAGTCTAAGTTGGATGCAACCGTATCTAAAAACAAAACGGTTACCCCTATCATAGCCGAAATTAAGAAAGAGATGGGTAAGCAGGCTGATATAGAATTGAAAAAAGCTATTGGAGGTAAAGCTAATGGTCAGATGGAGAGATTCTTGATTAAAAACAAGAAAGCTATATTAGAAAACATGACAACTACTTGGTTGACGAAAGCTATGCCTAGTGCTGTCCAAAAGATGGTTGGTGGTAATTGGACATCTGATTGGTCAGGTAAGAAAATAGATCGAGAGAGTACCAAGACAGACAACGCAGGTAGAACTTCTGGAGCAGAAATGATCAGAAGAAAACCTAACGTAGCGAATATGCCAGACGCTGAGTTCTTAGGCTATTTCTTAGATTCAAAAGGTGATCCAATAAGAGGTAGAAAAGAGTCTTTAGCTAAAGCTATGGCTGAGGAGATATCTTTAGAGATATTTAATAGAGAACTACAAGACGAAAATAGTGAAATAAGTAAAGCTTTCGAGAACAACCAACAACTAAAAGGAGTTGTGTTAGCTGAGTCTTATATAGCCGAAGTGTCTAAGCAGATCGAAAGAGGCAATGTGAAGTTCTCAAAAAATGTTTTTATTAAAAATCAAGATTTTGTAAAAGTTAATACAGAGTTTGCCGCCGAAAATAAGCAATGGAAAGCTATTGTAAGAGCTTTTGGACTGGAGCCTCTAAATATGAAAACAGAGACTGATAGGATTTTATACAGAGGATGGCTAGCTGGTGAGCTTTCTAAATACTTACCTAAATCTTTTTTTGAAAATAACGGGACTTTTACAGGAACAACTAAGTCTTTAAAAGACGAACAAAACAACACTATAGGTAGGGATTATGCTGGGAATTATGCGTTTTTAAAAAATGAAGATTTAAAGGAAACTTTAGATAAAATTAGTAATTTCGCAAAAGAATCAAAGTCTATTGCTGCTGCGGTGAAGAAGCAAAGCTATGCTAATCTTTCAGAAAAATTAAATGACAGCGACTTTAATAAGTTTCAGGATTTAAAAATAGATGGATTACGGGATATATTTTTAGCTCTAGAGCAAATGATGCAAGATAATCCAGCAAATATTCCTTTTGTAGCAGCTATGTTGTCTTCTACCAGTTCTTATCAAGGGCATTTCATGAGGGTTGCGGCTCCTATAAGATTTTATACAGTAGACGTTGATGGAAAATTCGTCGAAGAACACACTTTACCGGCTAGCTTAACAGCTAAATATCTATTCAAACTCGCTGTAGAGGGCACTGTTTTACAAAACTTTGGTAATGTTAAAAGAAATTACTTTCAAGGAGCGTTAGCGGAATCTTATGACAACATGTTAAAAGGTACAAAGCCTAATGGGAAACCTTTTAGTTACAAAGAAACCCCTACAGAAGGGTGGCACCTGACAGATGATATATGGGCTAGGTATTTCAATCCAAATGTTGCTACAAATGATGGAGGAATTGATCCAAAGAAAATAATACTAGCTAATGGCATTAGCATATCTAAAAAGTTTAATATAAACTCTAGTGGATATAAAATTCCTAAAGCTATATCTAACATTGACTACAGCAAATTAAATACCATACAAACTCAGCAAAAAGCTATCAATAATGCTACAAGTGTTAAATGGTCTAAGTCTCCTAAAAAAATAAGAGTATTTGATTTCGATGATACATTAGCGCGTACAAAAAGTAATGTGCTATACACAATGCCTGATGGCACTACAGGTAAAATTGATGCTGCTACTTTTGCTAAAGACGCAGGTAAGATGGAAGCTGAAGGTGCTGTGTGGGATTTCTCTGAGTTTAGTAAAGTAATGAACGGTAAAAAGGGACCTTTATTTGAAGTAGCTAAAATAATAGCTGACAAAAGAGGTACTGAGGATGTTTTTGTTTTAACTGCTAGACCTCAAGATGCTGCTGGACCAATACAAGAGTTCTTGTCAGAACTTGGGTTAGATATACCATTGAAAAATATAACTGGTTTATCTGACGGTAGTCCTAAAGCTAAAGCTGATTGGATGGTTAGTAAAGTAGCTGAAGGATATAATGACTTTTATTTTGCTGATGATCACACGGGAAATGTTAAGGCTGTCAAGGATGTTTTAGATACTTTCGACGTTAAAGGTAAAGTTCAGCTAGCTAAGGTTAAGTTTAGTAAATCACTTGACCCTGAGTTTAATTTAATGATCGAAAGAAACAAAGGTGTTGGAGCTAGTAAAGAATTTTCTAAAATTGTTGCAAAAAGAAGAGGTACAAAGAAAGGTAAGTACAAAGCTTTTATAACCTCGTCTGCTGATGACTTTAGAGGGCTAACGTCGTATACTTTTGCTGGTAAAGGAAAACAAGGGGAAGCTGATCAAGCTTTCTTTGAAGACGCTTTACTAACACCTTACTTCAGAGGAGTAAATGCACTAGAATCTGCAAGAGTTGCTATAAAAAGTGATTTCAAACAGTTAGGTAAAATATTTAAACCAGAGGTTAAAAAGTTAGGTGAGTTAACCCCAGATGGCGACTTCACTTATGACCAAGCTCTTAGAGTTTACATGTGGACTAAACAAGGTACTGAAATACCTGGAATATCTAAAAGGGATCAAGCTAAACTAGTTAAACTAATAGAAGAGGATGCCGGATTACAAGCTTTCAGTGAAGCAGCTGTATTAGCTACTAAGAAAGAAAGTTGGCCAGAGCCTGGAGAATACTGGGATGCAAAGACTATGTTATCTGATCTAAACGATCTCACAGAGACTTCTAACAGAGCTGAGTATATTGCTGAATTTATCGAAAATGCTGATATAATATTCAGCGAAAAGAACTTAAATAAGGTTGAAGCTGTTTACGGTACTAAGCATAGGGAAGCTTTAGAAGATGCTTTATATGCTATGAAAAATGGTACTAATAGATCGTTTGGCTCTAATAAGATAACAAACAAATGGAATAACTGGGTTAACAACTCGATAGGCACTATAATGTTCTTCAACAGAAGATCAGCATTGATGCAGACTTTATCTATTACTAACTTTTTAAACTGGAGTGATAACAATCCTCTTAAAGCAGGTTTAGCGTTTGCTAATCAACCACAATATTGGAAAGATTTTGTTATGATATTTAATTCAGACAAATTGAAACAACGTAGAGGAGGGTTAAAATCAGATGTTCAAGAAGCAGAAATTGCTAATGCAGCTAAAGGAGCTAAGAATAAGCCACAAGCTATAATATCATACTTACTTAAGAAAGGATTTCTACCAACACAAATAGCAGATAGTTTTGCAATATCTATGGGTGGAGCTAGTATGTATAGGAATAGAGTTAACACTTACAAGAAACAAGGGTTAGATCAGAAAGCTGCAGAAGAAAAAGCGTTTTTAGATTTCTCTAAGATATCAGATGAAACACAACAATCA
>Ga0209094_1001413_pt1 | contig 13702 bp, 14 predicted proteins | sample COGITO_mtgs_1004_2_FD_184790 | JGI IMG/M metagenome (GOLD analysis project Ga0209094, IMG submission 184790) | Pelagic marine microbial communities from North Sea - COGITO_mtgs_100430 (SPAdes) (version 2) | ecosystem: Environmental > Aquatic > Marine > Epipelagic ...
GATCACAATCATGTGAGTGGTATGGTTCGCGGAGTTATATCAATGGAGGGCAACACCTTCTTGGGTCGTGTTGAGAATAGCTTTAGACGCTTCGGCACAAGCTCCGAATTAAGCTTATCGGAAGTGCTAAGAAACATTGCGGATTACTTGGATCAAGGTGATACAAATTACCTTCATCCAGTGGGATTAAAGCAATTAGCGTCTAGGTTTAATCGCTTAGTTCTTGAGGATCAAGTGTTTGCATTAAAGATGCTAAAAGCTAAAAAAAGTGAAATAAAAGCTTGCACCAACTCAAAACAACGCACATCTTTATATCGTAAACTTATTACTAATGGAAAATAAAAACATACTATCAGAAATCCAAACGGAGTTAAGAGCTCCCAAGGGACAACGCAATAACTTTGGCAACTACGCATACCGCAGTGCTGAAGATATTTTAGAGGCTGTAAAGCCCCTACTTAAAAAGCACGATTGTGCATTGATTATCAGCGATGATGTTGTAAGCATTGAGGGTCGTGTATATGTAAAAGCGATGGCAATGCTGATACACGATAATTCTCGCATTGCGGATTCAGTGGGTTTTGCTCGTGAGGCAGAATCAAAGAAAGGCATGGATGAAAGCCAAATCACTGGTGCAACCTCATCCTATGCTCGCAAGTATGCTCTTAACGGGCTACTCTGCATCGACGACTGCAAGGATCCAGATGCTACAAACAAGCACGGAAAAGACTCTCAAGCTACCAGCAAGGCAGCTACAAACAACAACCTAATATAGGAAACTAGAAAAATGGAAAAATACGATAACACAAATCGCGGAGCTATGTTTAAAAACGACCGCAAGAAGACTGAAACTCATCCAGACTTGGGTGGCACAATCGATGTGGGCGGCACTGAATATTACATCAACGCTTGGAAAAAAGAATCCAAGGCGGGTGCTCCGTTCTATTCGCTTTCAGTTAAGCTAAAGGAGCCCAAGGAGGCTGTAGCTAGCGAATCACCCTTTGAATAATCTGCTAGGGGTAGTAGAGGCGTAATAACTAAGGGGCGGGGTTTTGGTATTCCCCGCTCCTTTTTTTACAACAACAATTAAATATAAAACATAAATGATTTCATCGGATACATCTACATTACCATCCAGTGGTAAAATGACAAACTTCCCTACTGGTGCAGTTAGGGACGCAATGATGGGGAAAGGATTCCCATCCCTAATTCCAACGGGTGCTCTTAAATCCCTAGCTAAACGCTTTGAGGATGGAGCTATTAAATACGGCAGGGATAACTGGCAGAAGGGCATTCCACTCTCGCGATACTGTGACGCGGCCAACCGACACCTATGGGCATTGCGTGATCAAAAGATGGACGAGGATCACTTTGGTGCTGTTCTTTGGAATATCGCTTGCTGGCAGGACACAAAAAGAAGGATTGACCTAGGACTATTACCAGAGGAACTTAACGACATTTAATATGAAGGATTACATTGAACTATACAGGGAAGCATACGACAGGGAATTTTCAGCGGAGGGAGATGAGGATATCCGAAATAATTTCTGGAAGGCGGCACGCAGAGATATCAATGGTGCAAAACGCACTGGACTTATTCAAGAGGTATGCCTTGATGATTATCTAGAATCCAACAAGAGACCCTACTCAGAAATTTCAGATGAAACACGCAGTATAATCGAGCAAAGCAGCATTATCCCAGCCCAGCTACTATCGGATCACTTTAAGGTATCCGTCTCAGCAGTTAGGCAAATAAGAGCCAACCATAAGAATAAGTAACCCAAACAACCCAACCCAATAAAATACCATGAACGAACTAAACGCAATTGAAGCAGAGGAATCTATACTAGCTAGTTGTATCTCTGACTTGGACGGTGCAGTCTACGACGAGTTGTCAGCCATCATAACGAAGGATGATTTCTACAGCAATAAGAACTCATCTATATTTGATAGCATCGGGAAGATCATCAACAACAAGGATGAGATCAACGAGGTGAATGTAGCTAACCAACTACGCAGCATCAATATGCTGGACGAGGTTGGTGGGTTGCCCCGCATCATGAGCATTATGGATTCCCCTTGCACCCCACTTGCTGGGCGTGCGGCGGCTAAGATCGTTCTTGGTAAGAGCAGAGCTAGACAGCTAGCTAGGCACTACAAGCTACAGCTTGAGTCCCTCAACGAGAATGCTGACACTGGGGACGTTGCCTCCAAGACTGAGGCTGAAGTCCGCAAGATCATGGATGCAAGTGCCAATGCAGATAATACCCTGTCCGCTGCGGCCATCGATCTAAAGACTAGACTGCATAGCATCTCAGACGGAACATACGTGTCCAAGAAGATATCCTTCGGCATCCCACACTTGGATGAGAAGCTAGACGAGGGTGGCATTGCACAGGGTGAGGTCTGTGTGATAGCCGCCCCTACATCCTGCGGAAAATCCCAGTTGGCATTGAACTTTGTTCTTAGGAACTCAATCTCCAACAGCATCCCATCGGCTATCTTTAGCTTTGAGATGCCAGCACAGCAGTTGACCAAGCGAATGACTCAGACTTGCTCTGCGGTTAATCTAAAGAAATACGTGGACAAGAGCGTTACTCCCCATGAGATGACGCTCGTAGATAGCTCGATAGATAAGATCGGAAAAGCTCCCATCTACACGGTTCACCATGTCCGTGGCATCGATGACCTAAGATCAAAGGCACGATCCCTAAAACGCAAGCACGGCATAAAAGCCGTCGTCGTGGATTACTTGCAATTGATTCCATTCAATCCAAATCTAAGTAAGCACGAGGGCATCTCACAGGCATCCCATGGCATCAAGCAGATGGCAATGGAGTTAGATGTAGCTGTCATTCTGTTAGTTCAAGTCAACAGGACGGGTGCTATGCGGGACACTGGTCTCGTTCTCTATGACCTAAAGGATTCTGGTGACATTGAAAACGACGCTGACATTGCTCTGCTAATGTGGCCGAAGGGTGGCAATGCGGATACCTGCAAGGCAATAGACCCCAACGGAGTTAGCTACCTAGAGATGGACTACAACGTAGCCAAGAATCGAGAGGGTGAGCGTGACCTAAAGGGACGCTTCAAGTTTATCAATCACATCGGACGCTTTCAGTAGCGAGTACTATGGACATTCCTATGAATAATTTTTTACAACCGCAACTACCACACGATTACTTACTTCACCTTCCTTGAACTTATCAACTCCTCCATCAGTGAGCAACAGCATCCCATTGGATGCCTTTGTTTCCTTGTAAAAAATATGATCCCCAACATTTGCGTAAAGCGTTTTAACTTTTGCGACGGAGTGCGTTAGCCCGTGATCGCATAAAATTTTTACCGCTGGATCGGCTAATGAAATTGATGGAATTAGGGTAGATAGGACGAGTAATAGTATTTTCATCCCTCTATATTAAACCAACAGAGGAACAAAAGATATAGAGTGAATCACGTATAAATCACAACTAAAACACCTATGGTAACAACAACAAGAGAACTAAGCGATATACTTCTTGCAATAAAGGAGGACTTCGCCTACATTAAGAATGAGAACCTTCTACTCCAAGAAGAAAACAACCAACTAAAACAGGCAATAGCCGCACTAAATAAGGAACCAACAAACTCACTATGACCGATAAAAAACCAGTTCAAATCTTCAAGCCAGACACAGAATCCGTCCTAGTTCGTGGGCTCAACGCAATGACTAGATCCTGTGATGTTCTAAGCAAACAGAACACGGAGCTCAACAAGGACATTGAGGGGCTCAAGAACAAGATAGCTAGGCTACAGGAGCGTGTACTAATCGACAGCATCGAAAAAGAATAGCTTGACAAAATCCATGGATTATAAACAATCCATGTTATAATTTAACAATGCCTAGAAACTATAGAAAAGAATACGACAACTACCAAGGTAAGCCCGAACAGCGAAAGCGTAACGATGCCCGAAAGAAGTCCAGACGGAAGATGGTGAAAGCCGTCGGAAAGATGAAGCTACAAGGAAAGGACATCGATCACAAAGACCGCAACCCCCGCAACACCTCACGTGGTAATCTTCGTATTCAATCAAAAGCAGTAAACCGTTCTAGGAATAAATAGTTTATCGGTAAGCCAATCGAGCAATCCTTGGCAGGTGGGTTTTTCGTTCTCTCCCTCCTTATTGAATCCGATGAGACAACACAACCTCCTCACTTAGCTAATACTAGGTGAGGAGGCCAACTTTAAATGGACTGGACTAAAGACAAAAGCTGGAAGCGAGGACAGGATACCGAACACGGTAGATTCCTAGATGTCTTCAGCTTGATAGATCCAGAACCCAGAGCTGCTACAAGGGAAGAGCAGTTCAAGCACATCGACTTCCATACCTGCATAGGTACAATTGACGTTAAAGCCATGAAGCGAATGTCAAGGGGCGGGAGCCTACAGGAGGAGTTCATGTGGGTTGAGTTCAGAAACACAAGTGGTCATGATGGATGGCTGTTTGGCGAGCAGGACTGGTTGGCATTTGAAATGTCCAAGGGTTTTACCCTCGTAAAAACAAAGCACTTATTAGAGCTAGCTAATGAGCTGTGCGATACAGATAACTTCGTAGGAACAGCAAGGGAGGCTATTTACAAGGTGTACCAGCGTAAGCATACTGATGATGTAATCTCAATGATTCGCTTTAGTGACCTAAGCAGTATACCCCATATGTTTATCGGCGATCAAGGGGTGACTCACGTTCAGAAAGCGGACGAGGAGCATCTGGATAATTCGGTTTTTCTCTGAGACGAGATAATTTTTCCTCGGTCTCAACGCCGCGACCCTCTGCCCAGTAGTATAGCTTGCCAACAAATGGCACGTACTTAACGCTACGCATATCTTGGATTCTCTCCATCTCTTGTGCATCCTTGAACACATCACTCATCATCCCAAACTGTGGTGGTGCAATTGTTTTCAGTGCAGCCGTACCAAGACCCTCTTTTCTAACTTGGACAGTTGTGTACTTAGTAACGCCAAAGATCCTTAGGAGTGTATTCCACATGAAGTCCTCCTCATCGATTTCTCGGTTGAATATAATTGACTTGAGAACATCTGAGCTACCATTAGCTAGGGTAGAAAAGGCTAAGATTTTCATCATATCAGTGGATGCCTCCCCAATCATCTTTGGATTTTTATTAGCAATGCCCTGCATTAGCTTTGTCCATACTCGCTCACGAACAAAGTTAAACTGCTTAATGGTATAGGACTTTAGGCTATACATAATGCGAAGGTTTGGATTTCCCGCATAGGCTTCTGGCATCTCAGTAAGAGATATGGGTGCTACATCAGCAAGATTATTGTATATAGCCTCGATAACGTACTCACTCTTTACGCCATTTTTTAGGTCAGCTATTGTCTTGTATGCATCATTTCCTTGTACCCTCTTGAGCCTAGCTAGGGTTTTCTTGTAGCTATTGGTGTTCTGTCCAGCTTTAGCACCCTTGGTTAGAACTTTGTGCGTAGCATTAATGTTTGTGTTTTTTGCTAATCGATCCATTGCCGTTAAACCCGTCCATTTAAAGACATTATTCACGCTATTGGAGAACATACCAGCACCCTGCTTGCTATCAATCTCAACCATATCCTTGGCTATGCCCAAGTCCTCAACGGTAATGTCCTTCTTTCCGAGTGCGGCTTCCACCGTGGGGATCAAGCCATTCTGAACCATCGTAAAGTAAAAGTCACCCAACTGCGTAAGCGTCGAGCCCACATTACCCATCGTAGCTAGGTAGCCCATGTTCTTGGCTCCCTTAACGAATCCATACTGAGCACCGTGGCTTCCAAATCGTGCAGCTACAGCACCCCGAACAACATCCAGTTGATCGTCCCGAAGTCTACCCTCGCTTGCCATCTTATCTAGGACTACACCCAACCTGCCAGCTACTGGATCAGCACCCTGTGCCTTTCCAGATGCAGAGTCCCCAATGAGCTTCTTTGTTTCAATGGCATTAACCATTTTATCAATGTAGTTGTCCAGTGCAACCTCTGGATCAGCGTAGTATTTCATCTGTGGCTCCTGAATGAAGTCCGTAATACGCTCCTTCATGTTGCTTGGAGTGCTCACTCCGCTGCGATACATATTGGATCTAGCCAGCTTTTCGTACATCATCTGACGCTCAGTGTCCGATAGGGTTTGACCCGTGGTCTTTTCGTAGCGTCGAATCTCTTGGTCAACTATCCCAGTCTTCTGCCCATAAGAAGCCTTGAGCCCCTTTAGATCCGAAACTAATCTAGGAAAGTAATTCTCAATGAAGTTAGCGTCCATGCCTAGCTCCGTGTATTCACCTTTTATTTTATCTAGGACACTGCGAACGCCTTTATAGTCCTCAGTCATTCCGTATTTCTCTAGGATTGCCATACCGTCATTAGATAGTCCGCGAATCTGCTCTTCATCCGTAGCTACTATGGACTTTTGATATCTCCTCTCACTACGAATAGAGTCAGCACCTAACTCAACTTGATCTTGCGTAGCTAAAGTTTCATTAATCTCTGGATCACCCTCTGGGAACGGATCAATAAATGTTTCTGCGTTTCTTGATTTAAACCCAGTTGATCCACCAGAATAAACACCATGATATTTGGATGGCATATCCATAAATGAAGACGCATATTTTTCTGATGCTGCCCTAAACTCGGAGGCTTCTACATCACTTGGTGCTCTCTTATTTCCCTTGGTATATCCCTTCACCTTTGCCGCAATTGAGTTGTTCACCATCTCATCCTTGAACGACATTTTTGCATCATCCGTGAATAGATCATAAACAGGAACCTTTACATCTGGAACTCCAATAAACTCGCCGCGAATGCCGTCCCGATATGTTCCGTGGCCAGAAGAGTTGCTATCAACTTCACCGCTGGGCTTAATCACTCCCATTATATCAAGAAAGTTAAAGTCATTGTCCTTAAGGAAACCATCCCTAAGATTGTTTGTGTCTGGCATTATGGATCTTATTGCTTCCCTATATTCTGATTTGGTCTTTAAATCGTATTGGCTTTTTAGTTCCTTCAGGAAATTACCTACCTCAGTGTTGGAGCTATCTTTAAAATACTTGTCTGCACCAATCTCACGCATCTTTCGCATGGCATCCACCTGCTTGTTATTTCTACCATCTTTCTCTGCAATTTTCAATATATTATCAAGAGCCTTATCAAGACTCCCGTACTTCTTCTTTGCTCGATCTATTACAATCTGGTGAGTTTGTTTATTGAAAAGCATTTGAGCGTCTGGCTTACCAGACACTAAAAATACGTAATCAGATTCACCTAGCATTTTTTTAATAGATGAATCCGCAGTAGAAGCCCAAACATAATCCTTACGCTTTCCTTTTTTATCTAACGGAAAACTGATTCCTCCATCTAGGTCGTATTTCTTACCGCTCACTTCATCGGTGTATGTTCCACTACCAAACTGATCGGCAGCCCAAAATGAAACCCTTGCGTTTTCGGACTTGAGATTTGACACGAGTTTAGAAAAATCAACAACATTGCCCCTTGTTACTCTTGAATACTTACTGGGCTTTTTCCCAAAGATATTTTTAGGGAGTGACGAAAAATCAACTAGCTGTAGTTTTGATGCCCTAATAGGACTACTCATAACCGCTTGCTGACCCTTCGGATCTATCATTTCAGACATAAAGTCCTTATTAACCTTGTCGGTAAGTGCCTCTGGTTTTCCAGCAAACCTAGCAAATGCGTTTAGCTGTTCAACAACCTCTGTATCTGTTTGAGCTTCCTTGAATACACCCTGCACGCCCAGTTTTTGCATTGCTTGGCTTATCCAAGTCTTAATTTTTGTCTTTGTGTTTACGTCCAGTGTCTCATACTGGCTAGCTAGCTCACCAACTGTCTGTGCCAAGAACTCTTCGTTCTGCACATTGGAATCATACTGGGATACAAATCCCTGTAGCTGTTTGTTAATAGCCGAGCCAGATACGGTGGCACGAATAACGCTATCAAACATATTGCGAGTCATGCTCTGCAATTCTACGTCGGTCTTTACAGCTTGACCAAGAGCGGCGTGAAAGTATTCGTGTGCAACAGTTGTTCCATCCGCTTCAGTGGCACTGATAGCTATTGTATTTGTGCTTGGATCGTAGTAAGAATTACCTGATTCAACAATTTCAATTTTTGTTTTTAATCCAGAGCCCTCAAATGCTTTGCGTGCTTGATCAATATGTTCGTTAATAACCTGTGCATTTGCATTGGTATTGTCCAGCAACTGCTCGCTAGATGATCGTGCAACCTCTGGCTGAAGCTGTGCTTTCTGCTCTAGGTCCTTTTGAACACTATTGGGTAGGGGTGCAGCTAGCTCATTGGCGTTAGCTAGTGCCTGTGAAAGTATTTTGTAATCCTCTGGGCTCTTCTTCTTGAGCTCAAGCATTCTCTTGCTGAAGGGAGCTGTTGCATCCTTGAACTCCTTTAGCTTTAGTCCAGTATTCATCTCGTACTTACGAAACTCACGGACAACTTCCTTGCCAGCTCGACCCAGCCTTTGGCTAAGGGGTGTGAGTGTCTTGGATATAAAGTTAGACATACTCTTGGGATCAGTGATCTGTGCTTCCCGATACCCATCGGCTTCTGGCACACCATCATTCTCCATTGCAATTGCCGCAAACTTGCTACCGATGTCCTCATCTATAACATCCTTTGCGTTAATACTGCCGTCCTTAACGCCCGCCTGAAGCCTGTCACCCTGAGTAACAGCACGCTCCACCGTATCGATACCAGCATTTACGCCGCCACCAACTAGAAAACCAATCAACGCGGACTCAGCCATTCCCTGTGTAATGGGACGATCTGGATCATACTTGCCAACGTAGCTAGCTATGCTGTTGATGATTCCCGATTGAGCAACCTCCGTAGCTGCTTCACCAGCACCCGCCGCAGCGTACTGGGAAATGCGTTGCATCACCTGACCCGCAGGGATAGCCCCGCCCTTGAATGCACCGAGGATAACCCCAGCACCAAGCTTCTCTGCCATTGCAATAGGGATAGCACCGATAGCACCAACCTTATTACTCTCTGACATCTGCTCATCTGTGGCTGTCTCCGATGTAACGCCCTGCGTCCCCAAGTAATCATCACGAACCTGTTGACCAGCGGATGCCAAGAAGAAACCATTAGCACCAACCTTGGCTAGCAATGATGGGTTTCTGGCTAAAAGTGCAGCACCCAAGTAGGGGATTGTACTGCCCAATCCAGACGCAACCTTATAGGCAAAGTCACTCTTCACGGAATCTGGTGCATCACCCATGATCGCATCATTTATATCCGTGCGAGTTTCAGAAATACTCCTAGCTAGATCATAATCCCCAGTGAACTCACCGATGGCCGAAGCTAGTCCCTCCGCCGCACCCGCAGTGATGTCCACGGCTGTAGCTGGCACTGCACGAAGGTAGTCACCAATTGTAGAAAATGCGTTATTCGCAGATGGAGTCCTACTCTTGGACTGCATGGAAATAAACTCCTCATCCGAGACTAACTCAGCTCCAACATTCTCAGTGGATCCATTCGGGGATAGTTTCGATGGAGCCCGCTTGTTCTTATTGGTTAGTTCCAGAAACTCTTCATCGGAGATTAACTCAGCCATATTGTTTATTAATTAAATTATTACCTACAAGACCTGCACCAGATCACCGCCCTCTTGAACTTCCCAGACCCTCTGGGTTCCATCCGTTGCTCGCACTCTGGCTCCCGCTGGTTGATTACCTGCGAACTCCTTAACGTCCTTGGGTGCTGCTAGAAAAGATTTTCCCCCTTCCATTTGGCTTATCTTCTGAAAAAGATCAGAGTCTGGTCCTAGATTTATTTCCCCATTTGGACGCATGAATTTTTCCTCAACGGAAGTTAGATTTCCAGTCTGAGGATCAACGCTAATACCCATGGAGTCAAGGCCCTTGACGAAGCCGAAGTAATCCTCTCGACTCATTTCATCTGGCTTTGGCATCATTTCAGAAATCTTTGATTGCAGTTCAACTTGTCCCTTGGTCATGTTTAGCTCGTCCATTTCCTTTTGAGTAGCACGATCCTCATCAGCTTGCTGACGCTCCTTCAATTTGTCAGCAACATAGGTGCGAGTCTGTTGCGGTGTGTACCCAGCTTCCCTAGCTTCCTGCGTAAGTCCAGTCACTATGTCACGCTGTGCTCTATTTTCCTTTGTTGCTGTTACCATCTTGCCATCCGAACTACGCATCTGTGCTGAACCAAAATCAGCACTTTCACTCATGCGAGTTTCGCGAGCAGCGGATTCCTTTGCGTAGCTAGATAGACCAGCATCATCCTCTGGGCTTCGCATTCTACCCTGTGCGTCTGTCTGCATACCCCTACCCCCTTGTTGACCTCCCTGCTGACCAGCACTTCTTTCAGCATTATATTTATCTAGGATACTTTGATCAAAATCCTTAGAGTATCCCATTTTTTCATCAAATGTTCTGCCCATGGATGCAGCGTATTCCTGTGCAGCAATAACCTTCTCTGGAGTTATAGTACCAGCTTCTCGTGCATCCTTGAAGTTGGATGATGCCTCCATTTGATTGGTTATTTGCGGTGCTTGCGGTGCTTGCGGTGCTTGCGGTGCTTGTGAATTGTAGCTTAATGGCTGTTGGACAAATCCATCCGTTCCAGCTACTGGCGTGTAATCCCCCATGGGTACTGCGTTTGCATTAGCTAAACCCATCCTCTGTTCATTTGCATACGATGCATATTGATCTTGGGACATTGATTGCTTACCGCCCCCTACTACATACCCAGTATACCCGCCATCCTTATTCTGGGCAGCTCCTTCAAATTGTGCTGCGTAATTCTCTGTGGCAGCCGCAGCTAGATCCCCCTGTGACCTCTGTGCCATTGGCTCATACGCAATAGGGCTATCATCTTCTCCAGCTCTGTACTTACCCGTAATGGTGCTCAAGCCCATTGGGTTATCGATTGGTTTATTTGGATTGAATCCACCATCTATAGCTTGTCTTTCGGATGGAGTAATTGGTCCCTGAACGATGTTACCCTTTTGCTCAACCGCTGGGTTTCTACCGCTATCTATCGCTAGTCTTTCCTCTGGGGTAATTGCTCCTGTATTGGTGTTTGCTCCCTGTAATTTTGCTAACATAGGTCCATAAAAATCACCCATCATGCCGCTAATATCAAACTTTTCATCCAGCTTTTTACCAACTCCGTAGCCACCCACGGCTGCTGTTGTGTGTGGACTATATCTAATTCCTGCTGTACCCAGTGTTTTTAATGCATTAATGCCAGTAACTTTACCAGCTCCAAGTACCGCGGATCCCAAAGCTATCTCCTCGCCACCAGCCATTGCCGCATCCTTCAGTGGATTTCCACTGGAGTCAGCTTCAGTCTTACTAGCATTGGCAGCGGCAGCCTCAGCTAATTTACGCTGTTCTGCTGCTAGTCTTTTCTTCTTTTCTTCTTCTGGGTCTGTGTAAGGAATTGAGGCCATGGTGCTATTGTATCATGAGGGGTTTAGTTGATTGGAAATTTTTTGTTAAGGTATTCTTTGCGTTTCTGACAGGCTCCGCATCCTTGGATGTTAGTTCCAGCTACCTTGTCAATTGACTTGGCTATGGGCTGTGCAATCCTGTGTACGACATCGCCAATGCCAGTTATTTTCTTCTTCACAACCTCTACTGGCTCTGGTGCATCTGGCTCATTGCTGGGGTTGATAACAATTGTTTTTCCGAGTGGTAATGATTTCATATTAAATTTCGTCACATTCTAGTCTTCGCATTATAGCTGGCCGCACGCGATAGTCGTATACCTTGGATTCTGGTAAATCACTAAACGGAGTCAGTACGAGTGCATCTGGATCTATTAGGATGCCAGTCTCTGGATCTACAGGGAAGTAAGATGGGTAGTCGTATGGGTCTAAACTAAAGTTTTCGTTAATGAAATCGTCATCGGAGACATTTAAAGTTCCTAGACCAAAGGTTTGAAAAACTTGTTCCGCCCTAAAGGCATCAATTGCTGTTAGCGAAAACGGCAACCAATCCTCTGGTTGGTGTGGGAGACGATAGCCATATTCATCGTACTTAACGAGTGCCCGTTCAATTGGTATGACACCTTCATAACAAAAACCAATCACCAGTCCAGTAACAACAGCTTCGTGCTTCACTTTTGTTTTGGAAAAAGTAAAGGAAGGTTTATCACGGTCAAAAGATGATACGCATATATCTCCTTGGGTCCAATCATCAACTCTATCGAGTGCATCTTCATCGGTGTCTTCTTCCGATAGGGTAATGGTTTTCGTATAGGTGTACTGTTGATTTATGTCTACTGTGTCAAATGTAGCGTATGATATATCACAGTATGGAGGTGTTCCGCATCCTCCTTGAGTCTGAATATCTATCTCGTAGCCGTAAGAACTGCGTAAGTTTCGTGTTGTTATCTCTATCTCTTCAGTCTTGGTTGTAGTTGTTGTACTTGATAGAGTTGATGTGTTAAAATATGTGTAGTGGCCACTACTGTTAGGAGGGGGTACTGGTTCTGAGTTATCAACAACATCTGTAATAGTAGCGAAGCGACACGAAACCAAAGGGTCATATGTTCTTGTTTCTGTTATATTATATTTAGCATATGAGTCCCTGTAATCATAAAAATATCGCGAAACCGATCTGGTCCGACAGCCGCCTGAACAATCAGACCATTCCCCTATGTCGAAGTCAAAATCTTTTTGAGCGGGGACCTGCTCAAACTGAAAAGTTGTTCTTACTTTGTATTTTTTTGGGGGTGAGGAAATATCATCAAGCTCATCCCAGCCACAAAACTTACCAACTTTACTTAGACTTACGCAAGCACTGACGGATACGGGGCAGCAGGGGTTCATCGAGAATCCCCCCTCCCAGTCTGGGCAGCAAGTGTTCAGCCATCGCAATTGATTATCTGGATCAGGCATTACTATTATGCTTTGTAATAAATTGTAAGCGTTTCGGATATTCCAGTTTCACTATTGCAAACTGAAATATCAATTGTTGGGGGCAGATCACCACCAGCTTTGCTATCAAAAGCATTATCAATGCTATTGTCCTGTATGGTGCTGTCCTGACCCTCTAGGTTCTTTACGTCAGATCCAGTGGTGCTTATGTCATATATTCCGCTATTGTTTTTGGAGTATTCGGATTTAATTTCACGAATAACCTTTGTGCCAGCATTTAGGGATTTGGCTCTATCAATCCTAGCTTTCCTTTCGGCCTTGATAGCCTTGGACCTATCGCGAATTAATTTAGCAGCCCTAACGTTTGATTTGGAGTCAGCGTTATTAATTTTATTTTCCTCAAATGATGACATAATATATTAATTCTTATGGCTCTGGCTCTGGTGGTGGTGGTGGTGTAGGTTCTGTGCTTTGCTGTACTGGAATATTTGCCACTATGATAACTTTTTTATAGCTAGTGATTCCATCTATGTCAACAAATGCTGGGGTAATTTTTACATCAAGAACATATGTGTTTCCGTTTGGATCCTCTGGTCCTCCATAAACATTTAGTCCACCAGTAGTATCCTCAAATAGCAAATTTCCGTTAATGAGGAACTCATTGTCTTGGGTTTCAGTTACTTCCTGTACATCTGCGTCAGCACGATAACCCCTAAATCCCTTGCTTTCCGCAAAGGGCCTATAGGAGTAACCAACACCATAAGACTGACCCTTTGCCCATTCGGTTGGATTC
>Ga0209094_1001423_pt1 | contig 13626 bp, 14 predicted proteins | sample COGITO_mtgs_1004_2_FD_184790 | JGI IMG/M metagenome (GOLD analysis project Ga0209094, IMG submission 184790) | Pelagic marine microbial communities from North Sea - COGITO_mtgs_100430 (SPAdes) (version 2) | ecosystem: Environmental > Aquatic > Marine > Epipelagic ...
TGATAGGTCGATGTGTTCGATGGGAATAATGCAATCACATCCGTGTGGTAGGACGCTGCCGGTCATGACTTCAATGCAGCTGTCTGCATTTTCCAGAGTGAGCGCTGGTGTTCCAGCGGCTTGGGTGCCAGTGATCGGGAAACGAGTATTGCCGCTGGCGAAGGAGGCGTGGGCGATGGCGATGCCGTCCATCATGACACGGTCAAAGGGAGGTAGGGGGCGATCGGCAAGGATGTCCTCACGTAGGTAACGTCCCTGGGCCTTCGATAGTGGCACGATTTCAGCTGCCGCCGTGGTGAGGTGTTGGCGGATGATGTTTTCGGCCTGGGTGACGGAAATGAGATTTTGCATGGCGTGAGCTTTTGTAAGAAGAGATCAAATCACGATTGGTCTTTTTTGTCCATCCATGCCAGTCTTTGCGTGTGAGCTTGCCCGTCGATCAAATGCAGCGACCGCTCCGTGATCTGAGGATCTCGGTGACGGATCGTTGTAATTATCGTTGTCGCTACTGCATGCCAGCGGAGGTGTTTGATGAAGATTACCCATATCTGCCCAAGCCTGAGATTTTGTCGCTTGAAGAGATTGCGCGGCTCACTGCGATTTTTTGTAGCCTCGGAGTGGAGAAACTTCGCCTGACAGGGGGTGAGCCGCTACTGCGACGTGGCTTAGTGGATCTGGTCAGTATGTTGGCTGACATTCCAGGTGAGCATGACCTTGCGATGACCACCAATGGCAGCGCGTTGGCTCGTTATGCCAAAAAACTCAAAGCGGCCGGTTTGCAGCGGGTGACGATTTCAATGGATGCGCTGAACCCAGAAATCTTTGTGCGCATGAATGGCACTGGCGCATCTCCTGAGCGCGTCATTGAGGGGGTCGATGCGGCTCTTGAACATGGGCTTAAGGTGAAGATCAATAGTGTGATCCAGAAGGGGGTCAATGAAGGCGAGATCGTTTCGCTGGCCAGATTCGGCCGAGAACGTGGCGTGACCATGCGCTTTATCGAATACATGGATACAGGAAATACCAATGGCTGGAAGCTGGGTGAGGTGGTGCCTTATGCCGAGATGCTTGAGCTGTTGCAGCAGCACTTTCCGCTGGAAGCCATCCCTTGCAATTATATCGGAGAAACGGCAAAGAGGTTTGGCTACCAGGATCTTCCGGATCAGGAAGTGGGTTTTATCAGCTCGGTGAGTAAGCCGTTTTGTGGCGATTGTAATCGGGCTAGGCTTTCCTCGGATGGTCAGCTGTTCACCTGCCTGTTTGCTGCACGTGGGCACGATTTAAAAACGCTGCTGCGTGATGGCGGCACTGACGGACAAATAACAGAAGTCATCCGTAGTGTCTGGGCAGCCAGAGATGATCGTTATTCTGAGTTGCGTAGCCAAATCGATGGTGCTCCGCCCAAGCCTGAGATGTCCTATCTGGGTGGATAGGAGGAAGTATTGAGTTTGAAGAAATTGCGTAATGAAGCATCCTGTAAATATGAATGTCACCTTAAAACATCTCTTTATTTCACCGGGTCATAATTATTATGGTCGGCATGGTAAGGGGGCGATGGATTACCCGATAGAGGAGGTGGAGCGGATCAACTGTGTGGCGGGGCGTGGGATTGAGGGGGATCGTTTTTTTGATTATAAGCCGGACTACAAGGGGCAGATTACTTTGTTTGACTGGGCGGTGTATGAGCGGGTGCGGGATGAGATTGTGAAGGGTGAGCTCGATCCTAAAGCGTTTCGTCGTAATGTGGTCATGCAAGGTGTGGATCTCAATGGACTGATTGATAAACGCTTCACTCTCGGAGGCCTGGAGCTGACAGGCTCATGTGAGTGCAGCCCCTGTTACTGGATGGATCAGGCTTGTGCTCCGGGAACACATGAATTTCTCAAAGGATATGGAGGCTTGCGGGCAAGAATCGTCAAGGGGGGTGAGCTAGTCATGGGTGACTGTGAGCTCGAGATATTAGCAGAAGTCGAACCACGAAGTGACGATGCGTGAAGAATCCACGGAATTTGACATCGCCAAGCAAGTTGGCGATGAGCGTCATCTGGTAAGTGATTCTGTAGCTCGTGAGGAGCCCTTGCAAATCACGGTCGATGGCACGCCTGTGGCGGTGGTGATGCGCACTCCGGGGCATGATGAGGATCTGGTGAAGGGTTTTATGCTCACTGAAGGTTTGGTGGATTCCCTCAATGATGTGCTGCGTATCGATCTCGAAAATAAACAGAATCACGCTTACGTATTTCTCGCCGATAGCATTGTGTTAGATCATGATCGGCTGAGTAGGAATTTGTTCAGTGCTTCATCGTGCGGCATCTGTGGCAAGGCGAGCATTGAGGCGATTCAGCAGCATGCGCCACCCATTGAGGGAGATTTCACCATTCCAGTTGCTACCGTGATGGCTTTGCCCGATGCGCTGCGTGCGGCCCAGGAAGTGTTTGCCGATACCGGGGGTTTACACGCGGCAGCGCTTTGTGCGGCGGATGGCCACATTCTTGTTTTACGTGAGGATGTGGGTCGTCACAATGCCATCGATAAAGTCATTGGCTGGGCCGCAGAACAAGGGACGGATCTCTCAGAAACCCTGCTGCAGGTATCTGGCCGGGTTTCTTTTGAGGTGATGCAAAAAGCCTTGGTAGCACGTATCCCGGTGGTGTCGGCTATCTCCGCACCCTCGTCGTTAGCCGTTGAGTTTGCGCGCGAAAGTAGCCAGACCTTGATCGGTTTTTTGCGTCCGCCGAAGTTTAATATCTACTCGGGGGAAGAGCGAATTATCGGCTAAGTGGTGAACTGGTGAGCGTTAGTCCCGCGACATGAAGATGCGCAGGATATACCAGAACATCAGTGCGACACTGGCAAAAAGTCCAAGTGAGGCGGCCACATACTGGTTGGTATTGTAGTGGTGAATGATGTTGCTGGTGCTGTAGAGCACGGAGCCAGCAGCGAACAACACCATGATCACTGAGAACCAGAAGCCGAGCGTGATGAAGGAAGGGAAGATGATCGCGATGACGATGACACCCATGGCGATGAATCCGCCAATCTTGAGGAAGCCGCCGAGGAAGGAGAAGTCCTTCTTGGTGGTGAAGGCAACAAAGGTAAGCCCGGCAAAGAGCAGGCCGGTAACGCCACCGGCTTTGATGATCAGAGTAGCATCACCCGTCATTTTCATGGCCATGAGCAGGAGCGGCAGGAAGATGAGAGCCTGAACGACGACATAGAGACCAAGTCCCATGTACTGAATATTGAGACTCGTTGAGCTCATGGCCCACTTGTTGGCGAAGTGAGAAGCAAACATGAATAAACCCATCACAATGAGCCAGCTGTAGCTGCTAGCTCCCAAGAGACCAAATACGGTGCCGGCGATACCCGGGATGGAAAGCAGCGAGGCTTCAATGAGGGCAAAGGCGCCGACCGCACCTGCAAGGTGGGCGTATGTTTTGCGAATGAACTCGGCGCGTACGTCGACAGACTGAGATGCAACCGTGTATGGATTGGCGTATGAGTTGGCGTAGGAATTGTCCATGCGTGGACTATAGCCTTAAAATGACGCTAGGCTAGAGGTTTTTGTGACCTACATTCCCATCTCGTGCTTGTGTGTGATGGACTCTAACATGGATGTGTTGGTTTTGTGGTGGCGTAGCTCCTCCTCGAGGCGAAGGGCGTCGTTGCGAGACAGGTGGCCACTGCACCATTCCATTTGCCATGGCTTGAATGCTTTAGTGCCCTTGAACTGACCCTTGTTGTGGGCCGTGTGTTCGGCTTGGGCATCTTCTGCCTTACCGATGAAACGGCGATTCATACGGTTCTTGAGAATGTAAACTTGGTAAGTTTTCTTGGACATGGGAGGGAGCCACTTCGTGGCAGTTCGAGTTTGGAGTTCGAGTTCAAGTGGGGAGGGGAACTGGGTAAAGCTGAAAGTTGAAATGGGAGGTAGAAATGGGAGATTGGAGATGGAAGATGGGAATTTGCCCTACTTTGAGGGTTTGATGCTTATTTCAATCGATTTACTGGTCGGAGTATTGCTCTCCAAGGCGGTGGAATTCAGCGGTACTAGCGGGTTGGCCTCGGGGAAGTAGGCGGCCGCTGTGCCTTGAGGAATATCGTATGGGATGGCGTAGAATTTTTCCACCTTTCTTTCGCCGTCCTGCCAATGGCTGGTGATGTCGACGAGTGAAACGGGTCGGATGTCACGTGTTTGCATGTCCTTGGGGTTGAGGAAAATGATTCGCCGTCCCATGCTGATGCCTCGGTAGCGGTCGTTGAGGCCGTATATGGTGGTGTTGTATTGGTCGTGACTGCGCAGGGTTTGGAGGATGAGTCTACCCTCGGCGACTTGGATTTGCTCGACATCGGCTGCGCTGAATTCGGCTTTGCCTGAGGGGGTGTCCCATACCCGTTGTTTGGCTGTATTGGGTAGGTAAAATCCAGCTGGCTCGCGCACTTGTTGATTAAAGGGGGCAAAGCCAGGGATGACTTTCTCGATTAAGTCACGGATACGGTCATAGTCTCCAACGAGCCAGCGCCAGTCGATTTTCTCAAGATTGCCAAGGGTGGCTTCGGCAAGCCTCGCAACGATATCCGGCTCACTGAGTAAATCGGGTGATGCTGGTTTAAGTTTGCCCCGTGACATGTGCACAATGCTCATGGAGTTCTCGCAGGTGACAAACTGGTCGCCTTCATTCTGAGTGTCGCGTTCACTGCGGCCGAGGCAGGGCAGGATGAGGGCGGTTTTGCCGGTGATCAGGTGGCTACGGTTGAGCTTAGTGGAAACGTGGCAGGTGAGTGCGCAGTTCGAGAGTGCCTCGCCAGTGAAGTTGGTGTCTGGAGATGCTTGCAGGAAGTTGCCGCCGAGGGCGAAAAAGACTTTGGCGTCGCCGCGGTGCATGGCGAGGATCGCTTCGACGGTGTCATAGCCATGCTTACGCGGGCAGGTGATATCAAACTCTTGATCGAGAGCTGCGAGGAAGGATTCTGGCATTTTCTCGTAGATGCCGACGGTGCGATCCCCCTGGACATTGCTGTGGCCACGGACCGGACAGAGGCCAGCGCCAGGTTTGCCGATGGCTCCGAGCATGAGGTGGATGTTGGTGATCTCACGGATGGTGGCGACGGCGTTGCGGTGCTGGGTAATGCCCATTGCCCAGCAGGTGATGAGTTTGCGCTCGCCGCGTAAGATGGTGTCAGCAAGCTGTTTGATTTCTTTTTTGCCGATGCCAGAGAGGCTGGTAAGTTCATCCCAGTTGGCATGTTCACAGACCTGGCGGTAGGCGTCGATGCCTTGAGTGTGCTCATCGATAAAGGCTACATCGAGGGCGTCGCGCTCGAAGAGTTCCTTGCCGAGGGAGCGGAGTAGGGCGAGGTCACCATTTAAGGTCACCTGTAGGTATTGTGATGCCAGTGGGGTCGATTTGCCGAGCATGCCGGATACTTTCTGCGGGTGGGCAAAACCCACGAGCCCAGCTTCCTTGAGCGGGTTGATGGCGATAATCCGGGCATCGTTCTCCACGGCTTTTTCCAGTGCGGAGAGCATGCGCGGGTGGTTAGTACCTGGGTTCTGGCCAATGCAGATGATGGTGTCGGCTTGGTAGATATCATCAAGGGTGACGGTGCCCTTGCCTACCCCGACGGATTGTTTCATGGCGGTTCCACTCGACTCGTGGCACATGTTTGAGCAGTCGGGCAGGTTGTTGGTGCCGAAGCTGCGGACAAAAAGCTGATAGAGGAATGCGGCTTCATTGCTGGCGCGTCCTGAGGTGTAGAACGCGGCTTCGTCGGGGTGGTCGAGCGCATTGAGTTCACTGCCGATAAGCTGAAAGGCGTCGTCCCAGGTGATAGGCTGGTAGTGAGATTGACCATGGTGCAGAACCATAGGCTCAGTGATACGACCTTGTTGATCGTGCCAGTAGTCGCTTTGATCGAGTAATTCAGCGATGCTGTGTTTGCCGAAGAAGTCTCTGCCGATCTGCCGTGTGGTGGCCTCAGAGGCAACGGCTTTGGCTCCATTTTCACAGAACTCAGAAACGGCGCGGTGGTCGTCAGGGTCTGGCCAGGCGCAGCTTGGGCAGTCAAAGCCGTCGGTCTGGTTGAGCTCTAGCAAGGCCTTGGTGCCTCGGACAGGGCCCGCGGTTTTCATCACATGCTTGAGGGCGGATGCTACCGCGGGTGTGCCGCCTGCGTGTGATTTGGCCTTTGTTTGCCTTGGGGGCTGATCAGGTGATGTTGGATTTATTTCAGCGGCCATGACGGACAATCTAAGCGATAAAAACGAGCAGGTGAAGTAAGCAATGCGTTTTTTTTCAATGAACGATGGGATTAAGGTCTTGTTATCAGGGGTGGTCACCAAGGCTCGGAGTGGGCTGGGTTTTTTAACTTTGAAATTCATCAGGCTTCGTGCTTTTAACGGCTATGGCAAAAACACTGATTTATCACAATCCACACTGAGGTTCTTCAAAAAATGCCTTGGCGGTCGCCGAGGAGCTGGGAGTTGATCATGAAGTGATCCTCTACATCAAGACTCCGCCGGGGCGTGAGGACTTGGAAAAGATGGTGAAGGCGCTGGAAGACCCAGTCGAGGATCTGGTGCGTAAGGACTCGAAGTTTAACAAGCTCGAACTTGTGCCAGAGGATTATGTGGATAATGCGGAGGCGGTTGTTGAAATTTTGCTCAAGCACAAGCAGCTACTCCAACGTCCTGTTCTATTGCGCGGCAACAAGGCGATCGTTGGTCGGCCGAAGCAGCGGATTATCGATTTTTTAAGCGTAGGTGCCTAACACCACAGCCTCTATTTTGTTATGCCATCCCGGGGTCGTCATCAAAGTTCCTCTAAGGAATGTCTGCGAGCGATCAGTAAGATCGAGGCGATGCCTGGAGTGGTGGGCGTGATTATTGGTAGGTCCTACGGCGGCAAGTCGCTAGGACAAGGGGGTAAAACAGGGGAGATACGCGTGCAGCGAGAGGTTTCCGGTGGGCTTAAGGCGGTGACACAAACTTCGAAGGGATTGCAGGAACTCTTTATCCGGACCCAAGATGGCATGGCCGAATCCGTGTGGCGTAAAATAGGGGAATCGGTGTGATAAATGCGCAATGGTTTTTCTCTTGTGGGCGCATTTAGTACTCTACATAGGCAATCTCTCGCTGTTATATGACCGGTATGACCTTGCCTGAAGTAAAGTGGTTGGCTGCTGCTGTGACCTTGAATATGCTGTTCACTCCGCTGGCGTGTCATGGGCAGACGGCAGAGCCTCAGGCAGCAGAGAAAGCCGAAATCGAAAGCCCGAAGCTCAATGAGCAGTCTAAAGTCGAAGAGAAAGTCACTGTGCCCAAAGCCGACACGCCCCGCATTCTTGGCTGGAAGGAGTGGGTGTGGGTGGTCAATCCCAGCACTGTTCTCCGAGCCAAACTCGATACGGGCGCCAGAACCTGCTCGATTCACGCAATCAACATTGAAACTCTTGAAATTGATGGCAAGAAGTGGGTCAAGTTCACCATTTGTGATCCCGAAAATGAGAAGGGGGTGCGCCATCGCCACAAGGCTCCGGTCTTGAGGATGGCCAAAATAAAAAATGATGCCGGCTCTCTGGATACGCGTTACGTCGTGCCATTGGTTTTCCAAATAGGCGACCAGAAAATGGAGGCCGAGTTTACCCTGAACGACCGCAGCCATATGGTCTGCGAGATACTCATTGGCAGGAATGCTCTCAAGGATTTGGGTGTGGTGGATTCAAGCCGGACATCCATTCTGGGCAAACCTGGAAAGCCTGCCCCACAAAAGCCCTCTGCCCCGAAGGCGGTTCCTGTAAAAGAATAAACCAAGTCCATGTTTAAGCGGCTGTTTTCTCTCTCTGGTCTCGTTTCTGTGCTCATTTTGTTGAGTGCTGCTGGAATCATCTACAAGAACAGGGTTCTCCATGTGCCGTTGTTGCCGAAGCAGGACCAGGATATTTGGCTGGTAGAGGCGCGGATTTCCTATGAAGCCAAGGGGGAGCCCGTCAAGGTGGCACTTGCATTACCGGGCGAGGGTTGGGAAAACCCAACAGAGGGTCAGCAGATATCGCTTGGGTATGGTTTCTCCGTTGAGCATGAGGACGGGAAACCGGTGGGCTTCTGGTCCGCCCGCGAGCCCAAGAACCGGCAGCTGATCTACTACCGCGTGCGCGTGGAGGAAGGTACGGGCCGCTACGAGTTCCGGCAGCCACGATCAGCGAAGCCCCCTGAGGCCGGTGAGGTCAGAGCCAAGGGTTCGCTGGGGGTGGCGCTTGAGGCATTAGTGGAGGCGGCCAGACAGCGTTCGGCGGATGATGTCACCTACGTCAGTCAAGTGCAGCAGCTGCTCAAAAAAAAGCCGGATAGCGGTTCATTTGCTTACCTGCAGCGATACTACGAAAAGAAATACCCGGATGTGTGGGAGCGTGAATTTGCCATGGATCTTCTGGAGATGGCTGACATTGCCTGTCGTCCGTGTCTGGGTGTCAAGCTTGAGGAAGAGCGTGGAGCGCAGCGGCATATCAATTTGATTGAGTATTATGATCGTGCGGAAAATGTCTGGCATGTAGTATTACCGGATGGTGGCAGTATGGCAAATATTGTGCTCTGGACGCGTGCCCGCAGTATGCTTGAGGTTTATGGTGGAGAGAACTCTGAGGTGACATTCACCGCGATCAAGGAGCGGGCTCCTGCGGGGGCAGCTGAGAGAATGGCACAATCCCCCTGGTGGATTGCCACCATCTCAGCCTTGCCAGTGAGCGAGCGAGCGCCATTTCGCTACGCCGCCTTGATTCCGTTTGGTGTTCTAGCCGTGGTGTTGCTGCGCAACCTCGTTGGTCTGGTAACACTCGGGACGTTCATGCCGGTTTTGTTGGGTCTTGCTTTCCTGGAACTGCCAATGAGTGCTGCGATCATCATGCTCTTGTCCATGCTCTTCGGCGGGCTGGCGTTTCGTGCCATGCTTTCAAAATTTAATTTATTGGTGGTTCCGCGCGTGGCGGCCTGTGTAGTGATTGTGACGATTTTCATGATGGCGGTGAGTTTGCTGAGTTACAAGATCGGTGCTGTGGATGGCTTGCGGGTGACGGTTTTTCCCATGATTGTACTCGCATGGACCATTGAGCGCATGTCGCTGATCTGGGATGAGGAAGGTGCGATTAGTGCTATCTATCAGGTGGTTGGTAGTCTGGTGGCGGCTGTGGCCGCATTCGGGATGATGAAAATTGAAGCCGCGAGATACTGGGTGGAGTATTTCCCAGAAGTGCTGCTGATTTTATTGGCAATCATTCTCTTACTTGGCCGTTACACAGGCTATCGCCTGACCGAGCTGTTCCGGTTCCGCAGTGCAGCTGATATCAATTCGTGAAAAAGTGGTGGCATAGATGGTTGGCTTCTCCCGTTGAGCTCAGGCGCTTGGGGGTTATCGGCTTGAATGAACGGAACGGGAAATATTTGCTGCCTAACAACCAAAGGAAGTTTTACCGCAAAGTCGATGACAAGCTGGTGACCAAGTTATTGGCTCAGGAAATGGATTTGGCGGTTCCGGAGTTGTACCATGTGTTCCGTACCCAAGGGGAACTCAAGGATATGCATGCCGTGTTGGGTGATTGCGATTCTTTTGTTATCAAGCCTTCACGTGGCAGTGGGGGCAGGGGCGTGCTGGTTATTAAGGGAAGGCGGGGAGATAAGTTCGTCAAGGCGAGTGGTGTGGTTATCACGGCAAAGGATGTGGTTAGGCATGTTCGGGAGATTCTCGGTGGTTTGTTTAGCCTCGGTGGCAGCCGTGATGTCGCCATGGTTGAGGCCTGTATCAGCTGCCATCATGATTTGGCGAAAATCAGCTACCAGGGAGCACCCGATGTGCGTGTTATTATGCTGCACGGTTACCCCGTGATGGCCATGTTGCGTGTTGCCACACGACAGTCCGATGGCCGCGCGAACCTGCATCAAGGAGCGATTGGCATTGGTATTGACCTGGTTACAGGCAGAACAATACATGCGGTGCATCATGGTGATTCGGTGACAAGACACCCCGATCTGGATACAGAATTGTTAGGTCTTTATATTCCTGGCTGGGATCAAGTGCTTGAAATGGCAACGAAAGGTTATGAGATGACAGGACTCGGTTACTTGGGTGCCGACCTGATTGTGGATGAGGCCCATGGTCCGGTGGTCATTGAGCTTAACGCCAGACCAGGGCTGGCCATCCAGCTGGCAAATGCCACTGGTCTGCGACATCGTCTCGAAAAGGTAGAGCAACAAGCTCTTGCTCACCCGGGGGTGAACTGGAGTGATCGGATTAAGTTCTCGATTGCGGCCTTTGGCACAGAGGTGCAGGCGGCAGAGGGTTTCAGGAACTAACAACGGCCGGAGCGTCGATCCATTTGTCGTGTTCGCGAATGAGGTCGGTGAGGCGATCGACGGCTTCTTGCTCTGGGATGTTGAATTTGACGGCCTGCTTGCCGACGTAGAGGTTGATCTTGCCGGGGGCACCGCCAACATAACCGAAGTCTGCATCTGCCATTTCACCGGGGCCGTTGACAATGCAGCCCATGATGGCGATGCGCACGCCCTTGAGGTGGCCGGTGGCAGCGCGCACTTTTTGGGTGGTTTCCTGCAGGTTAAATAGGGTGCGGCCACAGGACGGGCAGGCGACGTAATCAGTTTTGAAAATCCGAGAACCTGCCCCCTGTAGGATGTTATAGGCGAGGCGTAGTGATTGCCCGGGTGCTTCTTCTCCCTGAATAAGGATGGCGTCGCCGATGCCATCACAGAGCAGGGACCCGATGTTGCGAGAGGCGATAAGCAAGGCATCAAGGAAATCTTTACCGGCATCGTTACTCGGCTCGAGTGTGTCCTTAAGCAGAATGGGGTGATGGGCGGAGAGCTTGGAGGCGAGCAGGCGGAATGCGTGGATAACGGCGGCATTGTGGCAGCCGTCCTTGACGGTGACGAGTTGCGGCTCGCGCATGGCGTTGACTTCCTGGATCGATGCAGTGTCCCAAGGGTCCAGCTCGATGATGTTTGAATCTTCAGCGACAGCTTCGGGTGTGAAATCGCCGAGTTTATCAATCTTGTGTGCGAGCGCGTCCCATTTCTTGCGTGAGGTAAATACCCGGACGGTGTTGCTAGCTCCAAGCTTGTGGCCATTGATCTTCATCTCATGGCTGTGGCGGCGCTCGTAGGAAAAAGGATCGTAGGAAAGTGTGCCTCGCTGGGAACCTGCGGGGTCGTCACTCAGGTGTGAATTTTCAATACTCGCCACGATGGCTTGGGCAACCGGAATTTCATAAACAGCATCCTCGGTGAGTGACACGCGGATGGTGTCGCCAACGCCGTCGGCTAACAAAGAGCCAATGCCAATGGCGGACTTGATGCGCCCGTCTTCGCCGTCACCTGCCTCGGTGACACCGAGATGAATGGGGTAGTTCCAGTCTGGGCCTTCATGGTCAAGGCGAGCTACGAGCAGCCTGTATGCCTCAATCATGACCTTCGGGTTGGAGGCCTTCATCGAGAAGCAGAAATTATGGTAGTCATGATCCCGGGCGATGCGGGCGAACTCGAGGGCGCTCTCAACCATGCCGAGTGGAGTGTCACCGTAGCGGTTCATGATCCGGTCTGATAGGGATCCGTGGTTAGTGCCGATGCGCATGGCGCGGCCCAGCTCTTTGCAGAGCTCGACGAGTGGGGTAAAGTCTTCACGGATGCGATCCAGTTCCTCGGCATACTGCTCGTCGGAATATTCGCGGATCTCGAATTTTTTCTTATCGGCGTAGTTGCCGGGATTGACTCGGATTTTCTCCACCCATTTGGCGGCTTCAAAAGCGGCATCGGGTTTGAAGTGGATGTCTGCTACCAGCGGCACGTCACATCCCGCAGCACGCACGCCGTCACGAATGTTCTCGAGATTGGCCGCATATTTCTTGGTCTGAGCGGTAATCCTGACGATTTCACATCCTGCCTCGGCGAGGTCGAGCACTTGCTTCACGCATGCCTCTGTATCACGCGTGTCAGAGGTGATCATGGACTGCACCCGTATTGGGTTATCTCCGCCAACACCAACATTACCAACCATGATCTCACGCGTCTTGCGGCGTGAGTAAGCGAAGTAGTCTGGGCAGTAATGAAGCTCGGTCGGCATGGCGATAGATTCAATCCAACGGGCAAGGGAGTCAAGGTCAGTTCCGCGCTAATACATGACGAGGGCATGACTAGGGCATGACTGGGCCAGGGGTGTGCTCACTAGGCTCTACTCTTTGGGGGCGCCATAACCATCCGGGTGGGACTGGTGCCATTTCCAGGCGCTCGCGATGGTGGATTCGATATCCATATGCTCAGGATCCCAGCCTAGCTCAGTGCGGGCTTTGGTGTTATCGGCATAGAGCGAAGGCGGGTCTCCAGGGCGGCGCTCGTCTTCTTCGGCGGGCACGGGCAGGCCGGTGACGCGCTCGACGGCGTCGAGGATCTCGCGCACGGAGGTGGGTTTGCCGGTGCCGAGGTTGTAGTGCACAAAGGTGTTAGGTGTCGCCAGTTTGTCAAAGACGGCGATGTGGGCACGGGAAAGATCATCGACGTGGATGTAGTCACGCAGGCAGGTGCCATCGGGTGTCGGGTAGTCGGTGCCAAAGATTTTTAAGGCACCACGCTGTCCCGTGGCAGCAAAGATGGCCAAGGGGATGAGGTGTGATTCGGGGCTGTGATCTTCACCAATGGTGCCATCTGCTGCGGCTCCCGAGGCGTTAAAGTAGCGGAATACGGCTGAGGAGATCTCACCCGAGCGGGCGAGGTCCTTGAGGATGTGCTCAACGTGCAGCTTGGTAGCTCCGTAGGGATTGATCGGTTCCTGGGGCAGGTCTTCGACGAGTGGCAGGGTGTCGGGCTCGCCGTAGGTGGCGCAGGTGGATGAGAACACGAATTTTTTCACTCCGGCGTCGGTCATGGCGAGCAGCAGCTGGATGGTATTGCCGACGTTGTTTTCGTAGTACTTGAGTGGCACGTTAACGGATTCGCCGACATTGATGAAGGCGGCAAAGTGCATGACGACCTCGATGCTATTGTCCTCGAGTATTTTTTTGACCGCGCTGCGGTTGCCGAGGTCTGCATCAAAGAAAGGGATGTCATCGGCGACAGCGGCACGGTGTCCGTATACTAGATTATCGAGTACGAAGGGCGTGTGGCCAGCAGCTTGGAGTTGTCTAACGCAGTGACTACCGATGTAACCTGCACCTCCGACGACGAGAACGTTCATGGTTGGGAACGTATGATTCAGGTTTCAATTTTCAAGTTTCAAGTTTGCCTATTATGATGGGAGTGTGGATGATGAGGACGTGGTTTTTGATGTGCATGATTATCTCGCTAGGTTCTCCGGTGTTGCCGGTGAGTGTGGATTTTCCCGTCAAGTGATTGCCGAAGTCGACGGTTATGAAATCCCAGCCTTTGTGCGGCGCGCAGAGGCTGCGCCCAGAGTGTATGTGTCCTCCGGTATGCATGGTGATGAGCCGGCGGGACCCTTGGCTCTTCTGGAGCTGCTCAAGGAGGGTTTGTTTGAGTCTGAAGTCGAGTGGATGTTATGCCCCATGATGAATCCGACGGGGGTGTCGAGGGGCTGTCGTGAAAACCATCAGGGACTTGATTTGAAGCGA
>Ga0209094_1001430_pt1 | contig 13545 bp, 8 predicted proteins | sample COGITO_mtgs_1004_2_FD_184790 | JGI IMG/M metagenome (GOLD analysis project Ga0209094, IMG submission 184790) | Pelagic marine microbial communities from North Sea - COGITO_mtgs_100430 (SPAdes) (version 2) | ecosystem: Environmental > Aquatic > Marine > Epipelagic ...
GGCTAGACGCAGCCGCCACTAAATCACGAGCGCTGTCACAATGTAAACGCGCAAAATACAGCGACTGATTAATTTTACCCAGCACCGCTCTATCTATCATTACACTGCTCTACCTATCATTACACTGCTTTATCCATCATTACACCGCTCTAGCCGTCATGACTTGCCCTAGTTATTAAGACAGGATCGCCGTGGCAACATTATGAATCGCTAGCGTCGCTTTTCTTTTTAACCACTTTACGCTTCACAGCAGCTTTTTTAGCAGGCTTTTTGGCGGCTTTCTTGGCCGTCTTTTTAGCGGGCTTTTTAGCAGCTTTTTTAGGCGCTGATTTTTCAGTTATCTGCCAAGCACCGTTTTCAAAATCAGCACGCCAGCCCGTGGCTTTACCATCAACGTCGGTCATTAAATATTGCTGTTTGGTTTTTCGCTGGTAACGAATCTGCACACGAATACCATCGGTATCGGTAACCGGCCCTTCCATTAAAAAGTGATACTTAGGATCAATGGCGGCTTTGTGCGGCAATATCTCATCGACATAAGGCGCTCGCGTTTCACGATTTTTCGGAAACTGACTGGCAGCAAGAAAAATACCGGCAGCACCATCTCGTAAAATATAAGTGTCATCTACCTTATTACAGACTAACTCAGGCATCGGCACAGGATCCATTTTGGGTGGCGCAGCTTCACCGCTTCGCAACAACTTGCGCGTGTTTTTACAGCTATCATTCATACAACCAAAATACTTGCCAAAACGGCCCGACTTTAATTGCATTTCAGAACCGCATTTATCGCACTCAAGTACAGGGCCTTCGTAACCTTTAATTTTAAATTGGCCCGCCTCAATTTCGTAGCCATCACAATCAGGGTTGTTACCGCATATATGTATTTTACGGCCTTCATCAATAAGATAGCTATCCATTGCGGTATTGCATTTAGGACAGCGACGTTTATTAATCAGTAAACGTGATTCTGCTTCATCATCCGCATCGGCGCTCACAACTTCGTCGCCAGAGATCAAATTAACCGTTTGCTTACAACGTTCTTTTGGTGGTAAGCCATACCCTGAACAGCCTAAGAATACGCCAGTACTCGCCGTTCTTACCTGCATAGGACGCGCTTCACAATCAGGGTGTTCACACCGAACATCATCAACTGTCGTAGGATCATTATGACGCATACCGCCATCACCCACTTCACCTTGAGCCGTGGCTAGCTTGTCACTAAAGCCTTTATAGAATTCGTCCAATACGACATGCCAAGATTTTTTACCATCAGCAATTTCATCAAGCTTCTCTTCCATTTCGGCTGTAAAGCCGTAATCCATTAAATCACCAAAGCTTTCATTGAGTCGCTCAGTAACAATATCGCCCATTTTCTCAGCATAAAAACGACGGTTCTCAACGCGTACATAACCGCGATCTTGAATCGTAGAAATAATCGATGCATAAGTCGATGGACGACCAATGCCGCGCTTCTCTAACTCTTTCACTAATGCGGCTTCTGAATAACGCGCCGTCGGCTTAGTAAAATGCTGACTAGGATCTAAAGCTTTAAGCGTTAAGCTATCGCCTTGTTTAAAATCGGGTAGCAAACGATCTTCTTCTTTTTTGGCTAACGGAGTTTGCACACGAGTAAAACCATCAAAGCGAATCACACGGCCGCGAGTACGCAACTCAAAATCACCGGCTTCAACCACAATACTTGAACTAGTAAATTCCGCCTTTGTCATTTGACAGGCAACAAACTGACGCCAAATTAATTCGTATAAACGCACACCATCAGGATCAATTTTATCCAGATCACTCGGCATAACCGTAACGTTAGAAGGACGAATAGCTTCGTGCGCCTCTTGCGCCCCCTCTTTACTGCTGTAGCTTATCGGCTTTTCTGGCAAATACGCTTTACCGTATTTAGCCTCAATATGAGCACGACAGTCCGCTATTGCATCGGCACTTAAGTTAGTCGAGTCAGTACGCATATAAGTGATGTAGCCGCCTTCATACAAACGCTGGGCCAACATCATGGTTTTCTTAACGCTAAAGCTTAGGCGTGTACTGGCGGCCTGCTGGAGCGTTGAAGTAATATAAGGCGCTGTAGGCTTAGTCGTGGTGGGTTTATCTTCACGTTTAGCAACAACAAAGTTAGCGTCTTTTAGCTTGGCCAAAGCCGTATCGCTAAGCGCTTGACTAGTGGGACGGTATTTTTCGCCATTGGCACGCGTCACTTGCATGCGCACATCGCCAGCATTGCCATTTAAATCGGCAAATAAATCCCAGTACTCTTCAGGAATAAAGGCACGTATTTCGCGCTCGCGCTCGGCAACTAACTTAGCTGCTACCGACTGTACTCGACCCGCCGATAAACCTCTGGCCACTTTAGCCCAAAGCAGCGGTGAAACCATAAAGCCCACAACACGGTCAAGAAAGCGACGTGCTTGCTGCGCATTAACTCGATGCATATCCAGCTCACCGGGTTTTTCAAAAGCAGCGTTTATGGCTTTTTTAGTAATCTCATTAAACACCACACGTTGATAGCGAGATTCATCACCACCAATAATTTCGCGTAAATGCCAGGCTATCGCCTCTCCTTCTCTATCCAAATCCGTCGCCAGCACTATGGTGTCAGCATCTTTGGCTAATCGACGTAACTCATCGACAACCTTTTCTTTACCCGGCAAAATCTGATAATTCGCTTCCCAGTTCTTGGCAGGGTTAATCCCCATTCTCGCCACTAACTGCTCGCGCGCTTTCTTCGCCTTATGAATAATCTTTTTAGCCGGCGATAACTTTCTGGTTTTCGCCGCCTCTGCTGCTCGCGCTTTCGGATCGACAGGCTTACCGCTACCGCTCACCGGTAAATCACGGACATGACCTACACTAGACTTAACAACATAGTCTTTGCCGAGGTACTTATTTATGGTCTTAGCTTTCGCTGGTGACTCTACAATAACGAGTGACTTACCCATTCGTATATAAACTTCCTAATAGATTGACTATGTACCATTAATAAGCGCAATGCTCGCACCTAATACCTAACAAGAAAGGCCTTTGACCTCTCTCAACGTTGTTTTCGTCGGACGTATCCTCAATGTTCATAGGCCTTCACAGCGCTTTTGCGACAACTCTGATCACGGACATTACGACGAAGGGCGACATATATAGAGAAGGAAGAGCGGCGGGTCAAGCTATTCGTTCAAAAATTTTACCTATGGCTGCGCCTTTACCCCTATAGTGAAATCGTCCTAATCAGGTCAAGTTGTCGGTAAAAGCATCGAACAGGTCGATAGAAAGTCACCTTTTAGCACTTTTGCGTAGACAAAAAAATAATTAGAAAATAATCAGTGACCGGTAGGCAATTTACAGATTACGGCAAGAATCGATGCTAGTATGGGTTTTGATTACAGCTGAATATTCATTCAAATAACGGCTGAAAATTGAGTTACTTTCCAACGAATAAGGTTTAAACGACAACACGCTCATGTCCCTTTATAGTTTTATGCTAAGCAGTCATTCATTGAAAACACTAACGATTGGCACTTCCCCTTTATCGGTTAGTCAGCGCTTTCAACAAGCGAAAGGCTTTAGCCACCTCGCCTATCAGCGACTGCTCAACTTAGCCATCATATTAGTGACTACTCTGCTAGCCATAAGCAGTAGTTATGCAGAAACTTCGTTTAGCACTTATGAAGTCAGCGAGCAGACACAAAAACAGCGAGAGCTATACAGCCAAGCCAAATCGCTACTCGAAAAACCGCACTCAATAAACGCCTATAAAAAGCTACGCTTATCTTTAGACCACTACCCACTAGCCGGTCATTTAGACTACCTGTATCACCGACAGCACTTGAATAAATTAACGCATAAAAGCTTACAAAGCTTTAGCGACACGCATAATAATTCATTACTTAGCAATAAACTTAAACGCGCCTGGCTGCAGCATCTGGCCAAACGGAAACAGTGGTCACGTTTTACTCTCCACTATGACAAAGCGCTCGCCAATAGCAACATGCAATGTCAGCATGCTTGGGCGCTTTACCAAACGGGAGAACAAGCTCAAGCTTTAGACGAAGCCAAAGCCCTATGGATGCATTCAGAATCACGACCTAAAAGTTGTGATGCTATTTTTCATTTACTAATAAAGACAGAAAGCATTGATAGTGATTTAGCTTGGCAGCGATTTATTTTAGCTTTTAATGCTCGCCAGCATCAGCTGTCTAAATACTTAACCCGCCTGCTTGATGGCCAGCAATTAGCTGATGCCAATCGACTGCTTAAACTTTACCGTCAACCGAAAAAAATCCCTAGCCAATGGCAAGCCGTTAGTCTTATTCCCGGACAAGCCGTTGATTTATTCGAAAGCAAGTATCAATTATTAAAAAAACTCGCTCGCGCACATCCAGAAAAAGCGCGTGATTTTGTATTAGAGATTAAACAGCAGCAACAAGACCAACCCCTAGCCGATAAATTAGCGGCTTATTTAATTCAGTCACAAGCTATTAAAGGCTATGCCACACTGCCTCAAGATTATGTTGCACTTGGCTCGCCAAAAGATAGCAGTTCACTGCAATGGTTGTTGCGCGCCCATATTGCGCAAGCTAACTGGCAAGATGTTATTGAAACCGTTAAGCAATTACCTGACGAGCTAAAAGAGCATGAGCGCTGGCGCTATTGGTATTACCGAGCAAAATCACTCTCAGGCCGTCTCACTTTATTAGAAGAGCAAGAGCACTATAAAGCAGTGGCAAACAAAGCCAGCTTTTACGGTTTTACTACGGCCGAGAACCTTGGCCTACCCTATGGCTTCGAGCCTATAGAACATACGCCCAAGCCTGAGCATATCGAGCTGATGCGTAACAATCCCTATATGCAACGCGCTAGCGAGCATTTTGCACAACAAGAATACAGCCTTGCACGCAGTGAATGGCGCAGAGGCAGCCAGAGCTTTAATAGCGCTATGCAAATTGACTCTGCCTACTTTGCTCAATCACTGGGCTGGCACCATCAAGCCATTAATACGGCTGCACAGGCCAAGGCATGGCAGCATTATCAATTACGTTTTCCCAATCTTTATACCGAGCAGTTTGAACAGCAGGCTTCTGCAACTAAGCACTCTAATCACTGGCCAGCCAACTGGCCTTACGCCATAGCACGACAAGAAAGCGCCTTTGCCAGTGATGCGCAATCGGGTGCAGGCGCCATGGGTTTAATGCAAATACTGCCGTCGACAGCAAGAGAAGTTGCGCGTAAGAGAAACGTTAAATATCAACGCAGTAAACTTTTTAATGCCGATTACAATATTGTTTTAGGCAGCGGCTATTTAAAGCAATTAAATAAGCGCTACCAGCATCGCGCACTCACATCTGCCGCTTACAACGCCGGCCCTCGCCGCGCAAATAAATGGCTTAAAAACATGGAGCAACCCCTACCCATAGATGCCTGGATAGAAACCATTCCATTTTCAGAAACACGCCAATATGTACAAAATATTTTTAGCTTTAGCTTAATTCACAGCTTACTTTATGATGACGCTACGCTGACTAACACTGACACTAAAACAGATAAAAAACGACCGCCATTTATTCATCTTCATGAACAAATGATTTACCCTAACAATATTCAGCCAGACATTAACTAGAGCAAATAACCATTGATTGATATAGGCGCAAACCTTAGTAACCCTACTTTTGATAATGATTTAGCTGAGGTATTACAGCGTGCAAAAGACGCTAAACTTCAAGCTGTTATCGTAACGGGCACCAGCGTTGAAAGCAGCAAAGCCGCCTTAGCGCTAGCTGAACAACAGCCCAACTTTCTATACGCCACCGCCGGTGTGCATCCGCATGATGCCGACAGCTATAACAATGATATTGAGAAACAAATAAGCGCTATGCTAGGCAATTCCAATATTGTCGCCGTTGGCGAAACCGGTTTAGATTTTAATCGCAACTTTTCAACACCAGATAACCAACGACATGCCTTTGAAGCACAAATAGCCTTAGCGAATCACTATCAAAAGCCCTTGTTTTTGCATGAACGCGATGCCTTCGAAGACTTTCACTCTATTATATTGGCCAACAAAAATGAGCAGACTCAAGCGGTTGTTCACTGCTTTACAGGCAGTAAAACAGCACTCAAGGCTTATTTAGATTTAGGTTTATATATCGGTATAACGGGTTGGATTAGTGATAAAAAACGCGGCGCGAATTTACGTGAAATCATCAAATACGCACCACTAGATCGCTTAATGATTGAAACCGACGCCCCCTATTTAACTCCGCAGCAAGCCGGCTTAAAAAACCAACTCAGCAAAAAGAATCGTAATGAGCCATGGACATTGCCATACACGGCAGCCACCCTCGCAGAGTGCCTAGGCGTTAAAACAGAAGTATTAATTGAAAAGACAACAGAGAACACCAACAACTTTTTTAACTTAGTCAGTTAATAAATCTTTAATACGGCTGGGAGGAAAAGGCCAGTTAAGCGTAGTGGCTTCAGCACTAGCGTTATGAATACGGGCCAAAACAGGAATAGTAAAACGGTATAGCTCAGTGAGCTGCGGATCAGAATCAATATCCACTTTTTCAAGTTGCCAATCACTGCCTGCAATAACCTGCTCGATTAAAGCCTGCGCTTGATCACAAAGATGACAATCTTGACGAGAATATAAGACAAGATGGCGGCTGTTAGTCATTTGTTATTTACCGCCATACTTTTTATACCTACCATAACAGCTGATACTGCCCTTAGTGGCGCGTTGTCCAGCTATGTAAGCTTTTAGATATTACTTTATCAAGGCTCTTTTCCACAGCCATTTGAGCAGAAACGCCCAGCTTTTCTTGCCAAGATTTTTTCTGCACATACTTCACTTCAAACACAGAAGCCTCTTTAACGCGTTGAGAAATATATTCATCACTGGTGCTAATACCATCAACCAACAGTTTCTCAAGCGCCACTTTACCGTACCAAGTTTCGCCAGTAGCGACTAATGGAATATCTAGCTTAGGTCTAAATTCACTCACAAAGCCTTTAAATAATTCATGCGTTTCTTCAAGGTCATCAATAAATTTCTGACGACCGGCTTCTGTATTTTCGCCAAGCATCGTTAATGTGCGCTTATATTCACCTGCCGTTAGAACATCATAATCGACATCTAACTTCTTCAATACTTTATTAAAGTTAGGCAAGCTGGCAACCACGCCTATAGAGCCAATAACAGCAAAAGGTGCAGCCAATATTTTATCGGCAATACAAGCCATCATATAACCGCCACTGGCGGCAACTTTATCGACACAAATAGTCAGTGGGATATTTGCCGAACGAATTCTTGCCAACTGCGATGATGCCAAACCATAAGAGTGGACCATACCGCCTGGGCTTTCGAGACGAACAACTACTTCATCTTCAGGCTTAGCTAAGGTTAATACTGTCGTTATTTCTTCACGGAAATTTTCAACTTCTGAGGCTTTCATATCGCCATCGAAGTCTAATACATAGACGTTACCTTTAACGGGGCTAGCACCTTTAACAGAATCAGTACCTTTAACTGAGTCAGTACCGTTAACAGAGTCAGTAACAGCAGCATCGCTATCGGAGTCGGTTGATTTTTTAGCATTAACTTTAGCCAACTGTTTAGCTTCTTTCTTAGCCGCTTTATCTTTTTTCTTTTGGCTTTGCTTTTCGGCTTTTTCGCGCTGCTTAATAACATGCTCATCAAGCACTGCATGCTGCATTATTTCTTCCATTTGCTTGTAGCGATCATTGAGCTTTTTCACTTCCAATCGCCCTTCACCTTCACCGCCACGCTGACCCGCGTTAACAATGACTGAAATCAATAGAACAATGGCAATCAAAAATGTAGCAATTTTGGCGAAAAACAATCCATATTCAGCAAGTAATTCAATAAACACAGCAAAACCTTTTTAACGAGTGAGTAAAATGCGACCATCTTTTAATGTTGGACGCTTTAAAATAAGAGCTATAAAACAGCTACCATCTGGATATTCCAGTAACGGCTAGGTTTTAGCCACTTTAAGCGAACACGATTAAACAAGGATTAAGGGAGGATGTCTAGCGGGTTGTTGTCTAAATAAAGCCGGCCAGACAAGGGTTTGGGTGATTCATAAACAAGTTTTAGCCGAATTTTGGGGCCGTTATACGATTATCTTACACCCTAGAGAATTATTGTTAGGGGTGAAAGAAATGGACTCTAGCGATTAAGCTCCTTTGCCAGCGCTTAATTTTAACATTCAAAAAAACGCTTCACTTTTTTATTGCAGCGCCAACACACTATCATCAATCAATTTATCCACCATATTATCGACGGCTCGCCCAGCAGCTAACTCCTCCAATAAATACTCAACACTGACTAAAGCATCCGCCAAGCGTTCCAACCAATCATCAACTACCCCTTCATTGGAATTACCTTGGTAAGCTGTATTCAATAAGACAGCACAGCGATTCATTAATATCTCTGCATTCTCAATACCTATTATGCTAAACGCACCACCAATACTCTCCAAACAAACAGCTACATTAGCAATATGCTCTCTATCATAATTCGAATCGATATAGGCAATGACCGCTCGCTTGGCCAAACCGATATTCGATTTTGACTCTTCATATAAATTCATTTGTGCTTGCTGCAATAATCCCTTAGCAACGGTTGATTGTGCTTCTTGGCTATCAACGCTATCTAGCAGAGAACCGGTCAACAATGCATTTTCAATATAGAGAATCATATTGGCTACATGCAATAAGGCCTCTTGGTCCGGCGACTCAATGCGCCAGCTATTAATTTGCTCAATGGATTGATCAATTGGCGCGGTTGCTGCCACATAACCACTGACTTTTAGCACCGCCGATATACGCTCACAATTGGTGACTAAGGTATTGATATCATCCGACTCACACAAGCCGCTCTCGGACATCATATCGAGAATACGTTTAGCGCCTAGCAACTCATCCTTAACCACATCCAACATTGAGAGTAACGCTTTGTATGTGCTGCGCTCCATCGCCTCGCGATGCGCCACTAAGGCTTTGTCATTCCAAGGGAGAGGCGTAAACCGACCTAATTGATTGAGATCTTCATCGTTAACATTTTGAGGCTCAGCCAATAATAACAATAACGTTAACTCAGCTAACACTGCTGTATCTGGCAAACTGTGCATACCGTGCAAAGGGTCTTTCTCTAAACGTTTTAAACTGCGATCAAATTTAGTGAAAAAATGTCTGCGTTGCGGCGTTAACTCAAGCGTTTTGCTATTAAAAGCCGCGACCAGCTTCTTGACCAGCCGCCAAACCGCTGCATTAACGCTACCATGACATAAATCAATGGCCCGCTCCGCAACCCTATCAATCAACACTAACTTGGCGCTCACATCACTGTCGCGTAACAAACCAATCAAGCCCGTTTGATACATTTGACGTAAGCGCCTAAAGGTTTTTTGCTGCTCTTCAATGTTATCAACTACAGGCTCAGTGATATCTTCTTCAAGACTACTCGCCTCACTCTCGTCTTCAGCATTCGCGAGAGGCACCAACGTCAACTCCATCACTTCAGGAGCCGTTGACACTAATAATGTATTATCAGACGGCTTATTGTTCGCCTCGACCCAATCATTAAGCTGATACTCAAATTCGATTAATGTGCTTTCGGTGACAAATGATGATAAACCCGCACTCGCCAAGGCGTAGAAGCAAGGCGCTAATAGCAGCGGCGAGGCAACGCCAGTGGTTTGTACATATTCAAAAAACCGCGGTAACAAATAAACGCATTGAAATAAAGCATCAGACTCTCTTGCGGTAATTCCGCCGTTCTCATCAGACCGACCTTGATACACGCTCTCAACCGCTTGCCCTAGCTGCACCGATAAATCAGCCGCTACCGATAAACCCAGCAACGAAAAGACACCCGCCACCTCATCTAATTGTGACGATAATTTTTTGATTAAGGCATCCGCGGGTGTCGCATCATTAAGGCTTTGCTCCACCAGTAAATTTAACTGCTCAGAAACCCGCGACAAGGCTTCGACCAGCTCAGGCTCAACGACATCAAAAGCACTTTGCGAAGAACGAAACGGCAAAGGAGAAGCGGCTTTTTTAATAGCTGTATTAGTCTGATTCACGTGTGGTCTCTCTTTTTTGTGGCTGCTTACGATTGGTTTACGATTGATAGCACCGCTGATTTGTAAAAACAGTTGTGAAATAGTCACTCACTTTGAGTATAGGTAATAAGACATCGCACGCCTGCCAGACCCTTCTAATCAATAGATTCAGCCGCCTAGATGTGACCGAAGTCGCCTTTTACAACTCGGTTATAGCCTTGTTCCAGCTGCGTTATGGCGCCGCCATAGCACTGTCTTCGCACTTTTAGCGACAAGCACCCAGAATAAACCCAGCTCAGCCAAAAACATTAGATTACCTAGCTACGAATTAAGCGGCGCGCACTTGCCTCAAAACGTCTAATGAAATGAATTGTTCTTTATACCGATTATGCTTATTAAAGCCCCAAAAGCAGCCATAGACGGTCTATAATTTGCAGGCTAGCCTCAGGCAATAGTAGAGCTCGCTAGTAACCACAAAAAAACACCGACTAACAATGCATTCAGCCATATATTTCACAGGATTTATTTCATGCAAAGCGTATCAACTGGCCAAGCCCTCTACCGTAACTTTTTGGGTGACGCCCCTTGCTGGTATAAAAATACGATTATCTTTTTCTTAATCGCCAACCCTTTCTTATTAAATATCACCGGTCCATTCGTAATGGGCTGGTTATTAATAATACAGTTTATTTTCACCCTTGCGATGGCACTGAAGTGCTACCCATTGCAAAGTGGTGGCTTACTGGCCATGGAAGCGATTATTCTCGGCATGGCTAGCCCGCAAGATGTTTACCATGAAATACAACTCAACCTGCCTGTCATTTTACTATTAGTGTTTATGGTGGCCGGCATTTATTTTATGAAGGACTTACTGCTCTTCACCTTTACCAAACTATTAACCAATGTGCGCTCTAAAGTCTGGCTATCTCTTTTGTTTAGCTTTGTTGCCGCATTTTTATCGGCGTTCTTAGATGCCTTAACCGTTATTGCCGTCATCATTAGTGTTGCCGTTGGCTTCTATGCCATATTCCAAAAAGTCGCCTCAATAGAAGGCTACGATGAAAATGAAGATGACGATGATAAGCATGAAGACAGCAACATCCATCACCTCCACCGTGAAGATCTCGATCAATTCCGTGGCTTTTTACGTGATTTAATGATGCATGGCGCCATTGGTACCGCGCTAGGCGGCGTATGTACACAAGTAGGCGAACCTCAAAATTTGGTTATCGCTGCGCAATCTAACTGGCAGTTTCTTGAGTTTTTCTTACGCATGTGCCCGGTTACTATTCCTGTATTAATAGCCGGTTTATGCGTAGTGGTATTACTCGAAAAAACCGCTTGGTTTGGTTATGGCTGGCAGCTTCCAGAATCCGTTCGTAAAGTGTTAGTTGAAGATGCCGAACAACAAGATGCCAATCGTAATCATCAAGACAAGATGGCTTTAGTTATTCAAGCCTTAGTCGCTGTTTGGTTAATCCTTGGCTTGGCCCTGCATTTAGCCGAAGTTGGCGTAATTGGTTTAAGTGTTATCGTATTAGCGACTGCGTTTAATGGCATCACGAGCGAGCATGCACTTGGTAAGGCCTTTGAAGAAGCATTGCCCTTTACCGCATTACTTGTCGTGTTCTTCGCTATTGTTGCTGTTATCGACAAACAAGGCTTGTTCACCGGCATTATCAATAATGTCTTAGCCATGGATAAAGATGTGCAAGTCCCCATGTTTTACTTAGCCAATGGCGTATTGTCGGCCATTAGCGATAATGTATTTGTAGGTACGGTTTATATTACCGAACTCAAACAAGCGTTAATTGACGGCACAATTGATAGATCACAATACGATTTACTTGCAGTAGCCATTAATACCGGCACCAACATCCCGTCTGTTGCCACACCTAATGGCCAAGCCGCATTTTTATTCTTGCTGACATCATCACTAGCGCCGCTGATTCGTTTAGGCTATGGCACTATGGCTTATAAAGCTCTGCCTTACACCATTGTATTAACGATAGTAGGCTTACTCAGCGTTATCTATATATTGCCGGGCGCCACAGACTATATGGTTGCAGAAGGCATTATTACGAATTTACATACCAACGAGGTGTATATTGAGACGAATAACTCAGGGCATCATTAAAAATAATAATTTAATCTGCAGCTAATTTTATTGTGAAAACATTTATCGTGACATGGCTATTAAGAGTAGTCGCCCTCCTACCCCTATCGGTTGCTCGGACAATCGGTAGAGGAATTGCTTATTTATTATCGTTGACTAACAATGATATTTATCGGCTAAGCCGCATCAACATTGCGTTAACACATCCACAACTGGACAGTGATGCTCTTGATAAAATAACAAAAGACAGTGTTGCGAGTACCGTTGTTAATGCTTTTGAAATGCCCATTGTCTGGCAGCAAGATAACGACTGGATTGTCAAGAAAACGGTATCTATTGAAGGTGAAGCCCACTTAACTTCAGCCCTTGGCAGCAAAAAAGGTGTCATTATTATTGCGCCACATATAGGCAACTGGGAAGCACTTGGAAGACATTTGCCTGTGCATGCACCCACAACTAACCTTTACCAGCCACCCAAGCTTACAGCGCTAGAGAATATCGTTAGATCTGGTCGAGAGCGTTCGGGTGCCAAACTTGTGCCGACGAATCAACGGGGTGTTGCTGCTTTATTAAAAGCGCTAAGACGAGGCGAGTTAATTGGTGTTTTGCCCGATCAGGTGCCGCCTAAAAACTCTGGTGTGTTCGCCCCCTTCTATAACGTGCCTGCTTATACGATGACGTTGGTTTATAGTTTGATTCAAAAAACCGACTGTCGTGTGGTGTTGGGTTCTGCGTTACGTGTTCCTGGTGGTTTTAAAGTGATTTATGCTGAGGCGCCTGAGGCTATTTACAGTGCGGATCAGGCGGTGTCTTTAAGGGCGTTGAATTTGATGGTTGAGATGGCTATTAATAATGATGTGGCACAATATCAATGGGCTTATAAGCGGTTTAAGAAACAGCCTGAGGGTGTTGAGAAGCCTTATTGATTTGAGGATGAGAGTTACCTAGGATAGGCCGATAGCCGGAATCTAGATCTTTAAGCTCCATCTGATAGTGTTCTTATATTCTGGATTTTTATTTTCATTGTTTGAGTTTTCAGTTCAAGACCGTCGGGGGTGGCCCGACACGCCAGTCACTTTTCTTTGCTTGTGCAAAGAAAAGTAACCAAAAGAAAGCACACAATCTGACGAAGATTGACCCCGATATAACCTATTCGCTTTGGGGTATTCTTATTCAGTACACCTTAGCAACGCCTACGAAAACGTTTTTCACTCGACTTAGTTGGTCGTCAATATCTGAGCTCGCCTCCAGCCAATATCATTCTGCTTCCGCAGACTTCTCAAAACACAATGAGGCTACAACGAACAAGTTCAGTAGGCTTCT
>Ga0209094_1001438_pt1 | contig 13482 bp, 10 predicted proteins | sample COGITO_mtgs_1004_2_FD_184790 | JGI IMG/M metagenome (GOLD analysis project Ga0209094, IMG submission 184790) | Pelagic marine microbial communities from North Sea - COGITO_mtgs_100430 (SPAdes) (version 2) | ecosystem: Environmental > Aquatic > Marine > Epipelagic ...
CCCACAGGGTGAGATTGGCCCCACGGGACTAGATGGTGCCGATGGCGTTCAAGGTCTTCAGGGTGAGGTAGGCCCTGCGGGAGCAGATGGGAATGACGGCGCACAGGGCGCAACTGGCCCCGCTGGCCCCGCTGGCCCCGCTGGCCCCGCTGGAGCCACAGGCCCACAAGGCGAAGTCGGCCCAGCTGGTGCGGCAACTGAAGCAGGTCCTCAGGGTGAAACCGGTCCCGCAGGAATAGATGGTGTAGACGGAAGCAATGGTGCAGATGGTGCAGATGGTGCAGATGGTGCAGATGGTGCAGATGGTGCAGATGGTGCAGATGGTGCAGATGGTGCAGATGGTCAAGATGGCATCGACGGTGTAAACGGTACTAATGGTGCAGACGGAAGCGATGGCCAGGATGGTATTGACGGCTCAAACGGCAACAACGGTCAAGATGGCATTGATGGTTCTGACGGTACAAATGGAACCGATGGCCAGGATGGCATCGACGGTGTAAACGGTACTAATGGTGCAGACGGAAGCAATGGTCAAGATGGCGCTGACGGTGCAGACGGCCAAGACGGCGCTCCGGGTGAACCAGGCCCCGCCGGTGGAGCCGTCAGCCCCTACGCCGGAGACTGGTCAGCGTCTAACAGCTACAGCAAGGGACAGATGGTCATACACAACCACAGCCCCTACTGGGCTATGAGTTCGGCCTCCACAGCCCAGCCCGGTAACGAAAGTTTAGATTGTTCTGACTGGAATATATCCTCAACCCTGGGTTGGATTGGCATTGGTGGCGTTCCACAAACAGACTGTACTTGGGAAGGTGGCACAGACTCAAATTTCAGAGGAGCCGACAACGTCAGTTTCGAGAGCTTTGGCTCACCCAATTCGGAACAGGCAATGGTAGAGGGGTCTGACAGCACCGCTAGTATTACCCTCGGACAAGGCATAACACTAACTGGCCTCGAAGTTTATGTCTCAGTTAATAGCGGCCATCAGGATCATTCAGGTAGCTGGGTCTTTACAGTCTTCGTTGATGGCGCCGCTAGCAGTGCAATTTGCACACTAAATGGCCGACAAAGTGATCCCCGAGAAGGGTCTTCAGGCTTGGTCTTGCACTGCAGCGCAGATATCAATCTCTACGTCGGTGCTAATTCAACTATTTCCATCGCTTCATTATGGGATGCTGACAGACACAATAATGATCAGGTTCTATCCGATATTGACTGGGTGCTGAATTATTCGCTGGGTGCAAACTAAACACTTGATAAAAATTTTACCAAGACACACAAAAAAGCCCCGACTAGCGGGGCTTTTTTGTGTCGCCAGCAATAACTACTGGTCTTTGATATGGTGCCCAAGGCCGGACTCGAACCGGCACAGCTTTCGCCACTACCCCCTCAAGATAGCGTGTCTACCAATTCCACCACTTGGGCATATAACATCTTAACTCTCTACACTTAAAGACTTAGTGCCAATATCAGCAACACGCTAAGCGTGGTCGCTACCGGCGTCCTGCCTTTCGCGTCACTCGCGCTCCTGCCCATCGTCTACCAATTCCACCACTTGGGCATATAACATCTAACTCTCTACACTTAATTGCTTAGTGCCAAAACCAATAACACGCTAAGCGTGGTCGCTACCGGCGTCCTGCCTATCGCGACACTTGGGCTCCTGCCCATCGTCTACCAATTCCACCACTTGGGCATATAACTTCTTAACTCTCTACCTTTAAGTACTCAGCGCCAACGTCGGCACCTCTCAAGTATCTTTAAAGCGTTTGTTACTGAGGGATTTCAGAGGATTGCTCTGACGGTCGTTCTACTGCTGGTAAATCTGTGTCGATTGTCGTCTCGAATGGAATCACTTCCATTTCCGGCAACAGGTCAACATCAACTACTGTTTTATTTTTTGCGATTACCGCAAGGCTAACACTGGTGACAAAAAAGATTGTCGACAGAATCGCTGTCATACGGCTGAAGAAGTTCCAGCTGCCACTACTGCCAAACACGGTCTGAGATCCGCCGGCGCCAAAGGAGGCTCCCGCTTCTGCGCCTTTACCTTGCTGAACCAAAATCAGTCCGATCAAAAACACGGCGACCAGAAAGTGAAAGATTAAAATAAAATTTTCCATGATTACGCTTCTACCAATTGTGCAATTTTCAAAAACTTATCCGCCTCTAGTGAGGCCCCTCCAACCAGTCCACCGTCGATGTCTAGTTGCTCAAATAATTCTGCTGCGTTGCTTGCGTTAACACTGCCACCATAGAGCAATGTAGTCGCCTGCCCCGCTTCACCAAGCTGTGTACGTATGGCACTGTGTACCTGCTGAGCTTGCTGCGGGCTGGCTGTCTCGCCCGTGCCTATAGCCCAAACCGGCTCATAAGCTATGACCGCCTGTATGACTTTATTTAGCCCCACTAGGTCAATCACCGCATCAATCTGTTTTGCCACGACTTCCAGCGTCTTTCCTGCATGGCGCTGTTCCAGCGTCTCGCCAACACAGAGTATCGGAATCAACCCCGCATTCTGTGCTGCTCTAAATTTCTCTGCAACCACTTGGCTGCTCTCACCCATTACCGCTCGGCGCTCTGAGTGCCCAACCAAAACATATTTACAGCCTTGGTCTAATAACATCTCCCCAGAAACTTCGCCGGTGTACGCACCATTCGAATACTGGGAAACATTTTGCGCGCCGAGAGCAATACTGCTGTCGGCCAAAACTGCGCTCACCGCCGATATATGTACCAGCGGTGGAAAAATAATCATCTCTGCGGCATTTTCTTGGAATCTGTACTGATTGAGCTGGGCCGCTAATGTTAGCGCCGATTCAGCTGTGCCATGCATTTTCCAATTGCCCGCTATCAGCGGTTTACCCATCCTGAGTACTCCCTTGAGTGCAGTCCCGCAAAAGGGCGCAAATCCTACCCGACTGTAGGCTAAGATACAATAAGCAAATCAGCTTTTAACCGCTTCCACACGTTGTTTAACGATTTCAGCAATGGCAACCGCTGAACGCTCGACCAAGGCACTGTCTTCACCTTCCACCATCACCCGAATTAGGGGTTCGGTTCCCGAGGGTCGCAACAGCACTCGACCGCGACCGGCAAGCTCAGCTTCAGCATCTGCGACGGCGCGATTGATCTCTGCATCGCCGCTGATATCGATTTTTTCTGGCAGGCGCACATTGATCATTAACATTGGCAATTTAGTCATGCCGGCTTTTAGTTCCCGCAGTGTCTTGCCGCTATCACTGACCGCTCTAAGGACTTGCAGCGCTGACGCAATGCCATCACCAGTGGTATTGAGATCGCTGCAGAGCACGTGACCAGAGCCCTCACCACCGAGGTGCCAGTCATGCTCTTTCATCGCTTCGACTACATAGCGATCGCCAACCTTGGTGCGGCAAAAGGGAATCTGCATATCAGCTAGGGCAAGCTCGAGACCGAGATTACTCATCTGAGTTCCAGCGACTCCATTGCAGCCACCCTGAAAAGTATGTCGATGCTGGGCAATAATAAACAACAATTCATCACCGTCGACTAAATCACCCTGATCATCAATAAACAGGACACGATCGCCGTCGCCGTCGAAGGCTATACCCAGATCCGCCTGCTGATCCAGTACTGCCGATGACAGGGCCGTGGTATAGGTGGATCCACATTGATCATTGATATTAAAGCCATTGGGCTGGTTGCCCATGGTGATGGTGGTGGCGCCCAGTTCTTTAAACACTTTTGGCGCTACGTCGTAGGTTGCCCCATGGGCACAGTCGAGTATTATTTTCATACCCGACAGAGTAAAGCCGGATGGCAGGCTGCCTTTACAGAATTCAACATAACGACCCGCAGCATCGGTAATACGTCGCGCCTTGCCAAGGTGATTAGAATCGTTGGTGACCAGTGGCTGATCCAGCAGGGCTTCGATTTCCAGTTCGATTTCGTCGGACAGTTTGTAGCCGTCAGCACCGAAAAACTTAATCCCATTGTCTTCGAATGAATTGTGCGAGGCACTGATCACAATGCCCGCTGCGGCGCGAAACGTGCGTGTCAGATAGGCGATGGCCGGTGTCGGCATAGGCCCGAGCATATCCACATCAACGCCTGCCGAGATCAGGCCCGCTTCGAGAGCAGACTCAAACATATAACCTGAGACTCTGGTGTCCTTGCCGATCAAGACGCGTTTTTTACCCACTGCATTACGGGTTAAAACCTGGCCAGCGGCCCAGCCCAACTTGAGGAAAAAATCTGCCGTGATCGGGGCTTCACCCACCCGTCCACGAATGCCGTCGGTACCAAAATACTTTCTTGTCATAGGTTATTTATCTCTTCCTTAAAATCCATTGTTCGCTGCCAGACAGTCAGTGCTTCAACTGTTTGGCGCACATCATGTACACGCAATATCATGCCACTGGAGCAGCCTGTCTGAGCTCGTCTCTCAGCCACAGACTGGGCCATTAAAAGCGCCATGGTAACACTTCCGATTAGCCGATCATCAACATTTGAATCGAGCAGCTGACCGATCATAGTCTTCCGCGAGACACCCAATAAGAGGCTCTGACCGGTATCGACAAAACGATCCAGGGCGGCGACCAGTGCGAGGTTGTGCTGCAGTGTTTTGCCAAAACCAAATCCGGGGTCAAGCAATATCTGCTCACTGGCAATACCCGCTGTCAAGCAGGCCTGTTTGCGCTGCTGTAAAAAATCCAGCACTTCAGTCACTACATCTGTATAGGCCGGGTTGCTCTGCATGCTCTTGGGTTGATTCTGCATATGCATCAGACAGACCGGCAGTGAAGCTGCCACAGCCGCCTCAAGAGCGCCCTCACGCTGAAGAGCACGGACATCATTAATTAGGTGGACACCGGCCCCTGCCGCCGCTGTAATCACCTCAGCGGTGCTGGTATCCACCGAGATCAAGGCATCAAAGCGTGCTTTGATTGCCTCCACAACCGGCAGCACACGATCTAACTCCTGCTGGGTGGTGACCGGCGAGGCACCGGGGCGAGTCGACTCGCCGCCTATATCAATAATATCGGCACCCTCGGCGAGCATGGATTCCACTGCCCGCAGGCTTTTATCCAGATCGACCTTTTCGTCACTGTAGAGCTGACCGCCATCGGAGAAGGAATCCGGGGTGACATTGACAATAGCCATCACCGCCGGCCGGGATAGGTCCAGTGTTTTAGTGCCACAGATAAGGGTCATTGCATTCATAAAAGTAAAAAGCCCCGCAACCATTACGGCAGCGAGGCTATTCCTGCTCTATAGAGTTAGACTTCTTCTACCGGGCCACCAATGGGGCCCTCTTTAGCGGGTTTGGTAACAGTCTCTTCGGTGGATTCAGCAGACTGCTTTCCAGCGCCGTTATCCGAGTCATTGTCATCCCAGTTCTGCGGTGGACGCACTTTGCGTCTATGCATCAAATCGTCGACCTGATCCGCATCAATGGTTTCAAACTCCATCAGGGCGTCTTTCATGGCCTCGAGAATATCGCGGTTATCTTCCAGCAACTTCTTGGCCTGTTTGTAGGCATCGTCGAGAATGGTGCGCACTTCGTTGTCGATCTGTCGCGAGGTATCTTCCGAGTAGTGGGTGTTGCCACCACCGGGATTCTGCGATTCATCTTCACCGTAGAGCACCGGACCCATAGTTTCACTGAGACCCCATTTGGTGACCATATTGCGGGCCATCTGGGTGGCGCGCTCAATATCATTGGAGGCACCGGTGGTGACGCCATCCAAACCGCCGATCAACTCTTCGGCTAAACGTCCACCAAACAAACTACAGAGCTGACTAAATAACTGTCGACGGCTCATGCTGTAGCGATCTTCTTCCGGCAGATACTGGGTCACGCCCAGTGCCCGACCGCGGGGAATAATAGTGACCTTGTGCACCGGGTCGTGCTCGGGCACCAGTTTGCCGATAATCGCGTGACCGGCTTCGTGATAGGCGGTATTGGTCTTTTCTTTGTCTGACATGACCATGGAGCGGCGCTCTGCGCCCATCATAATTTTGTCACGGGCCTGTTCAAATTCTTCCATACCCACCACACGACGTTTGCCGCGAGCGGAAAACAGTGCCGCTTCATTGATTAGGTTGGCCAGATCAGCACCGGAGAAACCCGGCGTGCCACGTGCGATAACGCTGAGTTCAACGCTGTCATCAATGGGAACTTTGCGGGAGTGAACTTTAAGAATCTGCTCGCGGCCGCGAATATCAGGCAGGCTGACATAGACCTGGCGGTCAAATCGGCCTGGACGCAGTAGGGCTTTATCCAACACATCGGGACGGTTGGTTGCGGCGATAACAATCACCCCTTCATTACCTTCAAAGCCGTCCATTTCAACCAGCAATTGGTTCAAGGTCTGCTCGCGCTCGTCGTTGCCGCCACCATAACCGCCGCCACGATGGCGACCTACAGCATCGATTTCATCGATAAAGATAATGCAGGGAGCCTGCTTCTTGGCCTGCTCAAACATGTCCCGCACGCGGGCGGCACCAACACCGACAAACATTTCAACAAAGTCAGAACCAGAGATGGAGAAAAATGGCACCTTGGCTTCACCGGCAATCGCTTTGGCGAGCAGAGTTTTACCTGTACCTGGAGGACCAACCATTAATATGCCCTTGGGGATACGTCCACCAAGGCGCTGGAATCGAGTTGGGTCGCTGAGGAAGTCGACAAGCTCGCTAACGTCTTCCTTGGCTTCATCAACACCCGCCACATCGGCGAAAGTGGTGTTGATCTGATCGCCACTAAGCAGCTTGGCTTTACTCTTACCAAAGCTCATTGGGCCACCTTTGCCACCGCCGCCACCCTGCATTTGGCGCATAAAGAAAACAAAGATCGCCAGAATCAGCAAAATGGGGAAGGCTGCAACCAAGAGCTGCGAAAGCAGACTGGGTGTTTCAGGCTCTTTGCCCACCACTTTGACATTATGGTTGAGCAGGTCGTCCATCAAACCGGGATCCTGAACATTGGGTCGCACAGTTTTAAAGCTTGAACCATCGAGGCGCGTGCCTTCGATAATCAAACCATTGATGGCCACTGTTGAGACGCGCTCGTTCTGCACTTCGGTGACGAAGTCCGAATAAATAATCTCGTTCTCCACTTCCTTTGGCGTGAAGCTATTGAAAACAGACATTAGAATGGCAGCAAGAACTAGCCACACAAGCAGATTTTTCACCAAATCGTTCACGTTATATTCCTCATAATCAGGCTTTTAAGCCCTTGGCAACCATGTAGACTTCCCGAGATTTAGATCTCGAGGCATCGGGTTTTCGCATACTGACTGTATTAAACAATGTTCTAACATGCCGCACAAACTCGTCGAATCCCTCTCCCTGGAACAGTTTGGCAATAAAAACACCTTCGGGTTTCATAACCTTACACGCTAGATCCACAGCCAACTCAACCAAATAAATACTGGTCGGCTGATCCACTGCCTTGCTACCTGTTAAGTTGGGGGCCATATCAGAAATTACAAGGTCCACAGGCCGTTTATCAATTAGGGTTAAAAGCTCCTGCAAGATTTCATCTTCAGTGAAATCCCCCAAAATAAAGTCAACCCCTGCAATACCGTCCATGGGCAATAGGTCGAGGGCGTGTACACGACCCTCATGGCCGACCAGGTCCATTGCCACCTGAGACCAACCTCCCGGTGCTGCTCCTAGGTCTACGACTGTCATCCCGGGGCGGATCAAGGGGTCTTTGCCGATGATCTCAAGTAATTTATAGCTTGCTCGGGAGCGATAACCATCCTTCTGTGACTTCTGCACATAAGGGTCTTTTACATGTTGTTTTATCCAACTACGATTTTTCGATTTCGCCATGGGGTTGTTTTAGCTAGAATGGCCGACCTTTAAAGTGAGTCGTGCATTATGACAAGTTCCAACGCGGATAAAAAACATTTACGTCGATTAGGCCATAATCTTAAGCCTGTCGTCACAGTAGCCGGTAACGGCCTCACTGAAAACGTCACCAATGAGATCGAGCGCGCCCTAACCGATCACGAATTAATTAAAATTAAACTGGTCGCCGAAGACCGCGACGCAAAGAAAGCCCTTACCGACAGCATCTGCAAGGCCCACAGCGCGACATTAGTGCAATCCATCGGCCATATGCTACTTATATATCGCAAAGCCAAGGCGCCAGATCCGCGGCTATCTAACTTATTGCGCTGAATGGCAAGGCTTTTGTGCCATAATCCATGGCCAATATCAGCATAAATCGAGAAGCAGGCGTGACCAAAAACCGCACCGTGAACTTTATTATTCGTTACTTCGGCAAACCTATATTGGTTGGCCTGTGCGCCGCCGCCTTAATACTCGTGGTGTTCCCGGAATTTCGTCAGCAGAATAATGACACTGAACAGTCCTCTATGGATCTCGACCGCCGCACTCAGGGCAACGAGTGGACCGGACCAGTTTCCTACTCCAATGCGGTCAAGCGTGCCGCGCCCTCGGTAGTAAACATATATACGCGCACCATAACCACCTCCTCTAATCATCCGCTGCTCGACGACCCCTACTTTCGGCGTCTATTTAACAACCAACAGCAGCGCATTCAGTCCTCGCTCGGCTCCGGCGTGATCATGCAGGAAGATGGCTTTATGCTGACCAACAACCATGTGATTGACGGTGCTGATCAGATACTGGTACTGCTCTATGATGGCCGCGAAGCACCCGCCATTGTCGTCGGCAAAGACCCGGAAACGGATCTCGCGGTACTCAAGATTGAAGCGGATAACCTGCCGGCTATCTCCGTTGGCGAACCCGCCCAGGCTAAGATTGGTGATGTGGTGCTGGCTATTGGCAACCCCTATGGCGTTGGCCAAACTGTGACCCAGGGAATTGTTAGCGCCACAGGCCGCAATGGTCTTGGGCTAAATACCTTTGAGAATTTTATTCAGACCGATGCCGATATCAATCCTGGCAACTCGGGTGGTGCGCTGGTTGATAGCTATGGCAATTTGCTCGGTATCAACACGGCATCGCTCAACCAGACCGGTTCGGCGGGCATTGGCTTTGCCATTCCAGCGGACACCGCTGAGAAAGTACTCAATGACATTATCCGCTACGGCTATGTAGTGCGAGGCTGGTTGGGTATGGATGCCTTTCCCCTGACGCGACCCATTGCCAAGCGTTTGAATTTGCCCATATCTCAGGGGCTACTGGTGCGGGCCATCTACAATGGCAGCCCGGCTTTTCTGGTGGGCATTCAGCCAGGGGATATAGTCATCAAGATCAATGGCGAGCCGGTCACCGACCGTCAAACCAGCATCAGCCAGATCGCCGACGTGGCGCCGGGGGCACCGATTGATTTGGAAATTTGGCGTCAGGGCGCGACTTTTGCCGTGACTGCAGTGGCGGGCATTCGCCCTACCAGCCCGCTTTAAATCAAAAAAGCGTACTAGCCAATAATCTCAGTCAAGGCATCAATCAACTGCTGATTTTGTATTGGCGTGCCCACTGTAATACGTAAAAACTCACTCAGTCGTGGCTTATTAAAGTGCCGAATAATAAGGTTTTTATCCCGCAGCGCTTGGGTCAAATCCAATCCGGCATGCTCGGAGTGACGGGCCAGAACAAAATTCGCCGCTGAAGGCAGCACTTCAAAGCCGAGGGCATCAAGCTGCTCAGCTAATAGTTCGCGACTAGAGATCACCTGCTGGCGCATCAACTCAAAGTAGTCAGGATCCGTGAACGACGCTACTGCTGCGGCAATCTGAACATGACCCAGAGGATAGGAGTTAAAGCTATTTTTGATTCGCTCAAGCCCTTCAATTAAGACCGCAGAGCCCATGGCATAGCCAATGCGCATACCCGCCAAGGAGCGCGACTTGGACATGGTTTGCACAACCAATAGATTGTCATACTGATCAATCAAGCTAACGGCACTGGAGCCCGCCTCGGCAAAGTCGATATAGGCTTCATCCACCACCACAACAGAATCTCTGTTGTCACGAAGCAATGCCTCGATTGCATCAAGCCCCAGCAGGCGACCTGTGGGTGCATTGGGATTGGGGAAAATAATTCCACCATTGGCGCGGCGATAGTCAGCCAAGTCGAGTGTGTAATCATCGGCCAGGGGTATTTTACTAAATTCAATATCGTAGAGGCCGCAATAAACCGGGTAAAAACTGTAGCTGATATCTGGATATAGGATTGGCCGGGCCTGGCGAAACAGACCGTTAAACACATGAGCCAAGACTTCATCAGAGCCATTGCCAACAAACACCTGAGCCGGCGTTAACTGAAAGTAATCCGCAAGCGTCTGTTTTAACTGGTCAGCATTGGACGGCGGATAGAGACGCAGATCGTCATTCACCGCACTGTTCATGGCTGCCATTACCGCTGGCGAGGGCGGATACGGATTCTCATTGGTGTTCAGCTTGGTGAGATCGCTGTTCGCCGGCTGCTCGCCCGGGGTATAGGGCTCTAGGCCAACGACAAAATCACTCCAGTACTTACTCATAGCTCTCTCTCGTCTTAACGTTCTCGCCTTAGATTTTAATCCTGGCTGCTCTTTAAATCAGATTAGATCAGTCACGAATTCGATATTCTGCCGACCGCGCGTGAGCCGTCAGCGACTCTCCACGACCCAGCACCGAGGCCACTTTGCCCAGATCAGAGGCGCCCTGTTCGGAACAGAAAATCAATGAACTGCGCTTCTGAAAATCATAGACTCCCAGTGGCGAAGAAAAGCGCGCTGTGGAAGAGGTCGGCAACACATGGTTGGGCCCGGCACAGTAATCACCCAAGGCTTCGGCGGTGTGGCGGCCCATAAAGATAGCACCAGCGTGACGAATCTTTGGCAACCAGGCTTCGGGGTCGGCAACGGATAATTCCAAGTGCTCTGGGGCAATGCGATTAATCAGCTCAATCGCCTCGTCGGCATCGCGAACCTGAATCAATGCACCGCGGCGTTCCAGAGACTGGCGGATAATGTCCCGGCGTTCCATCTCGGGCAATAATTTGCTCATGCTGCTGTGTACCGCAGCTATATAGTCGGCATCCCAAGAGATAAAGATCGCCTGGGCATCTTCATCGTGCTCCGCTTGAGAGAACAGATCCATGGCGATCCAATCGGGATCGGTGTCGCCATCGCAGACCACCAGAATTTCACTGGGTCCGGCAACCATATCCAAACCCACCAAACCAAAGACCATACGCTTGGCCGTGGCCACATAGATATTGCCGGGACCAACAATTTTATCGACCTTAGGCACAGTTTCGGTGCCATAGGCCAGCGCCGCAATCGCCTGTGCGCCGCCAACAGTGAAGACTTGATCAACACCGGCAATGGCAGCGGCAGCAAGCACCATGGGACTGAGTTCACCGTCTGGTGCCGGCACCATCATAATCACTTCGCCCACTCCGGCAACCCGCGCCGGAATGCAGTTCATCAATACCGATGAGGGATAGCTGGCTTTGCCACCGGGTACATATATACCCACCCGATCCAGCGCTGTGATCTGCTGCCCGAGAATGGTGCCATCGGCTTCCTGATACTGCCAGGAGGGCTGCTCCTGATGATTGTGATAGTCGCGAATCCGCTCTGCGGCTATTTCTAGAGCCTGTCGGGTCTCGATATCGATAGACTCAAGTGCCTGTTGAAGCTGTTCCTGGCCGATCACCAACTCACCGATCTGTTTAACCTGGCGGCGATCAAAACGATTGGTCAGATCAATTAATGCCTGATCACCCTGAGCTTTTACTTGGCGCAGCATCGCGGTCACCGCGTCTTCCACAGCATGGTCTGAGACCATATCCCAGGCGATCAGGTCACTGAGGGTCTGAGCAAAGTTATCATCCGCGGTGGACAGGGTTCTGATGGCACAGTTGTCGGCAGAGACTGTCATAGGTTTGACTCCACCGCCTCTCTCAAGGCATCGACAATGCCCTGCACCTGAGTGAATTTGGTTTTCATCGAGGCTTTATTAACAATTAACCGCGAGCTGATCTCGGCGATTTCGTCTCGGGCCTCAAGACCATTGGCGCGCAGAGTGTTACCGGTATCGACTATGTCGACAATCTCCTGAGCCAGATCCAGTATCGGCGCCAATTCCATAGCCCCATAGAGCTTAATCAGATCAGCCTGGCGGCCCTGCTGGGCGTAATACTCTCGTGCCACATTGATATATTTGGTCGCCACTCGCAATCTGCTGTGCTGCTGAGTGGTGCCCACAGGCACCGCGGTCATCAGCTTGCAGCGAGCAATACCCAGATCCAGCGGCTCATAATAGCCGTCGCCCTGATGCTCAAGCAGCATATCTTTGCCAGCCACCCCCAGATCCGCAGCACCGTACTGCACATAGGTGGTGACATCGGAACCACGCAAAATAATCAATCGGACATTGTCACGATTGGTGGGAAACACCAGCTTGCGACTGGTGAAGACATCTTCGGCGGGCACGATGCCAGCGCGAGCCAGCAGTGGCAGTGTCTCTTTTAATATGCGTCCCTTGGTTAGGGCGATGGTTATCTGGGTCATTGGCCTGTCTGCTTTTTACTATTGGTTATATTAGGTGCCTGAGGCGATCAACCCCGACTAACTCAATTAGCTAGTCACACGCTTAATTTTCGCACCGAGCAACTGCATTTTTTCTTCAATGCACTCGTAGCCACGGTCTATATGGTAGATTCGTTCCACCGCTGTCTCGCCATCCGCCACCAGCGCCGCAATCACCAGTGCCGCCGAGGCGCGCAGATCCGATGCCATCACCGGAGCAGCACTGAGCCGCTCAACGCCAGTAACAACAGCGGTGTTACCTTCAACGGTAATAGTGGCGCCCATGCGGTTCAGCTCTTGAACCTGCATCAAACGGTTTTCAAAAATTGTCTCGATGACCACACCAGTGCCTTCAGCAACCGCATTAATGGCGGTGACCTGAGCCTGCATATCCGTGGGAAAGGCTGGATAAGGAGCCGTCTTAATATTCACTGCCTTGGGGCGTTTGCCCTGCATATCCAGTTCAATCCAATCTTCTCCCTGAGTAATCACCGCACCGGTTTCTTGCAGTTTTAACAGCACCGCCTCAAGTGACGAGGGGTCGGTCTGGGTAACTTTAACTTTACCGCGAGTTGCCACTGCGGCAGCCAAGTAGGTGCCGGTTTCAATACGGTCGGGCATCACCCGAAAGTGGCCGCCGGTAATTTTCTCAGCACCATTAATAATCAAGCGCGCAGAACCTATGCCTTGAATATCGGCACCCCAGGCATTTAGACAGTTTGCCAGATCGACAATCTCCGGCTCACGGGCGGCATTCTCAATCACCGTCTGGCCCTCGGCCAATACCGCTGCCATCAGCAAGTTTTCGGTGGCACCCACGGAGACAACGTCCATCAGAATATGGCAGCCCTTCAGGCGACCATCGCTCCGTGCCTTGATAAATCCATCTTCAATTTCGATGGTCGCACCCATGGCTTCAAGACCACGGAGATGCAGATCCACAGGTCGGCTACCAATAGCACAGCCGCCGGGAAACG
>Ga0209094_1001446_pt1 | contig 13459 bp, 16 predicted proteins | sample COGITO_mtgs_1004_2_FD_184790 | JGI IMG/M metagenome (GOLD analysis project Ga0209094, IMG submission 184790) | Pelagic marine microbial communities from North Sea - COGITO_mtgs_100430 (SPAdes) (version 2) | ecosystem: Environmental > Aquatic > Marine > Epipelagic ...
ATCGGTAAGGCCATGGTGTAGGTTGTGCTGCGTGTAGAAATGTCCACAAAAGGGAATGACATTCATATGTAGTACATATCGGTGAAAGAAAAATTCTACAAATCCCATGACCATGTGTACTACAAGAAGTGTCATGATAAATACTCCTGCTGAAGCAGTAACCTGAACTTCCCAAATTGAAGGAAAGAAGAATTTAATGAAAGCGAAGAAGAGGAGTATTGCCAATGCATTTTGGTAAACGAACTGCAGGATTTCGAACTTTTTAATCGGATGGTCAGAATGCATAAAATATTGCGTTGTTGGTATGTATTGAGGATAACATGATTTTGTCCGATGAATAGACGAAGATCTATTTACATACAACGATAAATCAGTATAGTTCAAACAGACCACAGATTGTGGCTGAAAAGCACATTAACAAAAAATGAAGAGGAACATAAAATGCCTGAATGGAAAGTCGGAGGAGTTACACTCCCTCATGGTCCGTATATGATTGGTGCAGGGGTGTGCAAAAGCCCTGAAGCAACAATGAATTGGCTCCGTGCAGCACCTACGGTCTCTGGATCGTACACTAAGGATGTTCGTCCCGGTAATCCGGGTACAGTGATGTATCCACAAACCCTTGATGAATTTCTTGAACTCGGCACAGGTCTTAATGCCTACGGCATGCCCAACATGGGTTTTGTGGCAGCAGCTAAGCAATTCGCTGGTGTCAAAATTGACCAACCGTTGATCATATCGATCGCAGGATTTTCAATTGGTGAATATGTAGAAGGAGTCCGTGTATTTGGTTCTCTGGAAAATGTATCAGCCATTGAATTGAACTTTGGTTGTCCTAACACACAAGGTGATCATAAAACCATTATGTCGTTTGATCCTGACTCAATTAATCAAGTTATGAGTCGTGTGATGGCTCTTGGTTTGGATGTTCCAATTTGGGTTAAACTGTCGCCGTACAGCAACTCACAAGATCTGGAACGCGTTGCCAAGGTCCTTAATCGTTTTGTTGCCAAGGGAACGTTCCGCATTGCAGTAGTGACTTGTAACACATTCCCTTTGGCTTATGCTGGTGAGAATACAATCACTGCTCAAGATGGATTTGCTGGTCTTTCGGGGCCGGCCATTAAAATGATTGCCCTCGGTCAAGTTAAGCAATTTCGGCAACATCTTTCATCTTTCATCGATATTATCGGCGTTGGTGGTGGCACCTGCGGTAACGATGTCGTTGATTTCCTTGATGCTGGAGCTAAGGCAGTTCAAGTCACTTCATTGGCCCACTGGGCCGGTGATCCAACTACATTCAACAATCATTTCTTGAGTGAGCAACGGGCTGATCGCTTGTTTGCATTACTTGAGAGTAGTCAGTAAGGAGCTGAAAAATGAATAACGGTAATTTTCATGCAAAACAGGGCGAGATTCCTGATTTTGTAGGACTCGGTAATTCAAACTATTGTGAGGGTGACACTGTCACCTTCACACATGGTTTTTCTGACATCCATTCTCATGGGCGCGACAACAACGATGCTCTTGGGACTGGAATGACTGACATACTGTCGCATTCAATGAAACAGTTTGGTTTAGTGCTTTTAATGCCTAATCTTTTAGGCAAGGATGCATTAATGACACCTCAAATGGCGATTGATTATTATGAACGTGCTATGGCAGCTTCGGGAGGCAAGATGAAAATCTTAGTGACGGTCTACCTTAATACGAACCTGACTCGGGACGACATTAAGAGGATCGCTGATGACCCACGGATTGCTGGCATTAAATCGTACCCTGCTCATGGAACGACCAATTCAGAAGATGGGCTGCGGACGCCACTTGAAGCACCGAAGCAACTTAAATGGATGGAAGAGTTTGGTGTTCCGCTTTTGGTTCATGGTCAAGTAAGAACCTATGAAAATGGAGTAGTGATGGATGAATGGGATCGGGAGCCGTATTTCTATAAACACGTTGCCCCAGAATTAGATCGCAAATATCCAAAACTTCCTATCTCATACGAACATCTTTCTACTGCTATTGGAGCACGAGCTGTTGTAGAGCGTAAAGGTCCTACACAAGGCACGTGCACTATCCTCCATTTAGCACACACCAGAACGGATGTGATGGATACAGGCGTTCGTCTTGAAATGGTCATGAAACCCATGGTCCAACATGCACGGGAATTGCCGCAAATTTGGGAAATCATTAAGGCAAATCCTGATAAGTTTGCACTTGGTTCTGATGATGCGTGGCATCCGCTATTTGCAAAATACGCAAAAAATTGTGCTTGTGGTGGTTGTTATGGGCCATATCGAATTGGACATTACATGGATGTGTTTGAAGCGAACAACGCTTTGGATATATTTTGTAAGTTTGCATGTATCAATGCATCCCAATTCTATGGGGTTGAAGTTCCTAAAAAACTTGTCACGATGCAGAAAGGATCGTATCAAGTTGAAAAAACCCTGCCATATGGTGATCATGAAGCCCTGCCTTTGTATGCAGGTGAAGAACGATTCGGTTGGCATCAAGTAGTAAACGATTAGAATCATAGTTCTTTATGGAATATGGTGGCATAGAGTCATCCTTACCACGGCGCGCACATGTGCGCCGTGGTTTTTTTATTTCTAAAATTCGAAAGAAATATAAAACTCCCAAAAGGGAGCATTATATTTTATAGAGTAATTAAAAAATGTCTTAGGCTACAACCGTCTCTAATTTGTCGAAGCTTGGATTCCATCCTTGATTATGATGCATGATACTTTCAGCTGATGCCATATTTTCCTGAAGGAACTTCATTTCAGTCCCACCATCCTTTTCAACAAAGGTAACCGTAATAATTGTCTCAGGATTAGTTTCTTCCATACTCGTTTCCCATTGCCATGTCATGACAATCTTGTTTGGCTCGTCTAGTTCCTTGAAAGTTCCAGATACAACGTATTCTTGGCCCTCAGGTCCCAACATCGCAAAACGATATGTTCCTCCGACGGATGCTTCAAGATCTCGTACGTCACATCCAGCAGGGCTTGGTCCCATCCAAACTGCCATGTCTTCTTTATTCAGCCAAGCTGCATAGACACGTTCTGGCGCAGCTTTAATGTGTCGCGTTAATTCTAAAGTATGTTCACTCATAGTATGTGTATATTATAAATAGTAATTATGGTTATTTATTTTCTTCTGACTCCAGATGCGTCTTAAGGCGATCAAACGCAGGATCAAAGAAGAGTCGACTGGCTTGTAGCCAGGTCCGAAATTCGTGTATGCCTGCTTGATTGGCAGTGTATCGACGTTCACGCCCAACTTTCTTTGAAGTCACGAGCTTCGCGTCCTCCAAGATGCGTACATGTTTAAGCACCCCCTGCAATGACATCTCTTTCTCGTATGGTTTGAAGAGGGCAGTCAAGGGTAACTCATCGCCATCAAGTAGCCGCGCAAGTAGTGCAAATCGCGTTGGTTCTGATAACGCACTAAACTTCCGCTGTATTGGTTTTGAATACTTAACCATATGGTTTAGTGTATCAAAAGAATGGGAGTATGTAAATGGTTTGATATACTACTTATATGAAAAAAATAATCTGTAGTGACCTTGGAGGACCAGAGGCATGTGAAGTAGAGATCAAAGGGAACACTCCAGAGGAAATGGTAAAAAATTGCCAAGAACATGTGATGGAGCAGATTCAGAATGCAGACGATGACCATCAAGAGGCAGTTGAGAATATGCAGGGAATGTCGCCGGAAGAACAGCAAGAGAAGTTTGCTGAGTATATGGAGGTTTGTAAGGGGGCATTTGGGAGGGATACGTTTGTTGCGTAAAAGAAAATACCCCGCCATCTCTCACAAACGCAAAGACCCCAAAAGCATACGCTTTTGGGGTCTGCATTTTGTGGAGATGGCGAGATTTGAACCATCAAGTCACAATAAGTATAATTTTTCACTACGTTCCAATTCTACTAAGTGCTTGCAGGCCCGTCTCGTCTGTTTTTATATTATGAATAATAAAAACATGACTCCGACTGATTCAATTTCCCGAAAGCAAAGCAGTTTGCTTTCTCACCATCTCCACAAATAATAAAAGCCACCCAATTGGGTGGCTTTTATTATTTGTGGACCTCGGAAGACAATACAGGAACACATAGAGGAATGGCTTAAAGAAGATATTATTGGTCAGAAAGTCGCTTTACAGCAATTAGCTCGTTTAGTTTAAATAAAAAAATCCCCGCCAGTTTCCTGGCGAGGATAGAGTCTTCGTTATCAGAGATTTATGCGACCAACAAATCAGCTTTTTCACGACGTTCGAGTTGCCAGTCAAAGTCAGCTCGAATGTCACTGAGACGCCGGAAGGATTGGTTTCCGAGTGTGACACGGAAGAATCGAACCTCCCTAGGCCATGAATGCTCATCGATCAACATAGCATTGGCACCTTTCGGTCCTTTGTCGGCCAGATGTTGGTAGTAAGGCCATTTGTGCTCATGACTTGTTGAGTCGAGCTTTACACCGTCCAAGTTAACTTTTCTGGTTGCGTATTCGTGCTCAACTTCGACAAGTCGATGTGGTTGACCGCTCACCTTATGCTCATCGGCATATTGAGTAAACAAACGATCACCACACTGCATTAGGATCCAGAATGGATCTTTCGATACAGTGATGTGATGGTAGCTCACACTTGACGTATACCCACATGAACTATGGAACGTGAGGGCATTTGCGCCCTCTGGCATGTGAGCAAGGCCTGATTCCCAGAGTCCCTCGTATGGATATTGACGAGAAGTAACACCTGGACTGAACGGACACTCAAACGGAATGGTTGTTTGTTCAATGTCTACGATTTCCGTAATACGAAACTCCGGAGCGGTTGTTTCCGCTCCAGTGTCAGTAATACGTCCTGTAAACATGGGTTCAGACCCCCAACGGGTAAGCAGATAGTAAGGTCGCTCCCGACTACCGTCTGGCTTGTTGCCAAGAAAGGCGTCGTCAGAAACTTCCTCTGCAGGCTGGACAAATGTTGGCCAGTTCTTCTTCACGTCACCTGCTATATTAAGCAGGCTGGGCTGAACCGTTGTGATCGGTTCTTTCCCGCGTATACCCACAACGTAGTAGGGGGTAAAGATAAGATCATCGATACCGCTATTGACGGCGGTGCCGATTTCACACCCTGACGCAGACCTGGGCTCACCATCGCGACCGTTGTAGAAATGTGTCCGATCGAAAGTCAGGTTGTATACACGCCCTGTACCAACAATGAGTCGGTGAGGTTTTCCATCGCAATGGTCGTTTCCATAGATGTTGCAGAGACGGTTTATCATTGCGACAAACTCGTCTCTGTCTTTCCGTGGATTGTCTGCAAGCCATTCTTCTTGCTTCTTATTTTGGTACGCAAGAAATGCTTCTGCCTCGCGACCAAGAGACGCCATAATAATGGGATCTTCGAGCGCTTGCTCATAACGGTAACGGTTGCTGGCTGAGTTGCCTTTAGACCGATTCGTGTACTGAGCAAGATCTATGACCGAGACATCTCCAAAATGGCCAGATTCGAGCTTGGCGAACGTTTCTGCGTCGATTGCAGGATCATTTGCTCCGCCAAAATCTGGATTACTGCCAACTGCTTGCCAATAAGGTTTCGTATCCGGACCATTGCCGTGTGTAATGATAATAAGGTCGGAACCTCCGGCACTGCGACCGGTGTAGATGCGAGAGTCGGTGATGAATGTGTTCCACCATACATAATGATGAGCGTCGGCCTGTGAAAGCCGAGCATGCACAATATCTTCCATCGTTGCTATGCGACCATCTTCACCTGCAAATCCTTTGGCGAGTTCGAGTTGAGCATGTAGGCCATTTTCATGATGAAAGGCCATGGCACGTGTTTGCTGTTGCATTGTTTTTCTCCAGTTGTAATGTGCTTTACGTGACCTACGTAATAAGGGTTCTTTGTAAGCGACTCTACAATAAAAACAGCACTTTGTACATACCTTTGTTGACTCGTTATGTTTTTATCAGTTATCCACAGTTTGACTGAATGCGGACTAATACTTTTTGTACTATACTACATGCAGGTCAACAAAAGTTGTTTCAAATCAAAATCATAAATGCAAACTGAGACTCAATAGAAGTCGGACTTACTTACAAGTAAGAATTGCATCGGACGTCAGCACGTGACGCCCGTACAGTGACACGGTGAAAGCCGTAACGCCTCAACGATCGAGCGAAAGCCCGTGAATGCGTGTAGCCCACAGTGATTCGTTCATAGTGTGTTGCCGAGAGTCGTGTCCATCTAGTTTTTTTTCTAGATAGTGTTACTTTCGCAAGGACCTCCCACTACCCAGGCGTAATGGAAGATACTTGGGGACTAAACTGTATTTATGATTTTGCCTGGGTAGTGGGTGTGTCTGTTAATAGAAATGTATCTTATTAGATGACCTTAAGTATATTGCGTTTATGACTGAAACTGGACAAACCACACATTTGAATCCGAGTCCCCGATGTTTTAAGGCGTCTCAACACTATGAACTTTCGAGTTCTGCGACTAATCGTCACGATTATTCGTCTCCTCTGGGAGTTGTGGCGATAGGCGCCTTTTAGTCTGCCCACATTTTATATATGAAAAAGTTTAGCGATATAGTAAAAAATATTAGAGATGAGGCTGGTCTTTCTCAAAAAGACTTTGCGATTGAATTGGGTGTTTCAACGATATATATATCCAAAATAGAAACTGAGCAGAAGGAAGCTTCAAAGCAGTTTCTTATTAGGCTCTCTGACTTTGTTGGTGTACATCCGTCAACACTGGCACCTTATTTGTTTTACGACGAGCACATAGATGAGGAGAGAATGACGTTTCTGGAAAAGAAGCTAATAGAGATTGTTGAAAACCTTCAAACAAGAGTATTTAAAAAGAAATTGAGTCATGACAAGTCTGCGTAATATCAATTTAGACAGTCGCAACACTCTCGCAAACCAATTGTCAGGAAAGAATCTTACTAAAGCTGAAGCACGGTCTCTTATTAATAATGTCATCAATAATCATGATTCTCTTTGGAGGGATAACAAGAAGGAATCAAAACCTGAAAAAAAGAAATGGGTTAGGTCTGCCCATAAAACGGACTTAGGAAAACTTCTTAAGCTTATTGACGTAAAAGTTTTAGCTCCTCTAGATAGCAGTTTGCCCAGCTTTATTTTTGGAGGAAGAAAAGGGATGAGTAATGTCACAGCAGCAAAGCATTTACTTGGCTACGAAAAGGAAAGGACCTTATTGGCTTTAGATATTACTAGATTTTTCGAAAGTGTAGAGATGGATGCAATTGAAAAGTTCTATCGGTCCAAAGGTTGTTCTCCAAAGATTTCTAAAATACTTTCAAAGTTAAGTTGTGTGCGAAGGGGGCCAAAGGAAGACCCTGAAAATATTTACAGTTTAGCGAGAGGTTTCTCAACGTCTACTCGGTTGGCTGTTTGGTCAAACATTATTGCGTTCTATAAAATCTATAATCTAATAATGAAGAGATTGAAAGGTTATGATCCACGAATGGCTATATTTATTGATGATATTGGTATTTCAGCGAGTAGAGTACCAAGAGAGTTGTTGTCTTCTTTGGAAGAGGAGGTTAACGATATATTAAAATCTGAGTCAAGAGGTACTTTGAAGTTAAACGACGGTAAAACAAAGATTATGGATTTTACTGAAGGCATACAGCATTTAGGTGTTGTGTTAAATAGGAATAAACTTGTTTTACCAACTGACCTCAGGTCAAAGTTTGATTGGTTAAAGTATAAAGCTAGAACAACAGGTTTAGAGAAGTATAGAAAGCGTAAAGATGGATACAGAAGTTACGAGGGCAGTCTTCGCAAAGCTAATAGAGAAAATAGCAATATGCTATAGTTTAGCTACAATTTAATAACAAGGCCTAACCCGGTAGTTTACTAACGGTATGGTCGAAAAACATGAGACATAAACAACCCATTATCAGGGCGTGTCTCATGTTGCGTAGGGAAACTTACGTAGGGACTTCGGTCCCCCTGGTAGTGGGCTTTTTGTTTCTCGCTACCAGCTAATGTGAGAAACTATGAAAAAACTATTTAGAATATTATGGGAATACTTGCCGGACATACTATTTGTATCTGGAGCAGTTGTTGCAACGTATTACATGCTTGGTCCTGAACTTGTGGCAGAGTTCGATACTGTTTATGAGGGTGGCAACATGCCTAAGTTGCCAGATCTTCCTAAACTTCCAGATTTACCCAACCTGCCATTTGCTGCTCCTACAGAAAAAACAATTGTCACCGGTCCAATTGCATACAACGTTAGTTTTATAACATTTGCTGTGGGAGTATCAGCGCTCGGTTTAGACTTATTACTGCGAAAGCTACTAAGTAAGATTGGTGATATTAAGCAAACTCGGTCATGATTTCTTGCTTACTAAAGTTAACTTTTTAGCATGTTTTATTTCCTGGCCAAACCAGTCTTTTTGACCTCTTTTTTCAGCTTGTATTTAGTTGATATTTAGCTTATTTAAAGGCTACTTTTTTGGATAGATCATTTTTTACAACCGTTGCCAATATCAACTATTCTGCGTTCTTGCAACCGTTGTAAAAAAGAGTGGTGTAAGATTGTAAGTAATAAGCAATCTTGAATATGGATAGGCACCCTAGGACAAACAGAATAATAGTAAAAAGGAATAAGTTTAATAAGGCTCAGGTGGTCTTTATTAAATACCTGGATGCATACGAACTATATGCTGACATTAAAAAACAAAGAATAAGGTTACGTATAAACGAATATGGTTTTAGTACAGCGTCCGAAATAAGAGCTTGGCTTGAAAGAGAAGGACAATATGATCTGTTTGAGAAACGATGCCTACAGTTTTTGGTTAAAAACGATTTACCACATGATCACTATAGTTTGCTTAAAGATTATGTTTTAACCGGCTTCAGGTTCACGTTATTCGCGAAAGATGAAGATTCTGGATTGTGCATCCTTCAAGACCCTGGCCGGCACCACAAAACCCCTTACTTTATTCTAAAGGTTCATGATGGAGCTACCCCTGAATACGTACAGCAATTTGTGAAATCAAAAAAGAAGGAGATTGAAAAAATACTAAAACAAAAAAGGAAGATTAGTGTAGGTACCAATATAACTTCGCCAAGGGTACATAATAGAAATCTTATTGTTGGAAGTTATAAGGAGATGAGTAAAAGAGATCTTGTTGAGCAGTATTTCTTTGATCCAGAAGAAATAAAGCAAATGAAGGTAACGGATAAAATGATCGTTGTACAACGCTTGATGAAAAAGAGACACAACGTAAGAATGACTCGCGAGAGTATAGACAAGGTGTAGTTACAGAAAAACTTTCATATAAACATTTCTGTGCTGGAATGTTGATGTCTTAGTTTAATGGTGACTATGACAAGTGATCGTAATCAAGAAGAACTTCTCCAGGAAGAAAAAGTTCTCGATGAAGTAGCTTCTGCCTTGGTGCAGATTGCTGTCCTTAATCATCATCAAGAAAATGAATATGGAGAAAAAGAGTAACAACAAATATCAGCGGGTAGTTTATGGAATATTGCATGATAGACCAATTGCCTTTAGTCCCAAGCTTGCGTCAGTATTAGGATCTATCAACGCCTCTATTTTAATGGGCCAGCTTCTTTACTGGAGAGGAAAAGGTGCATACGGTCCCTGGGTTTATAAAACTATTGTTGAGATGCAGGAAGAGACCGGCTTAACTCGAAGTGAGCAAGAGACGGCTATAAGAAAGTGTAAAGAAAAAGAAGTTTTAGTTACAAAGTTGAAGGGTATACCGGCCAGAAGGTTCTTTTGCATTGATATTGAGAAGTTGGTAAATGAGATAGATAGCTGGGTTAAAACAAGCAGTGCAGATTCCCACTTATGTGCAGAAGACGTTGCCGTAATGCGACAGACTATTACAGAGAGTACACAAGAGAATACTTCAGATAAGACACAAGAGAATACACCGGTTCTAAAAAAGTTTAAAAAAAGAGTTATGGTCGATAAAAATAATCAAATCAAGAAACAGCGAATAAGATTAGTAAGAAATAAAAGTGTGGAATAAATATGGACAAGGCATTAATTTATTTAAGAGTATCAACAATGGATCAGGCTCGAAAAGAGCTCCCGATAGAATCACAACGCTCTCGGTGTATTGATTATGCAAAATCAAAGAATCTCAGAGTGGACCCTGACAGTGATGTATACGTTGATAGGGGAATAAGTGGACGATCGCTTGAAAGCCGATTGGGTCTTCAGGAGTTGATGAGACGATGTAAGGAGGATGATAATGTCAAAGCAGTAGTGTTCTACGACGTGAGTCGCTTGGCTCGTAATCTATTAGATTATCAAATAGTAAGGAACAAACTACAAAGCAATGGTGTGAGCGTATTCTCCGCAACAGAGGCTATTTCTGGAGACGACACACCTTCAGGTTGGATGGTCGAGAATATGATGGCTATGTTTGCCGAGTTTCGTTCCAGGCAAGATGGAGAAAAGATAAAAAACTCAATGTTGGCTAAAGCAGAAGGTGGAATCTATCCCGGTTATGCACCGTATGGCTACAAGAACATGCAAGAGCAGATCTCAAGTGCTAAGAGTAAAAGATGGATGGACATTGATGAAAATGAAGCGCCTTGGGTTAAACGATGTCATGAACTATTTTCCACCGATACGTGCACTATGCGTGAACTAGCCGAGAAGCTTCGGTCTGAGGGAATGGTTCCGCCAAAGAGAGGGAAGTTACACATGAGCCTCATAGATCAGATACTACGGAATGATATTTACATCGGAGTCATTAGATGGGGAGGTGTTGTAAATAAAAATGGAACTCATACTCATATTCTGGATAAAGATTTATTTTCCAGAAATCAAGCAATCATGGGAATACGTAACGGAGGTATAAGCCGTAAAAGGAAATACTCATATGTATTACGTACAGCCAATGCAGTCTGTGGCGAGTGTGGTTCTCGAATGACCGCTGGTTTTCATAAGGGTAAGAGTAAGCGCTATGAAAGATACTCGTGTACGAAAAAGATAGCTGGAGAAAAAGTGGCTTGTAGTCAATCAGTGGTCCCTGTAGATGTTTTAGAAAAAAGTTTTAGCAACACCTTTAAGCGTGTGCAGATGAGTGAGACTGCTGTAAATAAATTGCGAGATAAGGTTAAGGATATTTTAGAGCGTGATGGTGAAACCGACTTGAATCTCTTTAGAGAATTGAATACACGGTTGGTTAATAACAGAGTGGCTCAAAAACGATTACTGGAAAAGTACGCTGAGGGTAAGGTAAACGATGAGATGTATGAGACTACTCAAATTGGTTATACAGAGGCGGAAGATAAACTCAAAGAGGATATTGCTGGTCTTGATGTACGGATCAATAAAACCAAAGAGATTTTGGAGATTGCACTAGGACTGGTTAATAACTGTTACCGCGCATACAAAAAAGCTCCCAACGATGAGTTGAGAGCTTTGCTTGCTAAAGCATTCTTCAAAAAGATTGAAGTCAGCAATGGGATTGTAAGCAATGTGGTCCTTAATCAACCATTCTATTTCCTTGCTGAAAACAAGGTTAAGAAGTCTGATGAGTTCCGTTTAGCCTACACTGGTGGAGATGGTGGAAATTGAATCCACGTCCGAATTAGCGTGTTGGAGTGAGTCTACAGTGTATAGTTACTTCTTTGATTTAAAATAGATGCCTTTAGAAGTGACGAAACGATATCTATTCGAGTTCTAAGAATTTCTGCTTACTTCCTGAACATAGAAGTAAGTACTATTCTCATGTTTATTACACCAGCATCCTCCTATGAGAACTCAAAGGAGCTGATGTCGTCATCGGCAAGGTAGTAAAACTACGCGGTTGCGAATGCGAAGTCCTTAGCAGTAAAGTAAGGACTTTTTACGTTATTCTTAGCACGTAAATGCGAATACCTTTTAACGAAGGAGTATTCAACTTCGACACTGCACACAACAACAGCAACTAATCGTCGATGCCTAGCATCCCCCGTCGCGCATCCGTCATTTAAATGGCGGATAATCGGCGGGGAAGTATGTACATTTGTATTTGGATACAGGAAGATGGGGGCGACACGACTGCTCGATGTCGCCCTTGTTTTATGCCGTTAACACGGCTTTTTGTAGAAGCGCCTTAATGCGCTCCACTGCTTGTTTCAAAAAATCTTTGACACCCGCAAGTGTTGCAGATTTTTTTACAAGCATCGCTGCTAACTTGTCGTATTCGTCTCCCTTTTTGAGGAGTTTATACAACCGCGTCATTACACGATGCATCCAGTGCTCAGCCTCATTTCTTTTGAAACAGTCGATTTCTGCTTCAGTGAGGTCTGTTGAGCGTTTTTGTGGTAGTCCCATTTCTCTCTCCCTAGTGTGTTGAGCGTAATTGCCCATCAGATGGTGTCAGTCATAATATGAAAGTTACCATCTTCCTATATCCAAATTATTGAGTTTTCAAAATACGATCGATATCCCTTTTTACATCGCGCTTCTTTAAGGTTTCTCGTTTGTCTACCTTCTTTTTACCACGTACGAGCGCAATTTCAAGCTTAATCTTGCTCTTTTTATTATACAACGAAATAGGGACTATTGTCAAACCCGCGGTATTAAGCTCTTTTACGAGTTTCGCTAACTCCTTTTTACTCAAAAGAAGCTTACGTTCACGCTCCGGGTTGTAGCCATCAGGTGTATTTGCCTCTTGGTAATAGGAGATAGTTGCACCCTTTAAAAATGCTTCATTTTCTCGAATAACTACATACGCACCAATGAGCGATGCCTTACCCGTCCGAACTGCTTTTGCTTCATACCCACGCAAAACAATCCCTGCTTCAAAAGTTTCCAGGATTTCGTAATTAAACGTTGCTTTTTTGTTACGTATGTATGAAGGCATAATTTATATGTGACCAAAGCCCCAGTGTGCGTTGAATAGTTTGGTAAGAAAAGAATCCCCAAATATTCGCACTCCTATATATACAGGGTACTGCATGATTTGTCCAAACAGTCCTTGTGCGGAGGCTTCCTCTTTAAGACGTTTGTCAGCTGCTTTTCTTTCTTCCTTTGAACCGCCATGATAATAAGCGACATCATGCCCAAAACATGCTTCTTTCAAGTCGAGCCCCGGGAGCGTGTTAGGGAAGAGTGTACAGCCGTCATATACGAACTGGAAGTCAGGACTTGGTTTGTCATATACCTCACCATAAATACGTGCCTGCTCATGCATAGTGGGTGTTGTGTGCGGAATCATAACTCGTTCTGCAATAATCATGGTTGTAATCAGCGATATGAGTGCCGTTGCTATATAGAGGTATTTCATAGTGTGTATATAATGATACTATACCAAAACTAAATTATGATTTTTGAAGGAGACAAAAGTGTCATCGACGCGATTAAGGAAAAGAAGCGCCTGATGGATGCGGGGGAAGAACATGACCATATCAAACCATTGCTCTTTGTTGATGGCGGACTTAT
>Ga0209094_1001451_pt1 | contig 13415 bp, 9 predicted proteins | sample COGITO_mtgs_1004_2_FD_184790 | JGI IMG/M metagenome (GOLD analysis project Ga0209094, IMG submission 184790) | Pelagic marine microbial communities from North Sea - COGITO_mtgs_100430 (SPAdes) (version 2) | ecosystem: Environmental > Aquatic > Marine > Epipelagic ...
AGTAGCCGCGCCTTGGCCAAATCGACCGCACGGCTCGGGTCTGGCCAATTCAGTTTCGATAAATCCTCCAATTCGACCGAGCTATCGTAAACACAACGACGCACGCCCAACAGCAAGTTATCAAAATAAGTCTCAATCCGCTGCGCTGGGACCCCGCTGAACCAGTGGTACGTCGGCAAATCGCCCTCCAACCAAATCGACACTTGGTTGGCCAAATATCCGAAATCTTCCGACTTATAGCGCAGCATCAAGGCTTCACAGCAGCACATCTCGCGGTGCGAATCACCAATATAGCATTGGCTAAACAGCTTACTCTCCATCCCACCCTCTAGATCCGCACGTGTCGGGCACAGCACAATAATTCGGCTCGGGTAGCGCTGCGCGAAACGAATCAGCGCATCAAAGCGCTCACGCGCCTCTTCTGCCGTTACTTCTAGGCCGAAGTGCAGCACCACATTCATCTGCGATGCGCGCGACTCCAGATGCGCAGTCGAGGGCTCGGAATCCCACATCGAGGCGAGCCGACTGGTCACCTCGCGGACAGGGAGTTCCACCCCCGGCAGGGCATTAATTAATTCGGCCATATTGAAATATTTTAAACACTGAAAGTCAGTTCTTACCTTGATGTCTACGACCCAGAGCGGCGCCACTGATGGCCTTTTTCTTGAAGCAAGCGTTCGCTCTCAGCGGGGCCCCATGACCCAGACGCATACTCGGCGAGCCCACTTTGGCCGCACTTTTCCCAGTGCTCTAAAATAGGCGTCACTAACTTCCAAGAAGCCTCCGTCTCATCGCCACGAATGAAAAGCGTGCTATCGCCGATCATTGCATCGAGAATCAAACGTTCATACGCTTCAGGTGTATTCGAGCCAAAAGTCGTGGCATAGCGGAAGTGCATCTTCACCGGCTGCGTGCGCGTTTCTAGCCCCGGGACCTTCGAATTCATGATCAAAGTCACTCCTTCGTCTGGTTGGATACGAATCACCATTGTGTTCTGCGCGACGTCGAACTTTTTACCCTCCGAAAAAAGAATGCCCGGAGGACGCTTGAACTGAATCGCAATCTCGCTCGCACGCCGCGCCATGCGCTTACCCGAACGAATATAGAACGGTACACCCTGCCAGCGCCAATTGTTGATCGACAAGCGCAATGCCGCGTAAGTCTCGGTCGAAGAATCTGCTGGAATGCCTGGTGCATCCGTGTAGCTGTCGACCGGCTCACCATTGACCAAACCTTCAGTATAGCGCCCGCGAACGACATCACCGCCATCTTCCTTCAGCTCCAGCGGTTGAATCGCCTTCAACACTTTAACCTTCTCATCACGAATCGACTCTGGGTCGAGCGAGACTGGTGGCTCCATCGCCGTCAGAGCGACGAGTTGCATCGTATGGTTCTGAATCATATCGCGCAGCGCACCACTGGTATCGTAATAGCCGCCACGCGTGCCAACACCAAGACTCTCTGCGACTGTAATCTGCACGCAATCAACATGCCCACGATTCCACATCGGTTCAAAAATCGAATTCGCAAAACGCTGCACTAACAGATCCTGCACCGTCTCTTTGCCAAGATAGTGGTCAATTCGATAGATCTGCGGCTCCTCAAACACACTATTGAGCGTGGCATTTAACGCCCGTGCCGAAGCGAGATCTCGGCCGAAAGGTTTCTCAATGATCACCTTGGAGGCCAACTTCGTGCCGACATGCGCCTGCGCCATACCACTACTGCCGAGGTTCTCTACAATCGGTTGAAACACGCTCGGTGGCGTCGAAATATAGAACAGTCGCTGCACATCACGGCCAAGCTCCGCCTCGATCTTATCGATCTTTTTCGCAAGCGAAGCAAAGGCTTCTCCCTCATCGTATCCACCCGCATGATACGTCATATTCTGGCGTACACGCTCCCATATTTCTTTGTTAAGAGGACGGCGTGAATGCTCATCGATCGCCTCATCCATAATCTCACGAAACTGATCATCCTCGATCGGCTTACGTCCAAAACCAATCAGGTGAAAATCCCCAGGCAGCAAATTATCCACCCCGAGATTGAAAATAGCAGGTACTAGCTTCCGCGCAGTCAAGTCGCCGGAGGCACCAAAAATAACCACCACCGTCGGCGGTGCGCCTCGATGCTTGCTCAAGCCTTTTAGAAAAGGATGTCTGGATTCGTCTGTTTCGTTCGTCATGGCTATTGGCGTTGGACTGAAAAATGTTTATGAAAAAGAGGCACATTTGGGTAATGACGCAACATTCCACGCCCTCCTTTGCAAATTGAGACGTCTATAATGTCAAAGCGGAAGTGCTTTGGCGGGTTTTTCAACTGCTTCAAATAGTTGCCACAACCACGTCGCAAAACTTCTTTTTTATGACGGTCCACCGAATAAAAACCCGAAACTAAGGCCGTTTCCGAGCGCGCACGCACTTCAATAAAGACTAAAACCTCGCCATCTTGACTGATGAGGTCGATTTCATCTCGCTTATAGCGCCAGTTGCGGACGATTTCGCGATAACCAAGCACACGTCGACAATGATCCGCGGCGAGGTCTTCGCCAAAAGTGCCCCGTTGCGCCCGCGTGCTCTCATTAGGCAAACGACGCTCCCGAATGCCCCAACGACACGCACGGATACGATGAAAAATATTCACCCGCAAACTATTAGCGAATTGAGCAGGGTTAGCAAGAAATCAGACAGAAATAGCACTGTGCTGCTTTTTAGCTTTCAAGATTTTCAGTATATACGCTTTGTAAGAGCACAGTCATGAGCATTCAAAAACATATTGTGGTCGGCGCGGGCCTGGCGGGTTGCCTGCTCGCATGGCGATTGGAGCAAGCGGGGCAAGACGTGACACTCATCGGCAGCACCACAATGCCCAACGCCTCGCAAGTCGCGGGCGGCATCATCAATCCCGTCACCGGTCGCTGGATGACCAAGAGTTGGGGCTTCGATATGCTGATTTCACATGCTGCTGCCACTTACCGCGAACTGGAGCAACAGTTCGAGGTCGAACTATACCACCCCATTCCCCTCGTCCGCTATTGCCAAAATAGTATCGACGTCAAGCGAGTGGGCCGGCGCATGCGCAACCCACGCTATGCCAATGTACTTGGCGACTCCATCGATAAGGGCGACGGACCGGATTCATTCAAAGACACACACGGCAGCTTTCAGATCAAACAAGCCGCCTACGTTCAGTTGCCGCTGCTGCTGCAAACCTTGCGTGAGCATTTTACCCAAGCAGGCATCTTCCGCGACGAGACCTTCAGCCACGCCGACTTAACCCGACAGGACTCGCAATGGAGCTATCACGACCTCGAAGCGGATCATATTATCTTTAGCGAAGGAGTCGGCATGCAGGCCAATCCATGGTTCAACTGGCTACCGCTCACCCCCGCTAAAGGCGAAACCCTGATACTCGAGTGCCCGACACTCGATCTGCCACGCGCGATCTACCACCATCGCAAGTGGCTACTGCCCTATGGTGATCATACTTTTCGTCTCGGCGCGACCTTTGACAGCAACGACGCCACCTCCGAGCCAACCACAGCCGGTGCGCGCACACTGCTCGATGCCGCGCGCTCCTTCATCGCTCCACAACACGCGCTCACGGTTAAACAGCATTACGCTGGTCTGCGCCCCTCCACCAAAGATATCCGGCCCTTCATCGGCGACCATCCCACCGAACCCGGACTGCACATCTTCAATGGGCTAGGCTCCAAGGGCGCCTCACTCGCCCCCGAATTGATCCGCCAATTCTTAGCACACCTGCTTGGCGGCCAACCACTCGATCCCGAAATCGACATTGCACGCTTTGTCGAAACAGTCACTAATCCGCCCCAGACCGATGCAACTCACTGACATTGTCCACGATTACTTGAGCGCACTCCTCAAGCCAGGCGACCACGCGCTCGATGCCACTGCTGGCAACGGCTACGACAGCACAGTGATGGCCACACTAGTCGGCGCCGAAGGCCATGTCATCGCCATCGACATTCAGGCCTCTGCGATCGATGCCACGCGCGCACGGCTTGAAGCGGCCGGCTGCGTCGCTCAAACCGAGCTGCTTGTTGCCGACCATGCGCAAGCGCTTTGCTCGCTGTGCACGAACTACGCGCAAACAATGAGTGCGGCCACCTTCAACCTCGGCTACCTTCCGGGCAGCGACAAAAGCATCCAGACCGAGCCCGAATCCACTCTCGCCGCATTGCGCGCGGCCAGCGAACTACTCAAATCAAATGGACTGCTACTCGTCACCGCTTATCGAGGCCACGACGGCGGCCAGGCTGAAGCTAATCAAGTCGCGAACTGGATGCAGGCAGTGCAAGAGCGGGGCTGGACAGTGGAAAGCCACGAGCCCATCGTCACCGGTAGCCGCGTGCCACCGATCCTCTGGGTTGCGCGCAAGATTTAACCGCCCGATTCGACTACTTCGCGATTAATCCGACGTCCGCACTGTGAAGATCTAAAAAGTCTCCCTTGTATTGCCGCGAAATGGAAAAACGCAGCCGCATGGTAGACGCCTGCTCTGGCGCGTAGATTGGCAACACGACACGCCGCACCCCATCCGAACTTCCCGTCGGACAGCGGAACAGTTTCTCTCGCTGTAGTACATCTCCATTCTGGTCCTTCCATGACAGCTTCACTTGCGTACGATTGTCCGGACTAATTTGATAGGCTATACTGGCATCCAACAGGTAGCGCCGCCCCGGGACCACGGGAATGTCTCGAAAGATCGAGAACACATCCGCACCCGTAACGCGAATTCCCTGATTCGCACTGACAGGCCCGACCGCTAAATGCTGGGCAGGACGGAAATCAAGGTTCCACTTAGGCACTTTTGGTAAATCAGGGCCGAGGAAGTTCCGCGCCTTTGGTGTGGTCGCCATGTGCTGCAAATCGACATTCGATAGCTTAGAGATATACGCTCCAACATCCGCCCCCCATTGCTGCGCAACCTCAGCGACAACCGCATACTCCAGATGCTCGTCTGCCGAGATCTCAACCCCAGCATGGGCCATCGCAGCCAAAGCAAAGCCAACTGGATCTAGCTTTAAAGATTTCGTAAATGACTTCAGTCGAGCATGAATTGGATCTTCCAGTAGCTGCTGGCTGAATGTATCAAAAGCCGCGCGCGCAGCAATAAAATCGCTCAGTTGCTTCGGTAACGCATTCGGAAGTCCCTCATTCCGCTCCGACAACACATCCAAGCCATTCGCAACCAGACGAGCGCGGGTCGCATGATACTGCGCAAATAACTCGGTCATGCGAAACGCCTCTGACACCACTTCGATACGTGCCAAGCGACGCGGATCGTCGACGAGCAACGCCTTGCCCGCCTCGATCAATTCGCGCAGCTCTCTGAGACGCGCCGCATCAAATAGCTCGATACCGAATTCGTCTTCGTAAAACTTGATCCATTCCGCCTTGCCCTCATTCGCATTACGATGCGCCTCGGCTTCCTCGTAAAACGCTCGCACTGGCACCGCAGCCGCACCGAAAAAATGCGTATAATATTCATCTAGTAGCGCGGCGGCATCTTGATCGGGATTCCACAGTAATTCCGCCGCCAACCACGCCTTACACCCATCCAAACCCCACGACGAAGGCAATTGCGAGAAAAAGACGGAGACCCTGTTAGCGCTCATATATTTTAGGCTCTCTGCGATCCACTGATTGAATTGACGAGGATACACATACGGTGCGCCGAAGTAATAATCCCAAGTCGCAAGCCGTTCCGCACCCGAATCTGCCCAACGCTTAATTAAGGCCTTATCCTGCGCTCGATAAGCTGGGTCATGCCACTGCGCTCGATCCGAGGTCAGCACCGGCATTACTCTCGGATGAAGCGGGAACGACGGCGACTGCTCCGTCCAGTAATAAGCCAAGGCCGTCAAGTAGCGCGGCTCCCCCGCAGGTGTGGTCCATGCCCCGCCCTGTTCAAATACCTGCTCCGCGACTTGATTCATAAAACCAAACACCAAATCCGTGTAATTCGGACGCCCGCGAAAATACTCCATAGGCTCAATCACCTGGCGCGTCGCCTCAGAGTCGTCAAACAATGTATTATCATTGATCGACAGTGAAAAACTCCGCGCCTCGGGATTCTTCGCAAATGCTGCCAGTGCCGCTTTAGCGGCGACCTCAACCGCGCGCGACTCGGTAAAGTCAGGCTGCGGATCGTAGCCGGCGCTTCCCTTCGGTGTCCGTCGACGGCCATACACCTCGGAAAAAACCTCCGGCTCAGCCTCATAAAGCGCCGGGGTAAACACCTGCGCCAACGCATGATTAAACTGAAAATGCTGCACGAGCCGATTGCGGCGGCCAAAATCACCATTCATCGGATAGAAGGAGCGCATCACATACGCAGGCTCCTCGCGCCAGCGACCTTCGGGGAACTTATCAGGCGGCGAGCCGATCAACTCCAGCCCCAAATCCCCAGCCCAATACCAGCGGGCGCCAAGCAGCTCCTGGCACAGCGCATACACCCCATTCATCACCCCTGCCTCACCATCACCCGCGACAAACACCCGAGTGCCTTGGCGGTGAATCATAAATGCATCATTCTGCAACTGGCTGCGGATCCCGCCAGAATCACCCAGATAAAGCGCATACTTCGGACGATTCGGGCCTGCCGTCTGGACCTCCAGTGCCACTCCCGTGCGCCGCTCAAATACGTGACGTAAATCTTCGACTGCCGCCGACAACGCAGCTTCAGGCTCAGCAGGCACGACCAGTATGCGCAGCGACTTCAACGCCAAGCGACTCGATCCAGGCAAATAATCGACCCGCCATGCACCTGGCCGACTCGACTGCGCCGAAAGCGTCGCCACCAAAGCGCACAGACAAAGTGATAAGAATAAGTTATGTAGGCGCATTGTATAAAATTAAGCCTCCTCAAGACGAGAACGTCGGCTCACGCCGCAAACAAAATTGCCATCAGGCTCAGAAGGCAAAAAAGAACTGCGCAGAAGGGCCGAATTTTATTGAGCGACTTTATGGTAATACGCACAGGCACTCGTTTCGCAAAAAATGCAGATAAAAAAGTAAACTGCCCCCACCACCAACCAACTCCGAGCAGCGCACCAAGCATAACCGCCGGCACGACCTGCCAACTCGGCGGATGGTTCACATACACCCCCGTGGCCAGCAGCACCGCCATCGCCATCGGCAGGCGCATCGGCATCGCCAAGGACCGATTAAATGCAGTACGAAACAACACCAACGCGCTCGGCAATTCCCCCGCATCATCTAACACCGCGACGCGACGCGTGCGAAAAAACTTAATCGCCATGTAACCTAATACAAATACGGCAAACAAATGCATCCCGAAGCGCACAAAGGAGAGGTGCTTCGACATCATCATTAAGCCTGGAATCGCAACAGACAGCCACACCATCTGCGACAAGGCAAACGCCAGTCCCACGGCAAACACCTGCCGCTTCGTGCCGACCACACCGACCTTGGCCAACCAAACCGTCCCCGGGAATAGGGCGAGTGATAAAATGAGTCCGGCTGTAATTCCCTCAATCATAATTAATCATCAAAGATGTGACGCACTTACTGCCAAGCTACTCTAGACTAGATCGAAACGCTCGATGCCCTTGCGCACATCGGATAAGAATGCCGCTGCGCCGACGCCGTTGATCCAACGATGGTCAAAGGTCAGCACTAGAGAGGCAACCTCGATTGTAGCCCCATCTTTTGACTGCGGATCGGGCAACGCATAAGGCGCACCGATAAAAATTGTCGCAACTGAGGGTGGCACTACAATCGGGATCGCCGAACGAACATTGTAAGTACCCATGCTTGAAATCGAAAGGGACACGCGATTCTTCGAATCGACCTCACCATGACGCGTACGACGTATTGAATCAGTGAATACATCTGAGAACTCCGCCCAATCCATGGCGTTGACTTGCTTGACGACTGCAGTCTCCAAAACATCTCCAGGAAGTGCCACTGCCATGCCTAGGTCAAAACGATCTGGATCATAGACCAGTTCTTCACCACGGATGACTGACGCGAAGCGTTCATGCTTACGCATTGCCTCGACGACTGCCCATGCCGCCATCGTCGCCGTCGAAAGAGTACCTCCGCTGGTTTCCTTGCTACGCAACCGTGCATCGCGAACCTTCTCCCAGCGACAATTCATCTCAATCGTCGCAGGGATGATACTCTGCAAAGACTGAATCGCTTCGAGCGAAAGACCTGCAGTTTTCTTTAGCGCATCATAGGCCACAGACTCAAATCCGGCTGGTGCTCGTTTCGTGGCTGCAGCCTCCGCGGCTGCGCCCGACAGAGTAAGTGCGACTAGCTCCTGACCCACTGCCACTTGATCTTCTTCGGCGATTTGCCACTCGCCAAGAACGCCATCCTCATCGCACTCAATCGGGAAGACCGCCTTATCGGTTTCCACCTCACAAAGCGGGTCATCGGCCTTTACCTCATCCCCCGCATGCTTCAATATCGATACGACACGTGCGACTCGTATGCCTTCACCGAGGATCGGGACGGTGATCATTTTAGTCGCGCTCAGAGGATGGTTCGAATCAGCAATCATAGAGTCTTCAATAGGGGTTGGTGCCGATGACACGTCGATGGCTGGTGGCACCACGTCGAGTTGCAGCGAAGCTTCGAGCGTCGTTGAAAGCAAACGATCTAGGGCTGCAGCGATGCGCGCTTGGTCTGGCAGTGCCGCGTACTCATAAATTGGGTTAAAGCCGACATGCACGTCGTCTTTGGAGACGATGACCGGAGGCGTTTTTAAGCCCTGCAAGATTGCATGATGACTGCACATCTCTGCGACGATCATTTGGCCGACACTGGCGCTGATGTTGTCTTCCTGTACGATCAACAGTCGGCCAGTCTTACGGAGCGATGTCGCCACCGCTGCTTTATCCCAAGGTGCAATCGAGCGTAGGTCAATGAGTTCGACATCCAGATTCGAGTCCATCGACTCCAGGGTCTGTTCGACGAGCTCAACGCAATTCCCCCAAGTCACTAATGTCAGCAGGCTACCGGATCGTACCAACCGCGCCTGGCCGAGCGGAATCGCCGCGACCGCAGTCGGCGCAGGCAATTCGGCCCACATGAGATGCTTGGGCAGGAGAATAATGGTGGGGTCTGCGCCGTGCAGCGCAGTCCAGAATAAGCCAGCCGCATCGCCAGGGGTGGATGGTACGACCACCCGAATGCCGGGAACACGCGCGAAGGACGCTTCCCCTGCTTGACTATGCCACAAGGCACCACCCGGCAAATAGCCACCACAAGGCGCATAGATTACTAGCGGGCATTGCCATTGACCGAAACTACGCCAGCGCAGCGTTGCCATATTGGATACCAGCTGATTCCAACCGGGATAAATAAAATCAACGAATTGAATCTCGAAACACGGCCGCTTCCCGTAAGACGCCAAGCCGACGGAGACCCCCATGATCGTGGACTCTGCTAATGGCGAGTTGACTGCACGCTGAGGATCTTTGCTTGAGAGGCCTTTGGTCAGGTTAAATACGCCGCCTTTCGGATCGGCGATGTCTTGACCAAAGAACACCACATCTGGCAATTGATCGAGCGCCGCGTGGAAGGTGCGATTCACCGCATCAAGCATTCGGCAAGACTTCTCGAGTTTGATCTTCGCTGGCGGCGCAGGAGTCACCGCTCCGGTCAAATGCAGCCCGCACTCTTCGCCTAATGGATCTGCTTGAGTACTCGCCTGACGATAGGCAGCACGGATCTCTGCGCGTAGCTCCTCTTGCTGCGCAGTCGCCTCAGCTTCGGTGAAGAGCCCATCCGCGATGAGTTGATCCTGAAATAGTTTGATCGGGTCACGCTGTTGCATGGCCTCCAGCTCATCCGCAGTACGATACATCCGCTGATCATCCGCACTGGAATGATTCGAGAAACGTTCGACGTCGCACCAAATAAACGCAGGTCCTTGCCCCGCACGCGCTTGTTCCACGGCGATACGTCCCGCCGCTGCGACTGCTTCGACATCACTGCCGTCGACTCGTATCCACTCACTGCGATCCAATACGCCGAGTGCGATCGGATTAGTGCGTGTGGTTGATGTGCTGATTGCGATACGGTTATCCTGCACCACAAAAACCATCGGCAGTTGCCGCTCTTTCGCAAAACAGACAGCCTCATAAAAATCCCCCTGCCGCGCCGACGCCTCGCCCAGCGAGGCATACACGACATTCGGCTTGCCATCCAGCTGCATGCCCCAAGCCGCGCCACAGGCTGGCAACAAATGCACGCCCACTGGCGAAGGATGGCTCCAAATATTAAGCGCGCGGTCGCTGAAATGTCCGGTCAATTGCCGACCACCGCTGGAGGAATCGCGCTTCGCATAAAACGCGAGTGCTAGATCGAGATCGGTGAGACCACGTTGAGTGCAGAAAGCTCGATCGCGATAATACGGGAACGCGTAATCATCTGCGTCGAGATGGATTGCGATGCCAGCGAGTGCCTCATGGCCCATGCCAGAAATATGAAACCAGCCCTTGCCCTGACGTATCAAACTTTGCTCACGCAAATCGCCTAAGCGACTTCGCCACAAGACACGTAATAAGGATCGACGTATTTCGGAATCCAACCGCGTGCTCGTATCTAAGTTTTGGGGGGGCATTTCTATCGATAGGAAGTAACGAGTTTGAATCCGAACAAGCCTCGCATGACTCACTAAAGAATAGGCGGATTACTCCTGCAAGAATGAATCAGTACTGATTCTGACACAAAAAAGGCCAAAATACCTAACCAAAGTGCGTCGCGTTATTTCAATATACGATGCAACGCAGCACTCATATCCTTGATTCGATATGGCTTTGGCACTACCGCTTTAAATCCGGCTGCTTCGTACTCGGACATCACGTTCGAAGTAGTGTAGCCACTCGATGCCACTGCAATCAGCTCAGGATCATACTCGGATAAGATCCGACACGCTTCTTCACCGCCCATCCCACCAGGCACGGTTAAATCAAAAACGACCGCATCAAATGGCTTACCCGCTTCTTTGGCCTTTTTATAAGCTTCGATTGCTTCGTCGCCATTGGTCGAAAACTCTACCTCATAGCCTAGTACTTGCAAAATCTCGCCGGCCACCATCATCATCGCCTCCATATCATCCATGACCAAAATACGCCCATGCCCGGGATGAATCGTATTGTCCTCCTGCGCCTCGGCTGGCGACGGCGCTGCAACTTTCGCCGCTTTCGGCAAATAGACCTTAAATGTGGAGCCCTCGGATACGACCGAGTCAACAGTCATGAGCCCATGATGACTCTTAATAATTGAATAGGACGACGCCAAGCCAAGGCCATTGCCATTCTTCTTAGTGGTGAAATACGGATCGAAGATGCGCTTCAAATTATCCGGCGTAATGCCTCCCCCTTGGTCCTGCACTGCGATGCAAACGTAATCGCCCGACGGCAGCGCAGGGATGTTTCCACTGCTGACATGCTCACAAGTTAAATCTAACCGAATGATGCCCCCCTCGGGCATTGCTTGGTCCGCATTGATGATCAGGTTATTCACGACCTGGCTGATTTGGCCCTTATCCGCATCAACCGACCATAAATTATCATCCTTATGCACTTCGCATTTTACATTCGAACCACGCAGAATGAATTGCGCACTATCCTCCACCAATTGATCGATAGTGGTAGTCTCCAGCAGCGGCGTCCCGCCTTTTGAAAAGCTAAGTAATTGCTGAGTCAAAGAGGTCGCCTGAAGTGCCGCCTTCTCCGCTAAAAGTAGTTTCTTCGAACCAATATCCCCCTCATCCATCCCCATGCGCACCATCGAAATATTACCCAACACCGCAGTCAGAATATTATTAAAATCATGCGCAATACCTCCCGCCAATAAACTAATCGAATGCAGTTTCTCAGTCTGAAAGAGTTCTTCCTCTGCTTTCTTGTGCGACGTCACATCGCGCAGCACAACGACGCAGCCATGCTGGCTCGGGTCGCCCTCTAGTATACAATGCATCTCCACCGTGACCAAAACTTCGGCGCCGTCTCCTGCCGCTAAAGAAACGCCCATCTCCGGCGCGATCTGCTGTGAAAGAAACACGCCGACTGGATCTGTGATCAACTTGCCGGTCTTCGGATGTCGCAGCTTCAGCACATCGCCCAAACGCTGGCCGCACGCACTCGCCAGCGTCACGCCAATCATCTTCACGGCTGCTTGATTCATGCGCTCGACCTCACCATTTGGATTAACTGCAATCACAGCGTCTGCGATCGAATCCAAGGTCACCGCAAGGCGCTCCTTCTCTCGTTGTAAATCCAACTCCGCACTACGGTGTAGGGTCACATCTCGCAAAATCACCAACAACGCACTCTCACTCTCCCAGACTAAATCCACTGCATTGAGCTCAACCAAGCGAGTACTCTCTTCAGGCCCTGGGACCTCCAGCTCAATTCGCTTCTCTCGCTCCACTTCAAACGGAAATATTTCTCCAACCAGCGACTCGGGCTGGGCTTCCAAGAGCTGAGCCGCCGCAGGATTTAAGAACTTAATCTCGTGCTCCTGAGTCAAAATCAACATGGCATCCGTATTCGCATCAAATATCCGCCGCAACAGATCGGCATTGTGCTGCACCTCCCGAGTCTGCGATGTCACTCGCTTCATCCGATTGGCTCGTTCGATCGCAGCGCGAATCGAACGGCGCAGCACCTCACCACTCAAGCGATCCTTACACAAATAATCCTGCGCGCCTTCCTGTAGGGCCTTGAGTGACAGCTCTTCATCATCCGCGCCAGCCAGCACGATGATAACCTCATCCCGAGCAGAACCAACCACTGCCTGTAAAGTCGCGATTCCACCACTATCTGGTAACGACAGATCGAGCAGAATGAGATCGAACGTCTGCGCCTGTAAGGCCTGTAGCCCATCGGCAAGGCACTTTACTGCAAGCATCTCGAAGCTTAGATTGGACTGCTCCAAACACTCCCCGACGAAATCCGCATCCGCTGAATTATCTTCGAACAGTAATATCTTAAAGTGCTCTTTCGGTTCCTTCGCCATAGATAAAATACCATCAAGTGCTATTCAGCCCGACAAATCAATCTCTTATCGAAAGCCCTTGCCGCTTAGCAGACGCCATATGTGAAGTGCCCGCTCACACATTCCTCAGCCAATCCAAATCCACCCCCGAGATAAGCATGTTTAATCGTGCGCGGTTTGCTGTACCGGCAAGACATTCACTCAACCGTTCTCAGCAGCCAGTCTCCATCATTATGCTAGGATTAGCACTCTTTCGCGGAGCAGAAAATTTTAATCGTCACGCAGGCCACTCGTTGCTATATCTAAAGACCATTGTTATGCCGTGCGCATTCTCTTATGTCGGTTCTTACAGGTCACAGCGTCGTAAAATACTTTTCTCTGCCTTTTAACGAGGTGGAGATTGAAGAATGG
>Ga0209094_1001454_pt1 | contig 13406 bp, 7 predicted proteins | sample COGITO_mtgs_1004_2_FD_184790 | JGI IMG/M metagenome (GOLD analysis project Ga0209094, IMG submission 184790) | Pelagic marine microbial communities from North Sea - COGITO_mtgs_100430 (SPAdes) (version 2) | ecosystem: Environmental > Aquatic > Marine > Epipelagic ...
AAATCATCATTACTAGAAATGCAGAACCCTGAGAAGTATATTTCCCTAACCCTTTTATACTTAAAGAAAATATAGAAGGCCACATAATAGAGCAAAACAAACCTCCGCTTAAAAAGGCATAAATTGCAATATTACCAGAGGCAAATAGCCCTACAAGCATTGCTGCCATACCTAACATGCCGAATATTTTAAGTGTTCTTGCTGGCTTGTCTTTTCCGAGAAAGAAACCTATTATTTGCAAGGCAACACATGCAGAAAATCCAAACAGATGAACTACTTCAAATTCTGCTAAGTAGATAGCCAATAAAATTACCCCAAATGCAACATAAGGAACCACTATATAAAGTATTTTTTTTAATCCTTCGGCTGGATTAAACACTGCTATGGCACCAGCCCATCTACCTATCATTAAGCCTCCCCAATAAAGAGAAATATATGGAGCCACCTCTGACTCTGTAAGGCTACCAAAAGCTTTGGTCATTAACAGTTCCCCTAGATTACTTCCTATAGAAACCTCTACTCCAACATAGGTGAAAATAGCCAACATCCCAAGTACTAATTGAGGATACTGCATGGCTCCCCAGCCCTTAGGATTTGACTTAGCCATTTTATTGGCTCCTAATAAACCTCCTACAATAGCCAAAAGGCCTATAGCTGAAAGAATTAAAATTAAATGATCTGCTTTATCGTCTAACTTGGCCCCTGGAGCCAAGCCTGAATATTGTCTAAACACAAAAAAGAAAACAACAATTAGTAGTACTGTAATTGCAATTAGAGTGTTTAATGCCTTTTTAGCACCTATAAAATTTGCGTCTGCTTTTGCATCTGGCAACTTATTAGAAAACTTAAATAAGGCCGCAGACAAAAGAAATAGAAGCCCTACTCCTACATAAAGATATTGAACAGAAGATAGGGTAATACTTCCATTTGAAATAGACGCTGCCATGTCTGCCTTAGCGGCAGTTCCGAAGAGCACGGCACCAACTATTAAAGGCCCAACAGTTGTACCTAAAGAATTAATACCTCCTGCTAGGTTTAATCTATGAGAGCCTGTTTCTGGATCACCTAAAGCTACCGCAAAAGGATTCGCAGCTGTCTGCTGCAATGAAAATCCTAGGGCTACAATAAACAATGCACCCAAAATAAAGGCGAAGGCAGACGAATCTCCTGGATCAGCTCCATTGACTGCTAATATCATGGCTCCAGCTCCTACGGCAGATAAAATCAACCCTTTAACAATTCCGCTTTTGAATCCCCATTTATTCATTATGTCTGTCTTTTTTAGACTAGACACCACAAATAACATAAGCGCTCCCATATAGTATGCACCATAAAAAGCAAAATCTATTAATTGACTCTGAAACTGGTCTAAATTAAAATAGGTTTTACAAAACGGAATCAATACCCCATTCCCAGCAGCTATAAATCCCCAAAAGAAAAACACAGTTACGAGTGTTGCCAGTGCACCATTATAATTAGTGGCCTTGTCTGAAGACAGATTTTCAGCTAGATTTTCTGAATTTTTAGAATCTTTCATTTGTATAATTAATTTGAGTTTCAAACATAAACAAAAAGGCAAAACATATATATCTGTTTTGCCTTTTTTTATCTCAAATGGGCAGCATGTTTTAAATGCTGCTTATTTAGTGTTTCACAGATACTATTGTACCACTATTTTTTTAGTGAATACTTGGTTCCCTGATTTTAATTGTATGATATACAAACCGCTTGCTAGGCCTTGGGTAGAGATAGTCTGGGTTGCAGTTGTTGGGTTTAATGCTTTTTCACGAACTGTTTGCCCTAGTATGTTATAAAGGCTAGCGTTTAGCTTCCCTAACTCTAGTTTGAATTTATTTAATTAACTCTTATTTATCAATACTAGAGTAAATTAATAGGTGTACTATTTTTTATTTTTCTTTATTCTAAGACCTCTTTTACCTCCACCAAAACCTGGGGGATCAATACCAGATTGTGCTTGAGCCTTTTGAGGATTTAGCATAATCATAGTACCTAATGCTGCAAAAGCCGCATAACTCCCCATCTTTTTTAATGCGTCTTTTCTAGAAATATCCTTAGAATGTTGTTCTTTATTTTTTGACATATCTTTATTTTTTTGAAGATGTAGAAGTACTACTTTACAACTATTTTTTTAGTGAATACTTGATTCCCTGATTTTAATTGTATGATATACAAACCACTTGCTAGGCCTTGGGTAGAGATAGTCTGGGTTGCAGTTGTTGGGTTTAATGCTTTTTCACGCACTGTTTGCCCTAGTATGTTATAAAGGCTAACATTTAGTTTCCCTACCTCTGGAGTGATACCTGCTATAGTTACAAAGCTGTCTGAGTTTGCTTTGTATACATTAAGAGCGTTTATATCAAGTGTGTCTCCACTAGAGAGCACACTGTTTGATTTAAAGACAATAAAAAATCTATCCACTCCACTAAGATCACTTTGCGCTGTTAGCTCAAAATCCTGGTCTTTTAAAGAAGTAAGAGTCCCGTTTAAGGTATCTTCTAGGTATACGTAGATATCTTGAGGCAGCTCCATATCTGCAATACTAATAGTAAAGGCCTGTCCTGCATTTTGGCGTATCTCTAGTGGCACTCTGGTGTTTTGCAACGCATCTATGCCCATAGCATTTACACTAAAGGCTGTTTCTTGGCTTCCCCCGGCCAGTCTTGTGCTTAATTTTGTTGCCTGGTTAAAGGCGCCTGCATCATACCCAGAATCAAGATCCAGAGAAAGACCATCTTTAAAATAAAATTTGACCTTTGCCCTTTGCGACTCACCATTGTAAAGCTTTAAGGCTAGCTCATAACTAAGAAGCTGAGGACCTGTAATAAAATCTCCACTACCGGTAGTGGTACGCATCTCAGGTGTAAAACTAATTGGCGCCTCTATTGTACTTGCCGCCGCTACCCAAAAAGCTTGTCCAGGAGCGATAGAAAAACCTGCTTCATCTGTAAGGTTATAAGGAGTATAACTTGACCCATTCCAACCATATACAGCCAAATATTGATCGTTAATAAAAGAAGTGTTTACACCCAAAAAGTTAGTAGTTCCTGCAGCCGTATTTCCGTTAATATATGATGGGAACGGGTTAGAAACTAGATTCCATCTTCTTCCTGCTCCTGCGTTGGCATCATTGTTGTCTATAATATTGATGCTTTGAGTTGTTGTTTGCATAGTACCAGTGAATGCCACGGTAGCACCATCTCCAGCATTTGTTGCCATAGAATATCCTTGGCCAGTGGTAAAGCTTCCTGTTTGTGAGTCTGTTTGGTATCTATCCCACTGTCCAAGTGCATTATCGTACTGGCTAAAAGCATAATCATCACCAAGCACTTTTATAACGTTAGATCCAGCTGCTCCATTTGCAGTTATAAAATCTGAAATAGTCATACCGGCAGGCGCCCCTACTAAATCCCAACCACCACCAAGGGCGTTAGTATCATAAGAGTTTACATACCTATTATATACAATGTTTCCAGTGGCTGTACCTGTTACAATTAATGAAGAGAAAGCCGCCTCGGTAGAGTTTAGGGTAACTGTGCCATCATTTGTGAAATCTCCAGATACGGTTAAAGAAGAGGTCTCGTCTATGATTAGGGTGTTGCCAGAGGCTACCGTCACTGATTGAGCTGTAGCATCTGTGCTTGCTATAGCAGGCTCATTGGTAAAAGTGCCGTCTACATAAACAATATCACTGCTTGTAGGAACAGCTCCTGTGCTCCAGTTTGTTGCAGTTGCCCAATCGCTATTTGTGGTTCCTGTCCATGTAACAGCCGAGAAAGGAATATTTGTTTCATTGTATCTTCCAGGAGAAAAATCAACTGGATTACCGGTAATTAGAGAATGTTTCTTAAAATCTCCTGTAATATCCACATCTCTACCAAGGGATTGGTTGTCTCCCCCTTCACTACCATAAGAGTAAGAAGTTACAACCGCAGATGAGGCATCTAGTATTGTTATGGTGTCTCCGCCATTATTAAGGCCTAAAAACCCAACAGAAGAGATTTGTGTCACACAAGAAAAATTAGTAGGTGTACCACCGCCAAACACTACAACAACATCACCAGCAGGTATCACAGATCCTGATGGAAATGTATGCCTTAAACCCGATGAATCATTAATCATGTAACCTGAAACATCAATATCACTAAGAGTATTATTATAAATTTCTATAAATTCATCATCTCCTGTGTTTGTTGTACCATCACCATTTGCATCTCCACTAACAGTATCAGGATCTGCTAAAAATTCGTTGATAATTAAAGGTGGGAGTTCATTATCTTCATTAGTGACAGATGTAGTTTCAGAAAGACCAGCATAAGCAGCATCAGAAAGTGCATCATCTACTGCAACTGTAATAGTTACGTTTATATCACCGTCTACATCACTATCATCTAACCCTGTAATGGTGATGGTTTGAGGCGTATCCCAATTTTGATCTGTAAAAGTTAATTGAGACAAATCAAAGGAAATCTCACCAGGATAATCGCTAGAAACATCTAATACCACATCACTGGCTGGCACTACATCCAAAACAGCAGTAAAAGTTGCCGTAGTTCCAGACTCATTGGTATTACCTGATACCGCACCTAATGTTATACCGGGAGGAACAGAGCCTGAAAAAGCTGTCCATTCTATATCATCAACTATTACTTGCTTTGCTGTAGTATTGCGTAACTCTATAATGACATCTCCGGGTTGGTTTATTCCAGACACCATAAATATTTGTTCATCATAATTGTCAAAGGGAGTTGAAGTACCCAGAGACACTCCATTTACGAACAATTCTACTTGCCTATTACCTCCCCCAGTAAAACCTTTATAGAGTTTTACTGAAAAATCTCCAATTCCTCCTGTAATGGTGCTTGAGGTGACTTTACTACCATCTGAAACTCTCCGTAACATCAAACCCGGAACGGTAACACCTGCAGTATTAGCTTCATCTCTTGAGGCTATATATGTCCAAGTTATTCCATCATTTCCTAAAAAATTACTACTAGAATATGAGGAGCCTACTGTACAGTTAGCAAAATCTTCTTGGCCTTGCCCAAACCCTGTTTGAGTGAAGCATACAAGTACTATAAAGCTAAAAATAGTTTTAAAATTAATGTAATTTAAAAGTGTTGTGTTAAAATTAGTAAGTGTCTTCATAGCAGCTATTTAAAAAGTAATGTTGTGGAAATAATAAGAAGTTAAAAATACGAAAATCATTAGGTATTAAAAAATATAGTATCCATAAATATCGTGTATTATTTTAATACAAATGTCTCCAATTTGCAGGACTCATTTGTTATCAAATTGTTATAAAAAATGTAAATTTAGACCAGTTCTTAACATGATGTTATCATGGTCACCGCTTTTGGCACAATAGCTAACAACAAAGCTTAAGGGTAAAATAGTAAGGCTGTTTTTACCTAGCAAGGTGAGTGAGTGGTGGTTTAATGTAGGGTGGGGTTGAAATCTAGAGAAAAAATAAATTCAATTTTGTAATTATATTTTTTTTAAATGCTCCTTTAGGTAGTTTAATTCTAGGATATAGTAAAAGAGCCAAACCCTATGTTTTTTGTAAACAATAGCTTTGTATAAAGTAGAAAAAACCAACTTTATACTATTATAAAGTTTAATTCTAGCATTGCGCCTATTTGCTTTTCTGGGGTTTGTAAACTGTTCTTTAAATAAAATGAGATAGGCTTTAGTTTTTTTTGTTTTTGTATACTCCAAAGAATCTGGAGAGTTAAATACCTCACAGCAGGCTGCCAAAAAACAATGTAACGGATGGCTTAACCCCTTAACCGTGTTAACTGCATTTGTTGCAGATGCTTTTTTTGAGAGTAAAAAAACATCGTAGGCATTTCTTAGGTTTATTGTTCTGTAACGAAACCTGAAATCATTAATTTGGTTTGAAAGTATAGACAGATTAAGCATATTACCATCACTTAGCATTGCAACATTATCTATAACCTGGATGTTGCTTTTTATAGTGTTATAATTAAACTCTTGCGTATAATCTTCTATCAAAAGCTTGTCATGTATTTCTATGGCTGCAATAAAACCATCTTTAATCAATCTTGGATAGTGCTTACTCCAGGGGTAAGGATACTTTGTCGCCAACTGTTTTTGTTTACAATACCCCCACTCCTTTAAAACCTGTATTGCTCTTGGGTAGTCTTGGCTAGAAAAAAGAAAATCTATATCACCAACCATTCTTTCTGTAATATCATTATAAAGACCCGCCAATAAATTGGCGGTTCCTTTAATAAATATAGGGGTTATATTGTGAGATAGTAAAAATGTGTTCAGCTCTTTTGCCTGAGAGATAATTTGGGTGTTCCTGTCTCGATTGGTATTGGCCACGTGCTCCATAAAATTAAGCAGCTCCTGGGGCAAATAGGTTAAAAAACCTTCGCGTTTTAGGGCGCAATACATGGCCGGAAACACATAATGGCCCGTACTTACCTCAACCACAAACTCCCAGTCTATATCATTTTGTTTAAGGCGCGCTTCTATGATTTGTTTGTTTTTTTTCTCTTGAGAAATCGTCAAACACATGGCAACAAAATAAAAAACGTCTTTATAGCTCATCTCTAAAGAGTTTAGAAACCTGAGCGACCATCTCAGTATTATTGGAATAGGTAAGTTTAAAACAATCTAAAGAGTCAAACCAATCTAAGAAGATGGCTGCATTTTCTTGGATGGGAGACAGCCAAGAATCTGGTACCAATTTTTGGAAAGCGGTTATTTTATCTATTTTTTCGCAAGACAAAGGAGCGTCTTTTATATACTTTATAAACACAAGGCCTTTACATGGTAAATGGCTAGAAAAATCACTGTTGTTTGGCTTTAAATACCTAACAATTTTTTGCGCCACCTTAAAATCATACTCTTTACTATCACTAAGCTCTGGATAGAAAGGAAGTAAGGTGTCTAGACTTGTTTTTTTAACTGAAATTGCAGCTGGAAAAGAATATATTTCTTGACTTTGGGCAGCAACAGGCACAAAATCATCTGCAATACAATCAAAACCATGGGCCTGTAAAAGTGCTAGTGATGTGCTTTTGCCATTACCAGAATCCCCTAAAAAAAGCATCGCTCTTTTTTTGTCTGAAACAGCAGAAGCATGAAACACACCCAGCCACTTATCTTCTTGCCTTTTATGAATTTTTTGGATGAGCTGCATAGAGTATTTCCCTTGGAAATAGTGAAACTCATCAAATGGCCAACTACCAATTAGTTTATTATCTACTGCCAAAAAAATACGGGCGTCTTGGGTAAAGGTTTTAAAACAAAAATCGTGCTTTTGACTTTCTACTTCTAGATGCTCAAACTTTGGATGAATCAAAAAACAAGACTCTTGACTATCAAAGCAAGCTTTAATTACAAGCTCGTTTATTTTATAAAATTTCTCTACAGAAAAATGATTAGGAACCACAACATCTTTCAAGCTTTCTGGCTTGTTAAGAAGCTTTGATGGACCTGGGTCTATAAAGCGTTTTTTAAGATCTAGTACAAAATCTGTGGTTTCTTTAATAGGCAAAGACAACTCTTGAGAGAGTTCTCTTGAAATATCCTCAAAGTCTATGCCCTTAGACAGCTTACTCACCAAAAGGGCTGTAGTGTTTTCTAGAACCAGATATTGGTTATCTCTAGAAGACCACAAGACTGTTTTATCATCTATTGGTTTTAGTAAAAAAATAGCTTGAATATTTAAATTAAATAATGTTAAAAATACAAAAAACCAAAGGTAAAACAATACATTGTTCTACCTCTGGTTTAGCGTTATATTAAAAACAAATCACTAATAATTAGTACTAATTTGTTTTTGTTGGTGCTATTTTTTATTTCTATCTATTCTTACACCTCTTACTCCATTGCCTCCACCAAAACCTGGATTTGGTGGCCCAGATTGTGCTTGCGCCTTTTGAGGATTTAGCATAATCATAGTTCCAAGGGCAGCAAAAGCTGCGTAAGAACCCATCTTTTTTAATGCATCTTTTCTAGTGATATCTTTTTTGTTGGTTTCTTTTTGTGACATAACTTTATTTTTAATTTCTCTCCAAGTATCTAGATACTTGGAGAGAATATTATAGGTTAATTATTTGACAATTATTTTTTTAACAGTTGTTTGATTCCCTGATCTTATCTGTACGATATACAAACCACTTGCTAGGCCATCTGTAGAGATAGTCTGGGTAGCAGTTGCTGAGCTTAATGCTTTTTCACGCACTGTTTGCCCTAGTATGTTGTAAAGGCTAACGTTTAGCTTCCCTAACTCTGGGCTAATGCCGGCTATGGTAACAAAGCTGTCTGTGTTTGCTTTATAAACATTTAAAGCGTTTATACCAAGTGTGTCACCATTAGAGAGCACACTGTTTGATTTAAATACAATAAAGAATCTATCCACTCCGCTTAGGTTGCTTTGCGCTACTAGCTCAAAATCTTGGTCTTTTAAAGAAGTAAGGGTGCCGTTTAAGGTATCTTCTAGATATACGTAGATATCTTCAGGCAGCTCCATATCTGCAATACTTACCCTAAAGGCCTGTCCTGCATTTTGGCGTATCTCTAGAGGTACTCTAGTATTTTGCATAGCATCCATACCCATAGCATTTATACCAAAGGCTGTTTCTTGACTACCCTGAGGTAATCTTGTGCTTAGTGCCATAGATTGGTTAAACGCTGCCGCATCATATCCAGGATCAAGATCTAGAGACAATCCATCTCTGAAATAGAAATCAGTGGTTGCCTTTTCTATCTCACCATTGTAAAGCTTTACCGCTACATTGTAAGTAAGAAGTTGAGGCCCAGATACAAAATCTCCAGTTCCTGTGGTGGTACGCATAGCAGCTGTAAAATTAAGCGCTGTATCTGTAGTGTTTAATGCAGCTACCCAAAATCCTTGACCAGGAGCCATTGAAAAGGCGCCTGAAAGCTGATTGTAAATTGTGTAACTAGACCCATTCCAACCGTATACAGCTAAAAACTCACTATCAATAACAGCACTGTTTGCATCCATAAAGTTGTTAGTTCCTGCAGCAGTATTTCCTAATATGTAAGAAGGGAAAGGGTTTGAAACCAAATTCCATCTTCTTCCTACACCGTTTAAACCATTGTTATTGATAATGTTAATACTTTGATCTGCTGTTTGCATAGCACCAGTGAAGGCTACTGTACTACCACCGGTAGTTGCCATAGAGTATCCTTTTCCAGCTTCAAAGTTTCCGGTTTGTGAAGCTGTAGCATATCTCTCCCACTGCCCAGTTGCATTGTTAAACTGGCTAAAGGCGTAATCATCACCAAGTACTTGGATATTAGATCCGTTTGCAGTTATAAAATCTGCAATAGACATCCCAACAGGTGAACAAACTAAATCCCAACCACCACCAAGGGTGTCGTCATATACATTTACATATCTGTTGTAAACGATGTCTCCGCTAGCTGTACCTGTTACAATTAGAGAAGAGTAATCATCTGCAGTAGAGTTTAGGGTAACAGTACCTGTGTTGGTAAAGTCTCCAGAAACTGTTAGAGATGAGGTCTCATCTATAGTTAAGGTGTTGCCAGTGGCTACTGTTACTGAACCAGCTGCAGCATCTGTACTAGATATTGAAGGCTCATTGGTAAATGTTCCATCTATATAAACATTATCACTACTAGTTGGAACAGCTCCTGTGCTCCAGTTTGATACATCTGCCCAGTCTGTGCTGGTAGCACCATTCCAATTACATGGTGTAAAACAGCTAATTGTTGCAGCCCAACCAGCACCTGTAACGGAACTATCTGAAGTAAACCTAATCGTTAATCCAGCATCTGTTGAAGATGTGAAAGATTGGGGTGTTTGTATATCACCATTAAGAAGTGTTGCATTGGTGTCTGCACCATCATAAATTCTTAATGTATCACAACAATTTTCTAAATCGACAGATGTAAAGTCTAGAGTAATTAGATCTCCTGTATCTGGTGCGTATGTAGCTGTGTAATCTTCAGAATTACTATAATTTCCTGAGGCTCCACCAGTATCATACGTTGTATCACCACAACCGGCAAGGGTGGTAAAATTATAAGGTCCTGCCCAATCACTTACGCCGTCTAGCCCACAATCTGCTTGCACATAAAAATCATATGAAGTATTTGAAGACAAGTTTTCTTTTAAGTAAGAGTTTGATACTCCAGGATCTGTACCTGTAGCTCCTGTTTGTGCTGCACCTTGAGCTACAACATCAACGTTATAAAGAGAAGCCGTACCTGCTTCTGTCCAACTTAAAACAGCGCTAGTATCTGTGAGTGACCCAGCTGTTAAAGCTAATGGTGCTGAACAAGGAGGTGTCTCCGCTAATGAAATATCATCTATTGAAATGTACCAAGGAGAACCATTCATGTATCCCTTAACACCAATGTAATAGGTAGCTGTTGCACTTGGTGTAAAACTACCTGCTATTTGTTGATATTCACCATTAACAATACCTGTCACAGCAACTATTGAATTTGTCATGGAGGCTGCAGCAGCAGTGTCTCCATAACTTACTGTTATATTTGAGTTTGTAGACCCAGAACCATCTTGGCGCGCATACATTGAAAAATCGTAAGATGTACCAGCGGTTAGGTCAAATTGAATAAACATCCAGTCTTCATTACTATACCTTAAGTAAGCATTAAAACTTCCTGTTCTTGGAGAACGGTTGTAAGTTGTTGCAGAAGAGTTTGCTTGCCAAGATGAACCTGAACCTGAGATACTCTCTTGTACTATACAACCTCCAACAGTTGTGGCATCAGTATATCCTGTTTCAAAACCTTCAAAGTATGGTGTAGTATTACTAGAACAAGGAGTAGAGAAATTGTAAGGTCCAACCCATGAGCTTTCACCCGCAAAACCACAATCTGCTTGCACATAATATTGATAATCTGTGTCAGGTGTTAAATTTTCTTTTAGGAAGTTGTTTGAAACTCCAATATCTGAGGGAGTTGTTGATTGCCCTGCTCCAGATAAAACAACATCTAGATTGTAAGTTGTTGCAGTACCATTTTCTGTCCAAGATAGTGTTGCTGTTGTTGGAGTAACACTAGCAGATAAGCTAGACGGAGCTAGACAAGAAGGTATTTCTTCACAAATATTTACCTCCATAGAATCTATACCTAAATCACCTCTGTAATCAATACCTGAACCGGTAACAGTAAATTTCACAAATAAATTTGCTCCACTGTATGCGCTAACATCAAGTCCAACTTGAATCCAATCTGCGGCTCCAGATGCTTGTGTTTGACCATCCCAGCTAAATAAATCTGTATAGGTACCATCTACTGTTGATGAGGCGCTAACGCTAAGAATACCTGTCGAAACACCATAAGCATGCATATAAAAAGTTAACTCAGCCTGTTCGCCTACGGCAATTGCGCTTAAATCAATTGATGGAGATATAGCAGATCCTGTTAGTGAGACTCCATTTGTACCAGATCCTTCCCAGTACATGTAATCACCGTCTTGTCCTGCATCTGGCCCAGTGGTACTTGAAATTGTACCACCACTGTTACCAGTTTGCCATGCGCCATTTGTATTGGCTGTAGAAATATCTCCAGTCCAAGATCCTAAATCATCAAAAGATTCTGAAAAAGTTGATGTAGATTGGTCTCCGGCATCACAGCTTAGACCAGCTGGTCCAGATGGAGCAACTACAGTAAATGATTGAACACTACAACCTGATGCGCTACCTGTTGCATTTTTAGGGACCACTTTCCAATAAGTCTGTTGATTAATTGGAAAAGTTGATGTTACTGATGTTGACGCGGTATTAATCAAAAGAGTTGGTGTACTTGAATCACTACCATAGTAAACGTCATAAGATGTTGCTTCTGCAGCAGCATCCCAAGAAAGTGTTATGTTTGACCTATCTGTGTAACTTGTACCATCAACAGGAGATACGTTTAAAGAACAAACTGGAATAGCTGGATAGTAAAATGGAAATAAAACATTGTCTACCCCAATTTGCCAAGAGCCGTAATCTGAAGTAGCTCGAAAACGTACAACTACATTTGAACCTGTAAAATCAACACCTTCAAAAGAACTTAAATCTATAATATTTGTATCCCAAGTATTATCTGCGGTTGATAGATTAGCACTTGATGTCCAAGTAGTCCCGCTATCAGCAGACACTTCAACTTTCAGAGTAGAACCACTACCATAAGTGCCAGCATATAGATAATAGATTTCATCAAATTGAAAATATTTGTCTGTGGAGGTTACAGATATAGTGGGGGTTTGCAGATATGACGGGGCACTAGAAGAGGTATTCCAAACATCATAAAATGCGTAAAGACCACCAACTTCAGAACCTTGCTCAAAAGTTCCAGTTCCATCAGAAGTTAATGACCAGCCTGTAGGAGGCCAAGTTGAGAAATCTTCATCAATTTGTGCTCTTGTAGCTAATATAGTAAAGAAACACATCAACGTAAGTAATAATTTTTTCATAGTAATATATATTTATAGTATTAAATTCGAAACATTTTTACAATCCAAAAAACACTATTTTGGAATAATTTGAGTGAAATATTACTTTCAAATAAATATTAAATTAAATAACTAAAAAAAAGTTAACTAAAAAAATTTCAAAGTTTTAGCCCAAACGTAAATAAAAAACGTTGAAAAGCATTTTAACTTATGAGGTGTTAGCAACAAAACAAGAAAAAAAACGAGTTTTCTTTAAAAAAAACAAATTAAAATTGTTCGATACTTTATGGTTTGTGTTAAACATTAATTATATGCCATAAAAAAATGAGAGTGGTTTATTTTGATTATTTATTTGGTTTAAATGGCTTATAGTAATCCTTTTAAATTTTATAATAAATTAAATATGGTAAAATATGGTATGCCTTATATTACGATAGATTGTCAAAGATTTAATAAAAAAAACCTCGACATAGAGGTAATATTTTCAAAAAAGCCAAGATAACTACGGCAAGCTTTACTGATTACAGAAAACAAAAAAACCGAAACTCTCGTTTCGGCTTTTCATCTGTACTGAAGACGGGACTTAGCTATGCTGAGTTCCAGAATAAACATTTTGAAAAAAGCCGACGCAACTACGTAGCTTATTTTTTATTTCCTTGCACTGTATTAAAGCGAGCTTTACTCGTTACAGAAAAACAAAAAAACCGAAACTTTCGTTTCGGCTTTTACTTGTACTGAAGACGGGACTTGAACCCGTACGGGCATTACTGCCCACTGGATTTTAAGTCCAGCGTGTCTACCAATTCCACCACTTCAGCATTGGTATAATATAGAGCGAAAAACGGGATTTGAACCCGCGACCTCCACCTTGGCAAGGTGGCGCTCTACCAGCTGAGCTATTTTCGCAATTCAGAGAAATTAGTAAAAACTAATCTCAAATTTAATGATCATGCTT
>Ga0209094_1001459_pt1 | contig 13378 bp, 18 predicted proteins | sample COGITO_mtgs_1004_2_FD_184790 | JGI IMG/M metagenome (GOLD analysis project Ga0209094, IMG submission 184790) | Pelagic marine microbial communities from North Sea - COGITO_mtgs_100430 (SPAdes) (version 2) | ecosystem: Environmental > Aquatic > Marine > Epipelagic ...
GAACAATGCAACCAATAGGAAAACATACGTTTTATAAGTTAGGCGGTCTATCGAATCCTAGGCTATGGCGTAAGCAATTAAAAAACGGCCAGTGGGCTTATTATTCAGATTATAATTAATAAAGGTGAAGAAAATGCAAATGACATATAAAGGGTATTGTGCACTAGGCGGAGATTCTAATCCTAGGCTTTATAAAAGGGACATATACTTAGGTGAGTGGTATATGCACACGGCGTACTATATGAGGGCGGCATAATGAAGGAATATTCAAAAAAACTTGAGGCCGAATTAAACAGCACGGCTTGTATACCCGTTTTTGAGATTGAGGTTATAGATTCAGACCTTGCCAGCGACTGGGTACACTGTGACGTTTACATTCAGGGTAATACTATCGTGGCAGAAAGAAACGCGGTGAGCAGTGACGAAGAGCGGTCTGACTTCATAGCTAAGTCAATTATTCATATAGATTTTATGTTCGGCTTGCAGGACCATTTAGAATGGTTGCACGACAAGGTGTTAACAGACATAGCAATAGGCGGTTTATATACATTAAGGGGCGAATTATGAGAAGTTTTCTTTTAGACATAGGCGATATTCACATATGGATAGGCTCACAAAATAAAATTATGGTTAGCTGCGAGACCACAAAAAAGTTAATGGCATTTGATACATTTGATAATGCTATAAACAGCTTATTTTTAAGCGGCAAAAGAGAAGCGGCGCGGGCCTTAAACAGCGCTATTAATCAGTAAAAACAATGGCTTAAATGCTATAATAAAAAGGTAAAATTATGACTGACAGAATAAAGTTAATTAATTTGCACGCGCAAGCCAGAGAGCTAAACGCGTTAAGTGAGCATAGGTTGGTCGGGTCTATATATACCGATACAAGTGAGCATGGTAAGTATTTTATAATGACGGGCGCGGCCTATAGTTTAAGGCAGTGGGATCACTTCGCGGGCCAATATACCGGCAAGGTAGTTTATAAGTCTGCCACTAAGCGCGGCCTATTTGATGCGATACAGTGCGCCATTGATATACTAACCGATAACAATAGGGCCACTGTAAACAACCACTGGAACGACAAGCACGCACAAGGTGGCGCATTATGATGGGGCAAAGTGAGGAGCTATTATTCGCTATTGTCTTTGCCTATTTAATAGCCGCATTGATATATAACATAGCCACAGATTGGAAACACTTCTGAAGTGATTAACCGCTCCCATTTTTGGAATCTATTCCCTCAATACCTATAGGGAAACACTTAATAGCCCGCTTAATACGTGGGTTTTTTTATGCCCGCAATATACTCAATAAGACTGAATCATTGACTTAATACATTTGGCGGCCTGTTATATGTCAATCCCTTTTAATGCGCGTCTATTGCGTTCTAAGCAGCGCACCCATATACTGACCCCATTGCATTGATCGATACTATTACGGCCCGTATACGGCCGCATATAAAGTCTGGCGGGTATGCTGGATGATGAAGAGGGGGGGGTAGGACGGATTGATTCTCAAAGACGGCGCGTATAATACACCCCATAACTTTTTAGCGGATAAATCGAATGACAGATAGAAAACGAGGCAGACCAGAAGTAGAGTTTGACTTAGTTGAGTTAGAAGACCTCTCAAGGTCACATTGCTCGTTTATAGAGCTTGCTAAGTTCTATAATTGCTCCGAAACCACAGTTAAAGATCGTTATAAGAACGATTTAGACTTTAAAGGTGCCGTAGATCGTGGTAGATTTGAGGCAATTAAGGGTTTGCGCCGTAAACAGCTAGAAATGGCTATGGATGGCAACACCCAGTTAGCTATTTGGCTCGGTAAGCAGATGCTAGGACAGACTGACAAGGCTGAAATCGATCAATTGTCTCGTGTAGAGCCTATTACCATCGAAATCGTTAATCCCGATGGCAGTTTGACCTAAAAAAATTTCTCCCCTACGGGGGGTATACCAAATCTCTCAAGAGTTGCGAAATCAGTAAATGACTTTGTAATTTTTTGGGAGGTTAATCATTAAGATTTTGGGAGCTTATTCATTGAATGGCTAAATTAACGCCGACCAAGCCGCAATTTGATTATATCAATACAGAGGCTAAATTCCCTGCGCTAGTTGCAGGATTTGGTGCTGGCAAGACCGAAGCAGCCGTACAGCGGTGCATTATCGGTAAATTAAGGAACCCCACTACAAATAGGGGCTTCTACGAACCTACCTACGATTTGATTCGTATGATTGCGTGGCCGCGATTCGAGGAAATACTCACCGAGCTGCAAATACCCTATAAACTACACAAGTCGCCTCTAAACTACATAGACCTTGGCGCTTACGGTCAGATAATCTTCCGCTCAATGGAGAATATTAACCGAATCATCGGTTATGCCCATGCCGATGCCGATATTGACGAACTCGATACCTTAAAGGAATCCGATGCTGCTGCTGCGTTCCGAGCTATTATGGCCCGTAACCGTGAAGTCAAACCTAACGGTGAACCCAACACAATTGGCGTAACCACCACACCTGAGGGCTTTAAATTCGTCTACAAGACGTGGAAAAAGAATCCCCAGAAAGGCTTTGAACTGATACAAGCACCAACAGCGTCTAACCCGCATCTACCCTCGGACTATGTGGAAAACTTAAAGGCTATTTACCCTAATAACCTGCTCTCAGCATATTTGAACGGCGAGTTCGTCAACTTAACCCAAGGAACTGTCTATAACGGCTATAACCGTGACAAAAATCAGAGCGATGCAACGATTAATCGCTTTGACTTCCTTATGGTCGGTATGGATTTCAACGTAACGGCAATGTCGGCGGTAGTCTTCGTGCAACGTAACGGTATATATCATGCAGTCAAAGAATTGACGGGTATCTACGATACGCCAACAATGATTCATACACTGAAGACTAAATTCCCTAATCACAATATTGCGGTGTACCCAGATGCGTCTGGCGCGTCAAGAAAGACCGTCAATGCAAGCATTTCCGATATATCCCTGCTAGAAACGGCAGGATTTGAGTGTAGAGCACCTAAGAAGAACCCTTTTATCAAAGATCGAGTCATGGCCGCTAATGCCGCCTTTGAATCAAGCCAAGTATTGATAAATTCCGATGAATGTCCTGAACTTTCCAGTAGTTTAGAGCAATTAACCTACGATAATAACGGCGTACCTGACAAAACCTCTGGTTTAGATCACTTAATAGACGCTGCGACCTATCCTATTGCCCACGAACTGCCAATTATCAAACCAATAGCGGCAGTGCCGTTTAAATTTGCGATTTAATTATGAGCGTAGACCAACAAAACCCAGAATACACAACTTACTTAGACGAATGGCGCATGGTGCAAGATTGCTGTGACGGACAGCGTGCTATTAAGAAAAAGCGAACTAAATACCTACCAGCGATGGAGGGTGTTACAGAAATAGAGTCTCGATACGTTAATTACCTCAAGCGTGCCGTTTTTGTCAACTTCACTGGCAAAACTAGAGATGGTTTGACTGGTGCAATCTTCAGAAGCAAGCCTGAGATCGAATTACCTAATGAAACTGCGTACCTAGAAGACAATGCTGACGGTGCTGGCGAATCTCTAACAAGTTTAGCTAAAGATGTAACTGGTGAGGTTATATCTAAAGGCCGTCATGCGCTATTAGTTGACTACCCTGAAGTACAAGAGGGTTTAAGCCTAGAAGATGTCAACAGGTTATCCCCAAAGGCCACGATTAACCGCTATACAGCCGAAAACTTTGTCAATTGGCGCGTAGAAGTAGTGAATGGTCAGAAATTACTCGCTCTAGCAGTGCTTTGCGAGGAATACGACAACAATGATGACGAATTTTCTTACGAAATTGATAAGCAGTATCGAGTTTTACGTCTAAGAGATGGCGTTTATACCCAACAGTTATATCGAAATGATGAACCTATAACTGAAGAGTATATACCCAAGAAAGCTAATGGCGAGTTCTTTGATTTCATCCCTTTATTTATTATTGGCTCTGAAAACAATGACCCTACTGTAGATGTACCTCCATTAGCTGATGTTGGGCATATTAATATTGCTCACTATCGAAACTCTGCCGACTTAGAAGAAAACTGCTTTGTTCACGGCCAGCTAACCCTTGGCGTGTCATCTTCTATGTCTTTAAGCCAGTTTTCAGAGGCTAACCCCAACGGAATTACTGTCGGGTCAATGGCTGGTCACTTTTTAGGTGACTCTGGTGGCTTCTCTGTTGTGCAAGCGTCAGAAAACCAACTAGCTGATCGCTTAATGGCCAGAAAAGAAGAGCAAATGCGTAAACTTGGTGCGCGAATGATGGAAGTGGGCGCTGCAAAGACTGCGACTCAAAGCCTTATTGAGCAAGCGGGTGAGACATCTATCCTAACTACCATTGCCGACAACGTAACCGAGGGTATTAAAGCCTGTGTCGAGTGGTGCGGTATGTTTATGGGCGCAACACAAGAGCCTAAATTCGTCTTAAACACTAAGTTCTTTGATGAAGTTGCTGACCCACAAATGCTTATGGCTGCAATGCAATTAAATGAAAGTAATCTTATTGCTAAGTCAGATATGCAAGAGCTGGCAAGACTACAAGGTGTGATCAAAGATGGTCGCACTAACGAAGACATTGACGCTGAATTAGAGGCTGAAATGTCAAGGATTCAGGCAGAAGTAGAGCCTGAAGAAGAGGTTGAAGAAGAAATTGAAGAATAAAGTGTCAATTCTTTGACAATAAACGAGCAAGATGGTATATAACTAAAGGGCTACTGGGTAGCTATATTTTATAACTAGGGGTTATAAGAATGACGATTAAATACAGTGTAAGTACAGAAGAATTTGGAGCGCTAGACGATTCACAGCAAGGTTTATATTCGCAGGGCGAAGATGGCTACACTTTGAATGTTGAGGGCGTACCAAAAGAAGACGTATCAGGTCTAAAGCGTAAGATTGACGAACTGCTTACCGAAAAGAAAACGGTACAGCAAAAGGCAAGCGAAGCTGAAGAGTTAGCAAAAGCACAAGCTGCTGAAAAGATGCGTAAGGCTAATGATTTTGAGCAGTTATACAACAGTTCAGAGTCGGAGCGCCAAAAGGCTTCTGAAGAGTTAGCGACTTTAAAGGCTAATTTACAGAAGCAGCAGATAGCAGGACAAGCTGGGCAGGTTGCATCTGAGTTAACTAAGGATGTAGCGCGAGCTAAACTTCTAACTGAACAAATTTCATCTCGATTGTCCCTTGTGGATGGCGAGGTTAGGGTGCTAGATGTTAATGGAAACTTAACGGTTAGCACTGTGCAAGAATTGACGCAATCTATCAAAGCGGAATACCCGTTTTTGGTTGACGGGTCACAAGCTGCTGGGGGTGGCGCAACAGGTGGAAACAGCGGGGCTGGGGATACCAAACAAGTAAGTCGTGCGGAATTTGATGGGATGGATGCGGTTAAACGTATGAAATTCGTTAAATCTGGCGGCAAAATCATATAATTATTTTTTTGGAGAACCGTAATGGGTGATTTAACCTTAACAAACCTAGCAGAAGACATTTATGTTGCTGCTGATACTGTAGGCCGTGAAGTTGTAGGCTTTATTCCATCTGTAACAATGAATGCTTCAAGTGTTCAAGCGTCTGTTGGCGACACTGTTAAAGCTGCTGTAACTGCTGAAGCAACTGCGTTAGTAGATATTGCTGGCGGATTAATGTCTGTTCCAGAAGCTCCTGCCACTGGCATTAGCTCTGACAGCTTTCAGTTAACTAACTCTAAAGCTGTACAGATTCCTTTAGGTGCAGAGCAAGAGTTGCAATTACAAAACGCTGGTCAATACGCAACTGTATACGGCGACTTGATTCAACAAGCAATGCGTAAACTCACTAATGCAATGGAAGCTGATCTTTTTACTGAGATCAAAAACAATGCTGGTGCTGCATCTGGTGTTCAGGGTACTAGCCCTTTCGCTGTTGGCTCTAATGAGTCTGGTGTTGAAGAAATCCTTAAAGCGCGTGAAATCTTAGTTGATGCTGGCACGCCAATGGATGACGTTTCTTGTGTAATGAACACAACTGCTGGTGCAAACATTCGTTCTAACCTTAAATTGTTAGATGCGTCTTTCGCTGGTAACACTTCAATGCGTGAGCAAGGCACTCTAATCCCTATCGCTGGCATTAGCTTGCGTGAATCTGGTCAAATCTCTAAGCACGTTGCTGGTACTGCGGCTGCTACTGGTTTAATCAAGGTTGCTGATAACGCAGGCTCTACATCTATCCTTATCGATAGCTTAGATGATGGCGGCACTATCAAAGCTGGTGACGTACTCGAATCTAACGCACAAGAAGCTGCTGGCACTAAGAGCGCCTTTGGTGTTGTTTCTGCTGACTTAACTGCTGGTTCTGGTGGCTCTGGTCAAAATGAACTAACTGCTACTTTGAACTCAGGCTTAGTAACTGCTACTGCTAATGACGAAGAAGTACGCTTCCTTGACTACACTGGTAACTTTGTATTCCATCGTAGAGCTGCTGAATTAGCAATGCGCGCACCTGCCGCTCCTGCTGGTGGCGATGCTGCTACTGACGCGATTGTGGTTCAAGACCCGCATTCAGGTTTGGTTTTTGAAGTACGAGTCTATAAAGGCTACCGTAAGTCAATGATCGAAGTTGCTGCGACTTGGGGCGTTAAAGCATGGAAATCTGATTTCATCCATACTATCCTTGGATAAGTTGTAAGTTTTGGTCGGCTCTCTTGAGTTTCCCTCCCTTTTACTTTTGAGGGTCGGCCATTTTTTTAAGGTGCGAACATGGCTTTAACAGTAGAAACAGGACAGCAATCAACAACTGCCAATAGTTACGTAACTGTTGTCAATTACGATTCTTACCTGAACGCAAGATACCCAGCACGAACAGATATAAGCGATGCTCAGGCAGAGGCTTACATTTTACGCGCCACGGATTATTTTGAAGAATTACCATTCATTGGCTTAAAAGCCACTGAAAATCAATCTTTGCAATGGCCTAGAAGCTCAGTGCTTATAGACGGCTACAGTAAAGATAGTGACGAGATACCTAAGCAGGTATTAATTGCCATTTACGAATTGGCATACGGTTTCGAGCAAGGGTTCGGTATAAATGACCCCATCTCCAGAGAGACTGTAAAAGAGAAGATAGGCGAGATAGAGGTAGAGTATAAATCCTCTAGCGCAGATCGTACTTTGCTACCAGCGGCCTCTCAGGCGCTTAGAAAGCTAATTAGAAACCCGATGAGGGTTGTGAGGGCATAATGGCCTTTGATTATACGCCACTAGCGTCAACAGCTACGAAACTGATTACCGATTTCGGTCAATCTGTGACCTTTACTAGAAATGGTAATGTCACCTATGACCCGACACAAGGTGTTAGTTCTAGTAGTCAGACAACGTATACTGCAAATGTAGTTTTATTTGCTCAAATAAAGGAGGAGGGGACTGATAACTCTTTAGCCTTTAAGGATATTCCTGCCGTTGCGTACTCCGCAACACCGCCTAAAATTGGTGATACGGCTACTATAAATTCTGAAAGCTATAGAATTATTGAGATAACACCAATACAACCAGCTCAAACGGTGATTTATTATGAGCTTCGACTCAGAAGTTAAGGCTTATACAAAGATTGCACTTGCAGATGCCAATAAAACGGTAAAAAAAGTCGTGCAAGATGTAATGGTTAGTACGGTTAATCGGACATCCGTTGATACAGGTAAGCTAAAGAATAGCTGGTATGCAAGTTTTGGCGCTCCAATTAAAGCTGTAAGCGGCAGAAGCGAAGATAAGTCAGGGCAAGATAGCCTTGAAAGTGCTGAAAGAGTAACAAGTAAGATCAATAAATCTACAATGGGCGAATCTATATTTTTTACTAACTCATTGCCCTACGCTGAAAAAATAGAGCTAGGTGGTTATGCGAGAGCGCCTGCTGGAATGATGCGGATTAGTATGTTGCAAGCTGTAAGGAAATATCAATGAGCGTAGATTACAACTTAATAACCGAGTCTTCTACTGGTGACATTTACAATATTGATGCTGGCTCAATTACACAAGGCGTAGCTCCAGATACTACTAAGCCTTTTAGGAATATACGCATTGGATTTGAATCGCTCTTCAATACAATGTGTACAAATTTAAGTATTACACATAAAATATACGAAAATACAGACTTTGATTTGTCTGAAGTTTTAAAAACTAATTTAAATGCTGAATGGGTTGTAGGCACGTTGCTACCAGCGGACACAAGCACCGCAAGCCTTGGTACATCTGGAACTGAAAAGCACGATGGTCTTTTCCAGATTGACTACTACAGCAAAACTGGTGTTGGTGGATTTACTGATCGAATAGACAGTATCGCCAACTACTTTTCTAGAGGAATGCAAATAACTGCTAACGGCACAGTCGTTAGGATTTTGAACGTATCACTTGGCGTTGGGCGCAGAGATGGTGCATTTTTTGTTAGAAATATAGATGTATCTTATTATGCGGTCACGCCCGCGAGGAGTTAGAAAAACATGACTATTGCAAGTGGTCAAAATGTAAAATTAAGCATACAAGAGGAAGCTACATACGGCACAGCTATAACAGATGCCGCATACAGCGTATTCCCTTTTAAAAGTGTAAATTTATCTTTAGCAAAAACAAATCATGAATCAGGCGTTATTACGGGTGATAGAGAGGTCCAAGATGTAATTATGGGCGCTCATTCGGTAACTGGTGATGTAAGTTTTGATTTATCGCATCAGCCTGCTTATATTGAGGGTTTAAGAGCTATTCTAGGCGTAGACGCATTAGAGTCAGGCGGTGATTTTGACATCGGCTCGGTAAGACAGTCTTACACGCTGCATCAAACTTTTTTAGATTTAGCGTCTAATAGCGATGTGCATGTTTATAAAGGTTGTGAGTTTAACTCTTTCTCTATGACAGTTCCTGCTGACGGGTTGATTGAATGCTCTTTTGGCCTTATCGGGTCAACTATGACTACCGAGAACGCTGAAATAGATGGCTCGGAAGCTGACTACACGGATGCAAATAATCCTTATCACTCTAGTCAGGCTACTATAACCTTAGGTGGTTCCTCTGCGGCTATAATTACAGATTTTTCTTTAGCTATAGATAACGGTCTATCAACTGCAAACAAGATTGGCTCTAACTTAGCCACGCAAGGTGGTATCGGCAAGTGTCGTGTTAGCGGCTCTTTTACAGCACATTTTGATGATACTGGTGGTATTGCTCAGTATGAGAAGTTCCTAGCAAGCACTAAAGAGGCAATTATTGTTAGCTTAGGTTCTGGCTCTACAGGTATTAAATTTACAATGCCTGAAGTGGTATATACTACTGGCGCTGTTGAAGTTGGTGGCGAAGGTCTTTTGAGTATATCGACAGAGTTTGTCGCAATATACAAAGATAATGGAAATCTATCAGCTTTAACTATAGATACAAGTATTTAAAATAATAGCCTCGCTATGCGGGGCTTAACTTTCTAAAAGGGTGGAAAAATGAAAATTAGTGAGCTATATACATCTGAAGCACATGACTCTGGTGCAGAGTTTGAAGTTAAGGACGATCTAGGAAATCCCACTGGCTTATTTATAAAAGTTGTAGGCGTGGATTCTGCGTTGTTTAGAGCGCAAACTAAAAAACAGCAAAAAGTATACCTTGAGTCTTATCGCAATAATAAAGATTTTGATGACGAGGAAATGCTTACAGACGGACTTGTTAGTTTGACGCTAGGTTGGCGCGGTACAGATGAAAAGTTTACTAAAAAGCTATGCAAGCAGCTATATATAAACGCCCCGTATATAAAAGATCAAGTTGATTTATTTATGGGCGATAGAGAAAATTTTATAAAAGCCAAACCGAAAACTTAATCGCGTTTGGCAGGTGGGTTTTTTACGCTAACGGTAGACAAAAAGGTAGTAAATCTACCCGAATTGAGCAATGGGCTGCTATAGAAAGGATTAGCGGTCGAACACCTTTAGCGCTAAAAAACCAGCCTTACTTAGAGAATCATCTATCGCCAACTTGGGATGCTTTTTGTTTAATATCAAAAGGTGTGGAGCGCATATCTCTTACGGACATACTTGCTTATTGCACTTTATATAATGAACAATTAGATAGATGGCAAGTCGATGCCATTTTAGGTTTAGATCAGGAAAGGCTTAACCAATGGCAGACACAATTGCAAGACTGATATTTGAAGCAAATACTAGCGAGTTAAAAAAAGCGCAAAAAGAGCTTGACGCTTTAACTAAAGCCGCTGGTAAAACTTCAAAAGAAATACCGAAAGTTGCCAAAGGCACAAAGAAAACTACAAAAGCCACTAACAAGATGGCCGATTCCTTTAGAAACGCCTCTACTGCAACAGCAGCACTTACAGGCCCGTTAAACGGCTTATCTGGTCGATTATCCTTTATAGCAACTGGTCTTAGTAGAGTTGGTGTTGGGGGCTTGGCTGTAGGTGCTGGTATTGCTGGTATTGGTATCGCAATGCAAAACTCTTTATCTATATTTCAACAATATGAAGAGCAAATGTTTAGGCTTGAAGCTCTCACGCAAGCGACTGGCTTTACCGCTGGGTTTACGGCTAGAGAGTTAGGCTCTATGGCTGACGAAATTGCAAGAGGAACACTTGCTTCAGCTAAAGATATTAGAGATGCTCAAGGGGTGCTGCTAACCTTTAAGAGTATATCTGGTGACACATTCAGATCAGCCATAGGTCTTACGCAAGATATTGCCGCTGTTATGGGTACGACTGCCGTTTCTGGAGCCAAACAGCTTGGTAAGGCGCTAGAAGACCCCGCCACAAACCTAACCGCACTTACACGGTCTGGCATATCATTTTCTGATGAACAAAAGAGACAAATAAAACTTTTACAAGAAAGCGGTAAGCTATTTGAAGCTCAAGCTATGATAGTTAAGCAGCTTGAAGAGCAGGTAGGTGGTGCTGGTGGTGGCGGTGGGTTAGCTGCTGCAACAGACTTACTTTCAGATAATTTTACAGAACTTAACAGGGTTATAGCAGAAGAAACTGGGCTTGCTGGATTTGCAACAAGCGCGATCAACACTATGGCCAATGCTTTTGGCATCTTGACCAGTAAAATTATAGAGACTGATGAGGCTGAACTTGCTCGACTAAAAAATAAAGACAGTAGAAGTAATGCTGGCAATAAGGCAAGAGATGCAAGAATTTTAGAGTTGCAAGCAATTATAGATGACGAGGCAAGGAAAAAAGAACTCGCCGCGCAAGCAGTAATAGATCAGCAGGAAAGGGATAGTGCGGCGGCTTTAGCTAAAAGAGATATTCTTATACAGAATTTATCTGCGGAAGAGAATTTAATTAAAGAAAGAAGAATGCGACTTGAGGGCGATGAGCTTGCAGCCAATTCTTTAAAACTTGAGAATATGTACATCCAAAATGACTTGGAATATGAGGCTGCCGTCTTAAAATACGGAGCATTAGACGAGTTAGAGGCGATTAGAAGAGAGAAAAACCGCGCAGCTGATGCTGAATTTAATGCGACACAGAAAAAAGATGTGGTGGCGGCAGAAAAGTTTCAATACAACGCTAAAAAACGAGGCGTTAAGGATGCTATAGGACTATTATCAGTCTTTGCAGGACAAAGCAAAACCATAAGAAAAGCTATTATAATCGCTGAAACTGGTATGGCTCTTGCTGATAATGCTAGAACAACCGCTGTGAATATGGGTTTAGCGGCACAATCGCAACTTAGCCTGCCAACTCCCGATGCCCCAGCTAGAGCAGCAGCAGCGGCAGGAAAAGAAAAAGTTATGGGTGTAGTGCGAGGAGCAATGATTGTCGCATCTGCTGCTGGCAGAATTAGCGGTGGTGGTGGTGGCGGTGGCGGTGGTGGCGGTGGCGCATCTGCTGCTCAGTCGGCACCAATACAGCCAGAGCAAACAGAAACGGCAGCACAAGCACCTCAAGCTATAAACGTAACAGTAGACGGCTCTATTGACCCTAGCGGTGCAAGGCGTATCATAGAGGCCATAAACGAGGCTACAGAAGACGGCCTAGAAATTAACGCATTGGTGGGTTCATAATGTCTGGAGCAATGTTAGTAGAGAACGAATTACACCACGGTTACTGGCGTAAAAAAGGCGGAGCTACAACTATAACCTATGAAACTGGGGCTGCCGCTGCTGGTCATGGCTTTGAGAATTGTATCGATGAGAATGCAGGTACTACGTTTAAGATAGCTAACTCTACACAGGTAAGGGTTAAAATTTTATTTCTTAACGCTTTATCGATGAACGGCTTTGCCATTTACGGACACAATCTAACTAAAGATCAAGGTGTTGCTATAAAGTACAGCACTAACACTAATGGTACGACTGGCAACTTTGAGGATGCTGGTGATGTTTATACGCACGAATATAAACCTGCCGATAATCTATATAAACCGTTCGGTGCAATGTGGACAGACAATAATCTTGCAGTTAGATATTTAACAATTGAAACTATAGGTTGGACTACGGAAAGCTATATATCAATTATGTCTGCTGGTCAGTGGGTTACTTCGCACATTGACGTTACCGCACCGTTTACGCCGCCTAGCTTTGCTCCTTACGAGAATTCAATCAAGCGAAACAATAAAGGCAATCCATTATTAAATGATGTGCGAAAAGTTCCGCAAAAATTAAATATAAAATTAAATAACTTTAGCGAAGATGACCTTGAAGATACAACTGATACTGCGTTCAATACACGTATAAACGGTGAGCAAAAGTCATGGCCGATGATTGAATATCTAGGGTGCTTTGTTTCCCGTTACCCATTTTTTGTAATGTATACACAAGGCGTAACTGGTGAAACTAACGCACAAATCAAAGCGGACAGAAATAGGCTTTATTACTGTACGATAGATAAATCATTAAAGCAGCCTAGTTACAGCTCGCCAACTTTATTAAACTGGAGCATTAGCGCCATCGGGTATATTGAATGAGCCAGCTATTTACGCCTTATCATTTATACGATAACTTACTGTTGTGGCTTGACGGGGCTGACCCTAATGCTAATGACGGTGATGGCGTACCTGTACAAGACAAACCTTTGTATCAGTGGGTTGATAAAAGCCAAAACAAATACGTTTTTGAGCAGAATACTGCTGCTGATGCGCCTACCTACGACTTGGCGAATAAAAGATTGGCCTTTGACGGTACGGAACATTTATCTTGTTCTAATATAGATAACTTCCCTACTTCTTTTCATATGTTTGTGGTCGGCTCTATAAGCTATACAGCTTCTACTGCGACTAATGTTATTGTATCTTGTGACTCTGCCGACACAGAATCAGACTGGACTTTTGTGCAAGAAAAAGACTCTGATGAAATAGAGCCTAAATTTACATT
>Ga0209094_1001467_pt1 | contig 13315 bp, 11 predicted proteins | sample COGITO_mtgs_1004_2_FD_184790 | JGI IMG/M metagenome (GOLD analysis project Ga0209094, IMG submission 184790) | Pelagic marine microbial communities from North Sea - COGITO_mtgs_100430 (SPAdes) (version 2) | ecosystem: Environmental > Aquatic > Marine > Epipelagic ...
CGAGCTGTGCGCATCGGTGAACTTCATGCCGGTCTCAGCCAGGCGATCCATGTGCGGCGTGTCGATCTTACAACGAGCACCGCCGTAGGTTTTCACATCCCCGAGTCCCCAGTCGTCTGCGAGGATGAAGATGATGTTGGGGGCTTGTATTGAAGAGCTTGCATTGATGCTCCCCGCCGGTCGCACCCCATCGGGGCTGTCTTGCGACAGTCTATCTCGCTCCGCTCGGTTTCCTTCGGTCGTTGGAGAGCTTGCATTGATGCTCCCCGCCGGTCGCACCCCATTCGTTGGAGAGCTTGCACTTCCTTCGGTCGCCCGCTGGCCCGCTGGGGCAGCTGCAAAGGCGGACATAGTGAATCCGCCTAAGGCGGATGAAGTGAGAATGAAGAGAGTGATGCTAAGGCGGTTCATGGTGACTGGATCAATGGTCAAACCTCAAGCTAGTGACCAAAATTGATGGCCACCAGAGATATTTTTGAGGATGAGTCTATCAAGGCTGCTTTGATACAACGTCAAGGATCGATAGACTCTTTCAGTAGGGCCTCTGCTTTACGCTTCTGTTTTTGTCCTTCTTTCGGCTTTCTTCCTCCGGGACTGGGATTGCTCCAGCCGCCTGATCCAGGACAGAAGGCGAGCTTCCACTTGCCTTTGCGGATGGACTAATCAATCAAGCCAAGCCGGTGGGCGATGGAGACGGCACCGGGGGCGTTGTGGGCATCCAGCTTATGGTAGATATGGCGGATGTGGGTGTCTACGGTGGCGTAGCTGATGCTGAGCTGATCAGCGATTCCCTTTTTGACCATGCCATCGGCGAGCAGTTGCAGGATTTCGTATTCACGTTTGGAGAGTTCTTGCACATCTTGCGGTTCCGGGGCCGGGGTCTCTTTGATTCTCAGCCGCTCCACAAGATAGCGGGCGACGCCTGGATCCAGTGAAGCCCCACCCGCGCAGGTGCTGGCGATGTGTTCTGTGATCCGTTTGATGCTGGCTGACTTGAGCAGGTAGCCGTGGGCACCGCGGGAGATGGCACGCAGGATGTCTTGCTGTGCGTCGGACTGGCTGAGGATGAGGATTTTTGTCTGCGGGCAAAGCTCAAGCAGGCCGGGCAAGGCATCCAGACCACTCATGCCGGGCAGGTTGAGATCGAGTAGAATGAGATCCGGTTTAGCCTCCGCTTTTCCGAGCTCGCGCAGGGCGATCTCCGCAGTGCCGAACTCCGAGTGTAGCTTGACTGAGGCATCTCGCTCAAAGGCGAGCTGTAGCACTTCACGGTAGGCGTGGTTATCCTCGATGACGGTGACTTGGTAGTTTTTGGACATGATCTGATGGTTGATGGGTAGAAGGCTTAGCCGAAGGGTGATGTGCGTGACCGCAGGGAAAGTAGGATGCGGCTGCCGCCATCCTCCGGTGTGGTGATCTCGAGCTTGGCCTTGAGCAGCTTGGCGCGGCGTTTGAGTGCGGAGGGAGTGTGGCCGTGCAGACCGGTGCCGTTGTCGGTGACTTCCAGAGTAAGCTGGGTGTGGGCCCCCCGTATGGTCTTGCTGATACTGACATCAAGGTGGGTTTGAACTGTAGTCGCCCCTGAGTGACGCAGGATGTTAATCAGAGATTCTTTGTAGAAAAGCAGCAGGTCAATACGTGTGCGGCGGCGCAAAAAAGGGAGATTCTCCTCACCGGTAATGCTGAGCTGGTGCTCAAGATCGGCGAGCAGGCGGGTGGATTCACGCTTCATCTCAGCCGCGAGGTCATCGCACAGCTTTTGCTTAAGCAACATGTGTGAGCAGTCCTTGGCTGCGGTTCCCGTGCGCTTGGTCAAAGTGCGGATACGCTGCACGGCATCATTCAGGTGCTCGGGATCGTCCAGTGAGTCCTGGGCGAGTTCGCCGAGCTTGCCAATAGCATGCAAGTTGGCCCCAAGTTCATCGTGTAGGTTGGCAGCGATGCGCTCACGGATCAGGGTTTCCTGTCTGGTGCGGTGCAGACGCTCATAGAGAAGGATGAAGCCAACGCCCACGATCAGTGCAGCCACCGCCCAGACAAGTCGGCGGATGTTGGTTTTTTGCCGGCTGTATTTTGCCTCCAATGCCGGCATAATGGCGGCAAGTTCGCGCTCCAGATCGTGGCGGCGGGAAAGTTCGCCGAGCCATTGCTGCATGGGCAAGAGGTTGCCGTAGAAATTGCGCCCGTCAGTCAGATTAGCGGGGGAGAGGCCCGCGGCAGAGGGCATGAAGTTAGTCTGCACGTCCTTGCCATGGGCGACGTTGCTACTGCCTGAGAAGATTTCAATTTCGGCAAAACCAAGGCGGAGAAAATCCGTGCCGACTCCCTTGTCGATGTAGGGTTTGGGTGCACTCAGGCGCAGGTAGCGATGTTTTGCCTGTGAATCGCTGGAGACGGGCCACTCGAGGATCGGCCCGATCTGATGGATGGTGGACAGGCTGACATCAAGCAGGGTGTCGGGTTTGGAGAAAGCCGCATCCATGGAGCCTTCGAGCACAAAGTGAGACGGCGTGCCGAAGTCTCCCGGATAAGACTGGGGCAGGGTGTCTCCCTGCTCGACGGTGTGTATCCTGATAACATGGATTGGAAAGGACTGGCCGAGGTCAATGGTGATGCGGGGTATCTGGGTGCCGAGCGGAGCACTGACGAAGGGTGGGCTTTGTTCCCCCGTGGGAGCATTCATGACGTAAGGGGTGATACCATCCACCAGGTTGGTGGTCTGCCAGGCGCTGTCATCGTTCCGGGAATTGCGGGGACTGCTGTGAACGCCTTGCCTCAGTGCCACATTGCGGCCCTTGCTGAAGGCGAGCACCTCGGCGAACTGGAGAATGTATTCGTTGTTGAGGGCCCGGCGGTTGAGACGGCTGGCTTCGATTCTGATGCTGCTGAATGTATCCTGTAACTCGACAGGTATGACCACCGGCGAGACCCTAGGCAGTAGCTCGCTGGTATCCGGGTAATCGGCGATGATGCTGGCAGGGGAGGTGGTGCTCCCCCTGGCCGTGATGGTGAACGCTGCCGGGAAGGCGTCCGCCTGGAAGGTTCCGTGGGTATCCCTCCAGATCGTGGGCACCAGGACGATCTCATCCAGGGTGGTGGGTTCAGCGAATTCGATTTCCACCCACTCCTTGTGCTCAGGCGGCTCAGGATAAGGATGGGAGCGGTAGCCAATGGAGCTCACCCCGCTGTTGAGGCTATGGTAGGCAAGGGTGGGTAACTCAGCGTTGATCTCTGCCTTGCGTTGCTCCAAGGCGGTGATTGAGGGCGATCTGTCCGCTTGGCACGCCATCAGCAACACCACAGCACCAAGAGACAATATCTTGGAGAGGAGAAAACCCGTGTTATGATGGCGGAGAATATAGCGCATAGCGTTCTGGTATCATTATATTGCGAAAGGGAGGCTTTGTCGATGTGGCAGACAAAGAGGTAGCCATGTGCCACGGCGGTGGCCGCTCTTCATGTCCGTTTTACCCTGACCCATTCTACCCTCTTGTTGTCTTGTATCCCGGGTCATTCGCCAAGTGCTGAGGCATCACGTAAACTCGTGATGAAAAAGGGGTAGCTCGGCAAGATCACCCTCTGCTATTCTATACTCGTTATCAGCAGTTATCGAAAGTCCTGCTGCAAGAATCCTAAAACCTCTAAAATCATGAAAACTAAAACCTACATCAAAAAAAACAGCAGCAGTTACCCAGGCTTAAACCACGGGGCCAAACTTCCAGCACTCATCGCCGCAGGGATGTTGGGCATGACTGCGGCATCGTCAGCTGCGCTCGCTCTCCTCGACCTCGGCACCCTCAATACCACTGGCGAAGATGAAACCGGATGGACCAGCACAGTCAGTGATGGCACTTGGACGGCCGGGAATATCGGCCGCGGCGCTACAGCTGAGCCTTGGTTTGCCCTCTTCGCTGCCACAGCGACTGGAACCAGTGACGGGGACGCGCTCATAGCGGCAAACTACACGCTCTCTTTAGCGACTGGAACCAGTGACGGGGACGCGCTCATAGCGGCAAACTACACGCTCTCTTTTGATGCGGGTTGGACCTTTAATGCCGCCTCTGATCCCGGGGTCACCAACGTGCAGGTCTTTGCTTGGGACGGCGCTACGGAAACCGCCTTGGCAGACGCAATCGCATTTGATCTGCCGGGTGTCTACCAGACCTGGGATTCCTTTGAATATGACTTCTCCATCGCTCCGGGAGATTCGGTGATTGGTCAGGATCTGCGCATCAAGTTTAATACTCCCAGTGGCGGTGGTGTAGGATTTGACTCGATCATTGTGTCGATTCCCGAGCCAAGCTCGACAGCCCTTCTTGGCCTTGGAGGCCTTGCCTTCATCATGCGCCGCAAGCGCAGCTGATCTGCAATGAATGATAGCCGCCGGGCGAATTCTGTAACTTGGCCTACCAACTTCAACTTGAAAAACCCTGTCCCTGCATCAGCGGCAGGGTTTTTCTCTTTTCACCCTTCCACTTTGCCCACAAGCTATCTGCATGATGCATTGCGCCGGCAGTAGAGCACGCCTGATGCGTTTATCCTTCATCATCCTCACTGCTCTGGTCTTTGTTCTCGTCTGCCCGCTGATTGCACAGGCTGCGGCTCCCGTCTTGGAGGTTGCCAATCCGCGTTGCGAGTACCGGGTCAATCCCTTGGGGCTTGATGTCGCGCACCCGCGCCTGAGTTGGGAGTTGGCCTCCGACCGGCGTGGGGTGAGGCAGCTGACTTACCGCATTCTGGTGGCGTCTTCATCTGAGCTGTTGGCTGAGAATAAGGGGGATCTGTGGGACAGTGGGATTGTCCAAAGCGACCAGTCGATCCAGATCAAGTATGCGGGCAAAGCGTTGAACTCTGGAACCCTTTGTTACTGGAAGGTAATGGTGCAGACCACGGATGGCGCGGCGGCAGAAAGTGCCGTGAGCTTCTGGAGTATGGGGATCTTGAATCCTGATGAGTGGCAGGCGAAATGGATTGGGCTGGAGGATGACTCTAGCGACGATAGCTACGAGCATGAAGTTTCCGAGGGTGATCTGGTCATTCAAAAAGCGACTCTGAAGGGGCAAAACAAATCCATCGATGTGACGGCGATTTTCAATGAGAACGTTGATCGGGGCACGTTGGGCATTACCGTCACTCCTGAGGCTCTCGGGGTCGAAGATCCGGGTGGGATGAAGCAAGTGACGGTGGAGTATGAATACAACGGCAAGTCGTTCATCAAACAAACTCCACTGGCCAACACACTGGGAGATATTTATTTGCCCGAAGGCAGTATGTTCATGGATACGCCGGCCGGTCAGGATGAGCGTCGCCGCTGGGCCGTGCCACGCCAGCTACGCAAGGAGTTTGAGTCTGCCAAAAAGGTGAAGCGTGCCATGCTGTATGTCACCGCGCTGGGTCTTTATGAATGCCGCATTAATGGCAAGCGGGTTGGCGACCACATTCTCGCTCCGGAGTGGTCTGATTATAACAAGCGACTCCAATACCAAAGCTATGATGTCACTGGCATGATCAAACCCGGGGGAAATGCCATGGGGGTGATGCTAGGCAACGGCTGGTATTGTGGTGGATGGATGCAGTGGCGCAAAGAACTGCACCCTACCTACGGACGTGATCCCAGCCTGATCGCGCAGCTTGAAATTCAATATACCGACGGTACTGGGGACCTGGTTGTGACCGATGAGACCTGGCGCGCTACCACGGATGGTCCGGTGCGCTTCTCCGGCATCTATGAGGGCGAGATTTATGATGCCCGGCGGGAGATGCCCGGTTGGGATCAAACAGGTTATGATGATCAACATTGGGCCCCGGTTGTCATCCGTAAACAGAAGGCCAAGCCTGAGAAGCTCGATTTTAAAACGGGCCAGCTCGTCTGGCAACGCAGTGAGCCGATTCGTAAAACCGGGGAGATCACACCGGTTGCTATCACCGAGCCCCGCCCGGGTGTTTATGTAGCAGACATGGGGCAGCTCTTCAGCGGCTGGACCCGTCTTCAGGTGCAGGCAGCGGCAGGCACAATCATTACCATGCAGCATGGGGAAATTCTTAATCCGGACGGTACGGTCTATGTCGACAATCTGCGCGCCGGACACTTCGGCAAGGGTGACCGGCAGATCGACCGTTACTTCTGCAAGGGAGATGGACTGGAGGTTTTTGAGCCGCATTTCACCTATCACGGCTTCCAGTATGTTGAGCTGCACGGCCTGCCGCGCAAACCAACACCCGGGGAAGTGACCGGCATGATCTTCCACACCGATTTCGGCAAGGGCTCTACCTTCGATTGCTCCAATCCATTGCTGTCAAAATTTGTGCGCAATATCAAGTGGTCGATGCGGGCCAACATCATGGGTATTCCAACTGACTGCAATCAGCGCGACGAGCGCTGCGGCTACACCGGGGATATGAACTTCTTCATGCCTGCGGCTCTCTATAACTACGATCTCTCTGCCTTCTTCAACAAGTGGTTGGCCGATGTCAAGGACACCCAGAAACCGGGCGGATGGTTTCCCGATCATGCCCCTTATTATGGTCCCGGGCCGGGGCCGAATGTCGGTTGGTCAGATGCCGGCGTTCTTTGTGTCTACCGCATGTATCGTGAATATGCGGATACTAGCATCATCGCAAAGCATTATGATTCCATGACCAAGGCGATGGATCACCTCACCCGCACCATCAACCCGGACGGCACCCGTGGAGGCAAAAATGAGCGCGCGAACCAGGAGTGGCGGATCGGGCTGACCGATCATGCCAAGGCACCAGGCGGCAACAAGGTGTCCATTCTCACCACGGGAACCGCCTACCTCGCCCACAACGCGGATGTGATGGCCCGGATGGCTGAGGCGATCGGTAAAAAAGAAGATGCGGCCAAATACCGTGCCCTCTATGAGCTAACGAAAAAAGCCTTTGCCGATCACCTCATCGACGACCATGGGCGCGTGCATTCTGACTCGCAGACCGGTTACGCTTTGGCGTTTACCATGGGTCTGGTCCCGGAGGAGAAAAAGGAGCTGGTGAGCCAACGTTTCGGGGAACGGATTGAAAAGGTGGGGCACATTGCCACCGGCTTCATGGGTTGCCCCCGAGTGCTCCAGGCCCTTGCCTTGGCGGGGAGAAGCAAGGATGCGTATCAACTCCTGCTAAGTGAGGGCTACCCCTCTTGGCTCTACATGTCCAAACATGGCAATACGATCTGGGAGCACTTTGGCAGCAGACTGCCTGATGGATCGCCAGCTAATCCACGCATGAACTCTTTCACTCATTACGCGCATGGCGCGGCCGGTGCCTTCGTCTTCAGCCACATTGGCGGCATTATTCCCGAGACACCCGGATACAAGAGGATCACGATCAAGCCGGTGATGGAAAAAGGGCTGGGCTGGGCGAAGACTCGTTATGATTCGATTCAAGGCCCCATCGAAACCAGCTGGAAGCTCGCCGACGGCTTTGTCTATCTGGATGTCGAGATCCCCGCCAACACGATGGCCACGCTCCATATCCCCGGTCAGCATCCCAGCAACATCACGGAGAGCGGTAAACCGGCCCTGCAAGCCAATGGCGTGAAGTTCCTACGCATGGAAGACGGGCACGTCCTGTTCGAGCTTGGTTCGGGCTCTTATCGGTTCAGGGGGGTGGACCAGACTTTCGACCTGAGCCAGTCCCCGAAAAACTGGCTCGAGAGCCAACCGATCCTCAGTGAGATGCTGGCAACGGGGGAGAAGCACCGTTACAGCGACCAGCATCCTGACAATGCCCTCTGGGTGTTCCGCCCGGAGGGTCTCAAACCCGATCAACTCCGCCCGGCGGTTTTTTGCATCCATGGCGGAAGCTGGGGCGGAGACCCGCGCATGTATGCCGCCTACTGCACCCATTTGGCCCGGAAGGGCTATGTGGGCGTAAATATTGAATTCCGCCGCTACAATGTGAAGCAAGGGATCTCCCCGAAAGAGTGTCTGGCTGACAGCCTGTCTGCTTATCGTTGGATCAGGAAGAATGCCCGGCGGCTCAACATCGACCCCGATCAGATCGTCATCGCCGGATCCTCCGCCGGTGGACATTTGGGCTTATCCATGTTGACGCTAGAGGGCTATGACAATCCGTCAGATGACAAAAATATCGCCATTAACCCCAAGGGTCTTATTCTGATCAATCCCGCCATCGATCTGGTTGACGGCTGGCAGGATGGGCAGAACAGGTGCCGCGCCTATGGAATCGACCCTGCATCCTTATCGCCTGCACACCACCTCAAACCCGGCCTTCCGCCCACGCTGGTGATCAGCGGCTCCGAGGACAAGGTCATCACACCTGATCAGATCCGTGCCTTCAAAGCGCGCATGGAAGCTGCGGGTAACCTGTGCACATTCAGCGAATACCCAGATGTCGGGCACGGTTTTTTTAACTACGGATGGAACGGGGTTGGGAGCGAGTATCTGCTCAAGGCCTTGCCCGAGATCGAGGAATTTCTTGCATCCTCGCTGGGTGCTGAATGAGACGCGGTATGCGCCAGGCTAAATAGAATCACTCAAAATGTTTACACGCGTATCAGTAGAAAGCTTCGGCAATATGATCCCTATCATGAAGAGATGGAGTGCTTTGTCATTCATGATAGGCATGGCGGGCATATCCTCTGCGGATGTCATGCTGCCGAAAATCATGGGTAGTGGAATGGTGCTGCAGCGGGGAGTTGCGGCTCCCATCTGGGGGTGGGCGGATCAGGGCGAAGAGGTGACGGTTCGGTTTGCCGGTCAGGAAAAGAAGGCAATCCCCGATGCGAACGGCAAGTGGATGGCCAGGCTTGACCCCTTGAAGGCCTCAGCCGAACCGCGTGTCATGACGATTGCAGGGAAGAAGGAGGTCCGGCTGGACGATGTACTGGTCGGAGAGGTGTGGCTTGCATCGGGGCAGTCCAATATGGAGTGGCGGTTCCATCAGCTTGCACCGGAAGAGCAGCGGTTCGTACTGACACAGCAAGACAACCAGCTGGTGCGTGCTTTTCATGTGGAGCGCCATATCAAGGCTGGCATGCCGCTGGATGACACCATCGGCCGTTGGAAAAAAGGGACAGCCCTGCACAGTGCCTCAGCAGTGGCTTTCTTTTTTGCACTGAAGCTGCAGCAGGAGCTGGAGATGCCCGTTGCGTTCCTGGATGCCAGCTGGAGCGGGGAGCGCATTGAAAACTTTATTGCCGGTGAAGGCTATGATGCGATGGGAATCCCGTACCACCACCGGAAGGAGACGGATCATGAACAGCGCATGCAAGGCTATATAGCGTCCATTGATGCGTCATTGGAAGCGGCCCGAAAGGGCATACGGATTCCGTTTGTTGTCGGCGATGTATACGGGTGGGCAGAAAATGGAATTTACAACGGGATGATTGCCCCGCTGGCACCCTATGCCATCAGGGGTGCCATCTGGTATCAGGGGGAATCCAACCGGGGATGGACAGATTATTTCAAAAAACTCCAAGCACTTTCTGCTGGATGGGCCAAGGTGTTTGATGTGGAGAACATGCCCCTTCACATGGTTCAGGTCGCTCCGTATTTTTACAATCCCAGGGATATGCAGGACAGCACCCTGTGTGACACTGTTTGGGCGGCGCAGTATCGCGCCGCAAAGGAGATTCCCGGGGCAGGGGTGGTGGCCATTCATGACACGAATATCAACATTCGTGATGTGCACCCGATTTACAAACGCACAGTGGGAGAACGGTTGGCCGCACTGGCCTTGAAAAGGCAGTATGGTAAGGATGTAGTGGCGAGCGGCCCGAGCTTTGCCGCAGCGAAACGTCATGGTTCGAGGGTGCTAGTATCCTTCAAGGCTATTGACCAGGGGTTAACGACCTCCGACGGCAAAGCGCCGTCATGGTTCGAGCTTTCGGCCGATGGGCGTCATTTTGTTAAAGCAAATGCGGCGATTAGGGGAGAAACCGTTGAAGTGGCTTCAGCCGAAGTTCCTGATCCTGAATTTGTGCGAATGGGCTGGCGTGACATTGCCATCCCCAACCTGAGGGACAAAAATGGATGGCCTGTTTTTTCTTTTCCTGCTCAGTCCATACGATAATGCCGGATTCGGTTTGTTCGCTGGACAGCTATGAAGGTGCCAGAAAGATGTGAATTTTAAAAACAGTAAAAATGTAGGAATTTCTAATGAAAATGCAGTTTCCCTCCATTCTCTTCCAACACCTCATTAGCAATACTCTTTGTTCTATAATCAACCCCAATCGGGGCATGTATCTCTGGGCACGGCGATATTACTTTGATTAGCCAGAGAAACTAGATCGCTATATTGAGGAGTTTGCCCTGTGGGGCTGCAATGCGATTTCGTTCTGTTTTGAGATGGCGATGTTTAATAGCTTTGACGATACCTTGGGTCAGCAAAGCGAAACTAAGGGTGGCTACACCTACTATTACAATAAGGGGAAGAAATACTTGCCACAGGAATGGATTGCGAAATATCAGCATTTCTACAATACCGCCTGACGCATGGGCATCAGCCCAAGCGCCTGGCGTAAGAGGCATTAGCGACTCTTGCTGGTCCCATTGTTATCAGAGGGAGCTCAGCCTTCATCCCTTCAAGATGACTGTTAAGATGGTATTACTTATTGAATCCCTTGTGGTTCATAAACTCCCAAATGCGGTCCATCCAGGTATAGCTGCCTGTTCCCGGGGCGGCTTTGTTCTGAAAGCAGTGACCACGTCGGGCAAGCGTGTGGAGATCAGACTGGATGCCCATCCGGCGCATTTGTTCCCAGCATTTGACCGAGCTCATCGCCGCATGGCCGTCCGCATCTCCGTGAATGAAGAGCATCGGGCAAGTATCAAGATCGAAGGCAAACTCAGGCACTAACCTGGCACTATCATCGTTGCCGCCACCCGCATTCACTCCATTCGCCCCGTCGCTGAGCGCGTAGGCCGGATAGATTGCAACGGCCCACTGCACGTTGCAGGGAATCTTATGAAGCTCATCGATCGCCCAGGAGGAACGTTGTTTCGAGCTGGTGGCGCCCATCAGTGTTAGGTGTCCTCCGGCTGAGGAGCCCATAATGCCGATGCGCTTGGGATCGAGCCCCTCCTTCTCCGCCTTACTGCGCACGATTCGGATGGTGCGTTGCAGGTCTTGCCACGCGGTGGTGTGCTTGGCTAAGCCGCCCTGCGGGCGAGGTGAGCGGTATTTCATGGTCACAACCGTCATGCCTTTTTGGTTCAAATAACGCCGTGCGGGTGCCACTTCAAATCCATCCGGGTTGTTGCCATTGTAGGCGCCGCCGGAATAGATGATCTGAATGGCCTTGGTTTTGCGCTCTTGGGGGAAATGCCACTCGAGGTAGGGCTGGCACTGGTTCTTCTGCGCATCAGGCATCCTGCCATTGGGCCAGATCGGTTCTTTGCGGTAATTGCCGCGGGCATCGTCGTTGGGGTAGCGGGACATCAGCTCGACTTCCGCCCCGAGACGCCCGTCAAAATTCATCTGGCGCATGAACTCGGCAATGCGATCGAGCCAGTGGTCGTAGGCGGCGCCCTGTTCTCCTTTTTTTGAGTCGCCCATGAAGCCGTGGCCGCGATCTGCAAAGAGGTGGACCTCAGCCGGGATTTTCATCCGCCGAAGTTGACGGTAGATCTGGGTGGAACCATTCGGTGAATAGTTGTCCGTGCCGCCGTGAAAGAGAGCCATCGGGCAGGTCTTGGCGTCGAACTTGAAGACATCTGAAAGCCGTGCGTCGAGGGCGTCACCGTTGCGGGTGTTAGGCCCGGTGAGGCCATCGGTAAGTGCGTAGGCGGTGTAGATGGGCACCGCCCAGTTGATGTGGCAGGGGGTTTGGTCAAGCTCGTCGACGGCTTGGTACGCCGGTGTCAGTGCACTTGTTCCGAGTAACACCGTCAGGTGCGATCCCGCGGAGAAACCGAGGGCTCCGATCTTCTCCGGGTCAAAGCCACGCTCCTGTGCCGACTGGCGAACCAGACGCACCGCACGCTGGCCGTCCTGCCAGGCGCTTTGATAAATTGGCAGGCCTTGTGGTCGGGGGGTGCGGTAGGTGAGGCTGACACAGACATATCCTAGCTCGGTGAATTTTTTTGCCACCTGGTCAATCCACCACCCGTCACACCAGTTCTTATAACCGCCGCCGGAAATAAGCAGCATGCATGCACCGTTTTTCTCTGCTGGCGCATCGAACCAATCGAGATGTGGCATGGTATGCTCCGCAGCTTTGAAGCCGGGTTTTCTCACCTCCTGAAGAGCCGCCGCAATTTGCTGAGGCTGAAAATCGGGGATCTTTCCTTCCGGCCAAAGCGGAACCCGCTCACCAGCGTATGCCAGAACAGGCATCAGCACGCAGCAGGCTACAACCAATCTTTTTATTTTTTTCATAGGTTTCTTATTTTTCGTCGCCCGTATCGAGTTTGATCTTTTGGTCAGTCATTGCCCTCCTTCATCTTTTCCGCCACGGTGATATGTCAGGTGGTGAGTAATAGGCGTAGCCGCTCTGTGGTAGCTGGCCGGTCAATCGCCGAGGAAGCGACATCCATGACAAGTTTTTCCCATGCGTCCACGTTTAACTTCTCAGCCGGAAGGTGGTCATTTTCGCTAAGAAATACCAAACACGATGCAAGAGCTGTGCGTTTGTTGCCGTCGACAAAGGGATGATTGTTGCAAAGGTAGTAGAGGTAGGCGGCAGCAACTTCCACAGGATCAGTCATGATGGGTTCACCACCGGATGTCGCCTTGGGTGCGGATACCGCGCTTAAAAGCAAAGCCTTGTCGCGCAGCCCTGCCCTGCCGCCATGGGCCATCAACACCTCCTCATGGATAGCCAGAACTGCGTCAGAGGATAAATGAGCCAGCATCTATTTGGAGAGCCGGTTAAAAAGCTCATCATTAGCGGAAATCAGTTGAGCCGCCTTGCTTCTGGCTTTTTCGGGCGTAACCGTAACCACATCAGGCACGAGGGTGATCGTGCCCCCCTCATGCACAGTGACATTGACCTTGTCGCCTACTTTTAAGTTAGCCAACTCAAGCAGAGCGGCATCAAAGATAATTCCTTTGGAATTGCCGATTTTGGTGATGGACTTGATCATGTGTAAAACATTGTATTACATCAGGGGGTTTGTCAAGTGGCATCATTTGAAAATCCAGGAAAGCTCAACTGAGCGTTCCGGGTCGATCCGCGGATTTACAGAATGATACCGTTAGGATTATGGACTTTGAGACGCTTTTTTCTCGGAAAAGCGCAGTAAGCGTATTGTAACATAAGACATCGCTAACATCAACGGTCGCTACGCGACGAATGTGTGAACAGAGAACCGCTGAGTTTGTCGGGGTGTCCGCA
>Ga0209094_1001475_pt1 | contig 13252 bp, 10 predicted proteins | sample COGITO_mtgs_1004_2_FD_184790 | JGI IMG/M metagenome (GOLD analysis project Ga0209094, IMG submission 184790) | Pelagic marine microbial communities from North Sea - COGITO_mtgs_100430 (SPAdes) (version 2) | ecosystem: Environmental > Aquatic > Marine > Epipelagic ...
ATCGGAATTATTGGATTCTAGTTCATGGATGTAATATAGGTTTTATAAAATTAATAAAAATTTAAAAATCCGTCATTTAAAAGCCTACTATTTTGAATTTATTCGTAAAATTTAGTGCGTTTTAATCCTAAATTTCGAAGTAAACTAAGAGTGTGAATTTAAAAATTCATTAATATCATCGCGAGAAATACTTGGATTTGCTCCTTTATTTTTTGCTACTAATGCTCCTGAAGCAGAAGCAAAATTTAAAGATTCCTGTGGATGGTGTCCATTTAATAGTTCACTTATTAAGGATCCTAAAAAAGAATCACCAGCTCCAACAGTATCTACTACTTTTACTTGATAGCCACTGTTCTTGTACCATTTGTTTTCATAAAACAACAAAGCTCCGTGTTTTCCTTTAGTGACACAAATACTTTGGGTGTTAGTTGCTTCTGAAATAAATCTTATATTATTTTCAATAGATTCGTGTATTGAACCTAGTTTTTTACATATTTCATTTAGTTCATCGTCATTGAGTTTTAAGAAATCTGCTTTCTTCATTAACTCAACTAGTACATCAATGTTGTAATGAGGAGGTCTTAAGTTAACATCAAATATTTTATATTTTGCATACTCAAGTAAACTGATTAATGTATTCTTAGAGGTTGTATTTCTAGCTATTAAACTCCCAAAAACAATTGCGTCAGAAGATTCTACTAATTTCTTATCTGCATCTGTAATTTCAATTGTATCCCACGCCCGAGGAAATTCAATATCATAAGATGCGGATCCATTTTTATCCAAAACAACTTTAACTGTCCCCGTTTTTAATTCTGTATCAATCTGGATATTTTGAATACCCACTCCCGATTGGTTAACAAATTCTAACAGAGACGAACCCAGGTCGTCTTCACCCACCTTGCTAATAATTGTTGTTTTAACACCTAAAGATCTTAATCTTAAGGCTACATTTAGTGGAGCACCTCCAATTTTTTGGTGGTTTGGGAATACATCCCAAAGTACTTCTCCAAAACAAATAATTCTCAATTCTTTCAAGGTCTTATAGTTTAAAGTGTTCTTTCTGCTGAAAAATAAACTCAACTCTTAATTTGTCTAAATAAATGTAAAAAACAGGTGCAAAAGAGAGCCTGCGGTCTTTACATTCTTTCTCTGTATATGGAGCTATACACAATAAACGGTTATTTTTAAAGTCGGTTTTTAGGACGGTCATCCCAAATAAATTTTGATCACCAAGAATTTTATCTCCCAGAGATTCCCATGGACCATCTAAGTGTTTTGACTTATATACTCTAATTTCTTTACTTATTTCTATATCTTCCTGTTTTTCATGTAATCGGTTACAGCTTGAAATGATCAGATAATAGCAATCTTGTTCCTTGTTGAAAATTATTTTAGGTACTTCTATTTGTGTAAAATCATCGCTATCAGGAACTGATACTGGTGGATGCAATTCTTCTATCACAATAGAATTATCAACATGTTTTAAGGTTGCTCGTGCAATTGCTGGAGTCCTTGGCCCTATTTTAGCTGCCCAAAATAATTGAAGATTGTTGTCTTTGTCATAAAAAACAAAGGGATCACGCCATGTCATAATTGGTCCATTTTGTTCTCCGTTATTGTTTCCTAATATTTCGACAGGATCTAAGTAATATCCTTTTTCAACAATTGAATTCCAATCTTTTTTAGCAGAAGAGAGTTCTTTATTACTGTGATTAACAGCATACCCATCGTCAGAAATTGCGGTGGCAATATTTTGAATAAATCGATGATCTGCATCGCTATTTTCTAAACCTGTGTAAGCCACTAACTTTTTACCGTTAGGCATTGGATTTACACTACCACTCCAAATGGTTCTGTAGTTGAGTTTTGAAACTTCTTCTGGCGACAAAAAACAGCCTTCATCCTTCCAACTAAGTCCATTATCCTTTGAAATAAAGTGTCTTATATGAAATGGGTAATCATTACGATTGTTAGGGTTTATTTCTTCTCTACTAGCTGTAAAACGTGCGACAGCTAAGCTGTACAAATGCAAGGTGTTATTTTCTTCATAAGACCACGCATCCCATAAAAATAAAAAGGGGTGTCGAATACCATTTTCGAATTTCATTTCGTAAGCTTCAGGTATCATTCTATTCATTGGTGAATTTGATTGTTTAAGTTTAACAACGTTAATTTAATGTAGTTTTGGAATTTTAAGCTCCTGCTTCTTCGGGTTTAAGAGGTGTTTTTATTAATAAGGTACAAACCGATGCCACTAGCAACAGTACTCCTGCGAAAGTAATCGCTTGCCTTGGATCGTTTCCTAAAAAATTCTTTAATATATACCCAAAAGATACTGTTTGAAAAATCATTGGAATTACAATCATCATGTTAATAATTCCCATATAAACTCCGTATCGTTCTTTTGGAATTTCTGATACAATCATTAAATAGGGGATTCCCATCATACTAGCCCAACCAATTCCAAAACCTGTAATTGCAAAAAATAATAGATTTTTATCATTTATATGTGGAAACGCTAAAAACCCTAATGCTGCAAGAATCAAGCAAAATGCGTGCACTTTTTTTGGACTGTATTTTTTTGCAAATCGTACTAAGGAGAAAGCTACTAAGAAGGTAACTACATTATACCATCCGTTAACAAGTCCTGTTAAGCTGACTGCCTCGGAGTATGCTTCTGTATTTTCAGGGGTTGCATTCCAAATAGAAAGAGCTACACTTTTTGATGAGTTTTGCCAATAACAAAAAAGGGCATACCACTGAAACAAATAGACTAATGCTAATTGCCACATAATTTTAGGCATGTCTTTAATGGCTGAAAAAATTTCAGTTAATGGTCCAAAGACACTTCTCTTTTCGCCTCTAAGTTTTACTAATTCTGTTTCTGTCGGTGGGGTTTCATCCGTTTTATAAACACTCCACAAAATAGAAGCTATAGAACAAAAAGCCCCTAAGAAAAATGACGCATAGACCCAGTTTGGTAAAGATCCAGTAGTTCCGATAAAAATTAAAGGAAAAATAAATAAGGATAAATTAGCCAAAACTTGTCCTAGACCGGTAAAGAAACTCTGCATTTGAAATCCTAATGGTTGTTGCTCTCTATCTAATTTATCTGCTATTAATGCTCTGTAGGGCTCCATAGCAGTATTATTTCCTGCGTCTAAAATCCATAATAACCCTGCAGCCATCCATAAAGAACTACTAAATGGAAATGCTAATAATGTTAAACTACATAAAATTGCGCCAATCAAAAAATATGGTTTCCTTCTTCCAAAACGAGGACTCCATGTTTTATCGCTTAAGACCCCAACTATAGGTTGTATTAACAAACCCGTTACCGGACCTGCAAGATGTAGTAATGGAATTTGATCTGGACTTGCACCCAAAAAATCATAAATAGGTGTAACCGCACTTTGTTGTAAACCAAAACTATATTGAATTCCGAAAAACCCAACATTCATATTTAATATTTGCCAAAAACTTAACTTGGGTTTCGTCATCATTTTTATCTTAGTTTGTTTAAGAACATCTCAAATGAATCATAATTGTTAGTGAATATTTGCCCAGCTTTATCAACAACTGGTATCTGAAAATCTGAAGTGCTAATATTTGCGTTTCTTAATTTTGTGTACATTTCTTGAATTTTAGAGGGATTTTTATCCAAGTCATAAAAAACATAAGGCATTTCATTTTTAACAAAAAAAGCTTTTGTATCTATACAATAATGGCAAGTTCCACTTCCATAAATAATAGTTTTACTTTCTATTATTGTCGAGTTTAATTTGGGTTTATTTGTATTGCAACTAAGTACTAAGACTAAGAAACAAAATAAAGTATAATATTTCATTTGAAAGTAAATTTTATAAAAAAAGTTGACATTAATTATAAACTAACATCAACTTTTTTACAACTATTAAACAAAATAAATAATTAAAACTTATATCTTAAGGATAAAGATGTTGAACGTCCAGTAATAGATCTTGCCGTAACATATCTATTGCCTCCTGGTGCTGCCCCTTGAACTCCCTCTACCTCAGTAATTCCTACTGTATCAAAAAGGTTGTTTATGTTAAGGGATAAAGATAAACCCTTAGTAAGACCTACGCTTCCAAGGAAGTTTATGTAAGCATATCCTGGCATAATTAAATCATTTCCGTCAGTTGCAAACGATTTTGAAGTTCCTAAGATACTAAGTCCTAAAACGTGTTGCTTGGTTTTTCCAAAATTATACGTTGGAGATAAGTTATATACAAAATCGGCCTGTCTTCTTGGAGTTTTACCATTGTTAGCTCCTGTACCACTAGCTCTATCTTCAACAATTTCTGCATCAGTCCACGTTATAGATCCTAAAATTGAAAAGTCATTTTTAACATATGCTCCTTCTAATTCTAAACCTAAAGCTTTGAACTCATTTCCAACAGTTTGGTTAAGTGCTGTTCCAGCATCTTCATCTGTATTACTCATGAATCCTGTAAGGTTTACAAAGCCAGTTTCCATTTTTCTTTTGTAACCAACTTCAAACTGACTAACTTGATCGTACTGTGTTGCAGCAACCCCACTTGTATCATATCCATTTCTGTCTGCAGCTCTACCTGAAGCACCTAAACTATATCTACCAAATACTGCAGCGTTGTCACTGAGTTTATAATTTAAACCAAGTGAGTACGAAACATAGCTATATGAATCTCCAATAATTTGGTTTTGTGACGGATCTCTAAAAGGAACTGAAGTTTCTATATCTTCAATTATTCCATTACCATTTATATCATAGTCTTGTGCCGCAGCTGAACCAAAGGATGCTATTGTCCCGTCTACATTAAAACTATCATATCTTAAACTTCCATCAAAATTTAAATTTTCGCTTAAGTCAACACCTATTCCAAAATACGGAGATTTTACTGTGTGAACTGTATTGTATTTGTTGTTACAACAATTATCCCAAAGTGGGTTGCCGTAAGCAAGCTTGCCTCCTCTAGAATATCCTTCAACATCTACTAATCTAGCTTCTCCACCACCTTTTACTTCAGATAGGAAAGTTGCCCATTGCCAAGACGTTTTGGTGTTTTGAACTGCTGTAAAATATCCTGCAGTTACATTTACTTTTTCACCTAGCTTCTTGGTTATTTTAAAGTCGTTCACAATGTTACTCATATCTTCAATTGTCACATCAAAAAGGTGAATAATTTGTAATAATCCATTTGAAGGATTGTAAGCTTCTCTGTTTCCGTCAGCATATACAAGTGCTCCAGTAGCAGTCGCTGGAATAAGTCCTCTAACGGTCGCTTCTACATCGGATGTTTGTCCAAAATTTGCTGTAAAAGGACCAGAAAATTCTCCACTGTTTGAAGCTAATCTCCCTTTGTTTTTAATTTTCCATCCATCTCCTAAATCAAAAGAAAATTCAAGTCCTACTGCCTTAGAGATTGGATTATTTCCTGTTCTTACATCACCTGCTCTCCTTGTATTATTGTTATAATCAAGACCTACATTTTCTTGTAAGTATTTTGTGTGTTGAGAATCTGTTGTAATATCAAATCCTGGCAAGTTACCAAATGTTGGGTTTGCATCATCTCCTTCCAATAACATTGGCATTGGCAAATACATTGCAGATCTATCATTTAATAGTTTAACATATGCTCGTACATAACCTGACTCTAGTGTCTTTGTAATGTTAGCTTTAATTTGACCACCTTTATTAGCCGTATATCCTGCTTCTCTAGGGCCTTCTCCAGCTCTCATAAATCCGCCAATATGGTAAGATAATCCATTTTCTAATGGCTCTCCATACTCAAAATCTAATCTATTAGATCCGTAATCTAAACCAGCGCTTGTCGAAAGAGAACCTCCTTTAGTCTTACCTGTTTTGCTAACCATATTAATAATCCCTGCAGGACCGTTAGTCGTAATTGTTGATGCAGATCCACCTCTAATTGCTTCTACACTTTGTATATTTGAATCTATACGTAACCAATTATCTGAATTCCCAAAAGAAGTGTCTCCAAATAAATTTAACGGTAAACCATCTTCTTGAATTTGTAAATATCGTGAACCTCCTGAAGATACTGGTACACCACGTACATTGTAGTTACCATTACCATCTCCCCCTGAAGATTCTGCACGTATTCCTGGAATATTTCTAAAAACTTCACCAGAAGTTCGAGGAGCAGATTGCTCGATTTGTTGTAGTCCAATGGACGAAACCGAAATACTCGATTCTATTCGAGATCTTGGATCCCCAACAGATCCTGTGAGTACCACCTCATCCAATGCAGAAGCATCTTCTGATAATAAAAAATTGATTTCTTTATCAGATCCTTGGATAGTTACTTCCTTAGTAGCTTGCTTGTAGCCTACATAGGAAACTGTTAATGTATAAGCCCCATTTTCTAAGTTACTTATAGAATACTTTCCGTCAAAATCCGAACTAGCGCCTTGGCTTGTCCCTACAATGACTACATTGGCTCCTGGGATTGGTAATCCTGCTTCATCTAAAACAGTTCCAGAAATTGTTGACTGCGCTACTACTACTGTCGAAACAAGTATTAATAAGGCTGAAAAAAATCTTTTAAGTTTAATTAATTTTTCCATTAGTTTGTTATTGATTATTGTTAATTTTTAGCTAACATAAAATAATATATAAAGTAAAAAACAATATTTATAATCGAAAACGTTTTCGATTATGCCGAAAACGTTTTCGATTTTATTATATTTGTATTTTAATACACAAGAAAACAACTATGACTCCAACAACATTAAGACAGATAGCTGAAACTTTAGGCATTTCTATCCCTACAGTTTCTAAAGCATTAAAAGATTACCCCGATGTGAGTAAAAAAACTAAGGCTATGGTTAAAGAGTTAGCCAAAACCCTTAATTATAAACCTAATTCTTTTGCTGTTAACTTAAGAACAAAAGAGTCAAAAACAATTGGAATCATTATTCCAGAAATAGTACATCACTTTTTCTCGAACGTAATTAAAGGAATTATAAGTCAAGCAGAAAAAAAAGGATATTTAGTCATTATACTTCAATCTAACGAATCTTATGAGTTGGAAAAAAAACAAATTAACCTTCTAATTGACAAGCGTGTTGATGGAATACTTATATCCATCGCCAATGAGACAGCCGATTTCAAGCATTTAACGGATGTAATTGATCAAAACAAACCGCTAGTCATGTTTGATAAAATCGCGAAAATAGTTAAATGTTCTAAAATTATAATTGATGATAGAAAAGCAGCATACATTGCTACACAACATTTAATAGATACTGGATGTAAAAGAATTGCTCATTTTAGAGGCCCCTTATTACCTCAAAACTCTATTGATAGATTTTTAGGATATAAAAAAGCACTGATAGATAACGGACTCTCTTACGATCCATCTTTAGTTTATATATGCCAATGTGGTGACAATAGTTTTGAAGAAGGAAAACTTAATGCCACGCGTCTTCTAAAAGAACATAAGGATGTTGACGGTGTTTTTATTAATACAGACATGGTTGCTATAGGAGCAATAACAGAGTTCAGAAAACGAAAGGTTAAAATCCCTGAGGATATTTCAATTGTAGGCTTTAGTAATTGGTTTATGTCATCTGCAATAACGCCCTCTTTAACGACCATTGATCAACCTGGTTATAAAATAGGGAAGATGGCCTTCAAACAATTATATAAAGAATTAAAAGCTGTAAAAAAAGAAAAAATAATTATTCCAAAAATCATAGAACTAAAAACGAATTTAATTAAAAGAGAGTCTACTAAAACTATCTCTTTAAAAACTTAATATTTCTTTTTAATCCCGAAAACTTGGTGCGTTTCACAGCAGAATGTTGAAATACTTTAGAGAAGGTGTCTTGTGTAATTTCCTCCCAATCCTGTTTGGTCATGGACAACAATTCTGGTTTTGGGTTGAATAAGGGCTCAGAGTGCGCTTTTGAAAATCGATTCCATGGGCATACGTCCTGGCATACATCACACCCAAACATCCAGTTATCAAATTGACCTTTCATTTCAGTGGGGATTTGCTCTTTGAGTTCAATGGTGAAATAGGAGATACACTTGCTGCCATCTACACCATATTCTGAAGTAATGGCTTCGGTTGGGCAAGCGTCTATACAGGCCGTACAGGTGCCACAGTGGTCGGTTACAGGTGTGTCGTACTCCAATTCCAAATCAATAATCAGCTCTGCAATAAAATAGAAGGACCCCAATTGTTGCGTCAATAAATTACTGTGCTTCCCTATCCAGCCAAGCCCCGACTTTTTGGCCCATGCTTTTTCCAAGATTGGGGCGGAGTCTACAAACGCACGCCCGTGTACGTCCCCTATTTCTTCTTTAATGAATTCGAGTAGTTGTTTGAGCTTGTCTTTTATGACGAAATGATAATCCCTGCCATAAGCATACTTGCTTATTTTTGGAGCGTCTGGATCGTGTTGGGTTTCTTCGGGAAAATAATTATAAATCAGAGAGACAACGCTTTTAGAATCTTCTACCAATAGAGTAGGATCAAGACGCATGTCAAAATGGTTTTCCATGTATTGCATTTTACCATGGCTATTTTGATTTAGCCAAGACTCCAAACGTGGTGCTTCTTCTTCTAAGAACCCCGCCTTACTCATACCACAAGACAGGAAACCGAGGCGTTTGGCTTCGGCTTTTATTAAGTTTGAATAGTGGTTTTTTAAATTCATTTGGATGTTTCACTCAGCCTGACATCATTATAAAATTATTCTAAAACAACCCCCCTTGTATATCGCCTTTGATGCGTCCTAAGTGTTTATAGGCAAGATCGGTGACCTCACGCCCTCTAGGGGTTCGCATGATAAATCCTTGTTGAATCAGAAAGGGTTCGTAAACTTCTTCGATCGTTTCTGGGCTTTCACTCACAGCAGTAGCGATGGTGGTGACCCCTACAGGGCCGCCTTTGAACTTATCTATAATTGTTGTTAAAATTTTATTGTCCATTTCATCCAATCCATGGGCATCTACATTTAGAGCTTTCAATCCAAATTTTGCAATTTCAATATCTATTTTTCCATTGCCTTTTATTTGTGCAAAATCTCTTACACGGCGCAATAGAGCATTGGCAATACGAGGCGTTCCGCGACTTCGACCTGCAATTTCTATAGCTGCCTCTACACTGATGGGAACTTTTAGGATGGTTGCACTTCTTTCGAGAATGGTGGACAACAGTTCGGTTGAGTAATACTGTAAACGACTGCTGATGCCAAATCGGGCACGCATCGGCGCTGTTAATAATCCGGACCTAGTGGTTGCGCCTACTAATGTAAACGGGTTTAAGTTGATTTGAACCGTGCGGGCATTAGGCCCAGACTCAATCATAATATCAATTTTGTAATCCTCCATTGCAGAGTACAAATACTCCTCTACTATAGGGCTCAAACGGTGAATTTCATCAATAAATAAAACATCGCGTTCTTCAAGGTTGGTTAATAGCCCTGCTAAATCCCCTGGCTTATCCAATACGGGACCTGATGTAACTTTAATACCAACACCCAACTCATTGGCGAGAATATGTGCTAAGGTGGTTTTTCCAAGACCAGGAGGGCCATGAAACAAAGTGTGATCCAAAGCTTCATCACGTTCTACGGCGGCTTGAACAAATATTTGTAAGTTTTCAAGTACTTGATCTTGCCCTGCAAAATCATCAAATGAAAGGGGTCTTAACACCTTTTCTATGTCTTGTTCCTCTGGTGTGAGATGGTCGTCGTTAGGGTTAAGGTTTTCATTCATATACACAAATATAAAGAAAAAGCCTTTCTTGTTTTAAGAAAGGCTTTTAAATATACTATTAAGTTATAAGCATTTAGTGTTGTAGTTCTTCTTCACCTTCTTTTAGAGGGACGTTTTGAGGAACAAAATCATCATCATGACCGGGTTTACTATAGTCATAAGCCCAACGCTCTACGTGAGGAATTTCACCTGGCCAGTTACCATGCATGTGTTCTACAGGAGTTGTCCATTCTAATGTATTAGATCTCCATGGGTTTTGTACTGCTTTTTTACCATAAAATATGCTGTGGAAAAAGTTCCACAAGAATACTAATTGAAAGACTCCTCCAACAAGTGCAAATACGGTAATTAGTATTTGAACGTTTGAAGTATCATCAAATAATGGGAAGTTACTGTTTGTGTAGTAACGTCTTGGCAATCCTGCCATGCCAATGAAGTGCATTGGAAAAAATACTCCGTAAGCACAAATTGCTGTGACCCAAAAGTGAATGTATCCAAGGTTTTTATTAAGCATACGTCCAAACATTTTTGGGAACCAATGGTAGACGCCGGCAAACAATCCGTACAATGCAGATATTCCCATTACTAAATGGAAGTGCGCTACTACAAAGTATGTATCATGAACGTTAATATCTAAAGCACTATCTCCAAGGATGATTCCTGTAAGACCTCCTGTGATAAAGGTTGATACTAACCCAATTGAAAACAACATCGCTGGGTTCAATTGTAGATTCCCTTTCCATAGTGTCGTTATATAGTTAAATGCTTTTACCGCTGAGGGTATCGCAATTAGTAGTGTTGTAAATGTAAATACGGAACCTAGGAATGGGTTCATTCCTGAAATAAACATATGGTGTCCCCATACAATTGTTGACAAGAATGCGATTGCTAAGATAGACGCCACCATTGCGCGGTAACCGAAAATTGGTTTTCGTGAGTTGGTAGCAATCACTTCAGAAGTAATCCCTAGGGCTGGTAGTAATACAATATATACTTCTGGGTGTCCTAAGAACCAGAATAAATGTTCGAATAAAACTGGTGATCCCCCTTGGTAATGCAATACTTCACCTTGAATAAAAATATCCGATAGGAAGAAAGAGGTTCCAAAACTACGGTCCATGATTAGTAATAAGGCAGCCGATAATAATACAGGAAAGGATACAACTCCAATAACGGCCGTAATAAAAAACGCCCATATAGTTAGTGGTAATCGTGTCATTGCCATCCCTTTTGTTCTTAGGTTTAAAACCGTTACGATGTAGTTAAGAGACCCTAGTAAAGAGGAGGCGATAAAAATAGCCATCGATACTAACCATAAGGTCATTCCTGCGCCTGATCCTCCTTGCGCTAATGGCAATGCACTTAATGGAGGATATATTGTCCATCCTGCAGCAGCGGGTCCTGCTTCCACAAAAAAGGACGCTACCATGATAACACTAGACAAAAAGAATAACCAGTAAGATACCATGTTAAGGAATCCAGAAGCCATATCTCGCGCACCAATTTGCAATGGAATTAATAGGTTACTAAAGGTTCCACTTAGACCTGCAGTTAATACAAAGAAAACCATGATGGTACCGTGTATGGTCACTAAAGCCAAATAGATATCCGCATCCATAACACCGCCTGGTGCCCACTTCCCTAAAAGTGCTTCAAAAATTGGATTGGGTTGCGTAGGCCATGCAATTTGCATGCGCATTAACAAAGACATTAAAATCCCGACCACACCCATAATAATCCCAGTAATCAAATACTGCTTGGCTATCATCTTGTGATCTTGACAAAATATATACTTTGTTATAAACGTTTCTTTCGGATGATGTCCATGATCGTCTTGATGTGCGTGAGTATCTACCTGTGCTGACATAATCTTGTGTTGTTATATTTTTAATTTTGAACTAAAGAGTTCTTGAATAATTTTTGTTCTAGTAACCATGCCTTGTAGTCTTCTTCCGATTCTACAATAATTTTCATTTGCATGTTATAGTGTGATTTTCCACATATTTTATTACAAAGTAATAGGTAGTCAAATTCATAGCTATCTAAGGGCTCTTCGCCTTTTGCTTGCAATTTTTTACTTTTTTGAACTCTGATTCTATTAATGTTTCTTACTTTTTCATAAATGTCTGGATTCAATCGCATCTCTTCAGTTGTCACCGTTGGTGTGAAAGCAAATTGCGTTATCATTCCAGGAACGCAGTTCATTTGTGCTCTAAAGTGAGGCATATATGCCGAGTGCAAAACGTCTTGCGAACGCATTTTGAATAATATTGGTTGTCCTACAGGCAAGTGTAATTCTGTAGTAATGATATCGTCTTGTGCATTTGGATCTGCTTCGTCTAACCCTAAAATATTTGCATTGTCAAGGTTGATCAATCGCACATTGGCTTTTCCTAATACATTGTCTTCTCCAGCATAGCGCGCTTTCCAGTTGAATTGTTGTGCATAGAGTTCAACCACTATTGGATCGTCATCTTCGTCTATATTCATTATGTCCGTCCATGTGAACAAACCGTACATGATTAGTCCTGCTAAGACAATCACTGGAATAACCGTCCAGATAAATTCTAGTTTATCGTTATCCGCATAAAACAATGCTTTACGTCCTTTTTCACCTCTATATTTAAATGCGAAGTAGTGTAGTAAAAACTGTGTAATTGTTTGTACGATAAATATTACCGCCATCGAAATGATCATTAATCGATCAATTTCAGGACCGTGTTCAGAAGCAGAATTAGACGTTAGTGGTAAATCGCCCCACAACGCAAAAGAAACAATTGTGATTCCATATATAAACCCTAAAAAGGCCAACATAAGGTATCCCTGTGTTTTGTTATCTTTATTGTTTGCTACTTGTGTTACGTCTTTATTTACTTGTGCTAAATCAAAGATTTTGACCATTTGCCAAATTGCAATGGTGATCCCTAATAAAATTAAGATTGTTAATAAGCCAGTCATCGTTATATGTTGTCTTTTTAAATTTTAATTAATAATGAAAATGTTCACTTTCCTTGATAAAAGGATTTCCTTTTGCTAATAATGGTGCTTTTGAAAGCGCATAAAAAACAATGAATATGAACAATCCTAAGAATAATAATACGGCACTAATTTCGGGGACTCCAATAAACCATCGATCTCCTACAGTTGCTGGCATAATCATATTGAATATATCTATATAATGTCCAAATAAAATCACAATACCAGCCATCACAATAAACCATGGCACACGCTTATAATCGCTATTCATAAGCACCAAGAATGGGAAAATAAAGTTTAAAATTATCATTCCGAAAAATGGGAGGTTATAGTCTTCAATACGTGTTACAAAGTAAGTCACCTCTTCAGGGATATTTGCATACCATATAAGCATAAATTGTGAGAACCATAAATAGGTCCAGAATACACTAATGGCAAACATGAATTTAGCTAAATCATGTAGATGACTATTATTCACAAATTCCATAAGTCCTTTAGACTTTAAGTATATTGTGATCAATG
>Ga0209094_1001479_pt1 | contig 13241 bp, 30 predicted proteins | sample COGITO_mtgs_1004_2_FD_184790 | JGI IMG/M metagenome (GOLD analysis project Ga0209094, IMG submission 184790) | Pelagic marine microbial communities from North Sea - COGITO_mtgs_100430 (SPAdes) (version 2) | ecosystem: Environmental > Aquatic > Marine > Epipelagic ...
TCAGAGAATCCGTAGTACTTACCGTTATCAAGGAGATGTAATATTGTTTTTATCATGGACAGTTTGTTTTAGTTACTATTAATCCTGATGAATTTGTTTCTATTATATCATGAGTGTATCCTTCTAGTTTACGCATTAATGTAAAATTTAAATGGATAAGCTCACTTCCTGTATATCTGTAAACGTATTCAGACTCCGATATAGCTATATTTTCAAATGGTCTTTTATACCATGTATTATTGCAAGGGTCAGGCTCCGAATTAAACGTAATGTCTGCTACATAGCTAGTAAACAACTCAGTATCTCCATCTTTGTTAATTTCGTAGAATTGGTTATTCTGTAACTCAGGTAGCTCTACACTCTTTGAAATCAATACAATTTCTGATTTACCCGTTGTTAGGTTGTTTTTTATACTATTTATAAAATATTTTTTAGAGTTTACAATAACAGTATCATTTAGTTTTATTCTATGTACGTCTTTTAAAGAAGGATAGCATGTATAAGAAACCACTCTTGATAATTGATTATAAAGGTTAAGTATTTGGTTTTGGTAAAAATTAGTAAAAAGCGAGTTTTTGACTAATTGTGTATATGGATTTACTGTAGCAGGTAAAAAAGGCTCTATTTCTTCACCGAAACCTATAGAACTCCACCTTCCTTTTTCATCGTAGTAAACTCCCATAGGAGGGTGCCTGGAGGAGCTTAAAAAAGCAGTAGAAGAGCCATCAGTAATCCATCCAGAAGGAACGGTACTTGTATTTGTTGATGTAAACAATAAAGAGCTTATTTCTACAGGCGAAAAAGAATCAGAGACAGCATAACCCCAACAAATAGCTGTTTGATTATCGTTTTCACTCATCATAGCTTCTGACAATATTCTACTAAAAGGTAAGTCAACTTTATAACTGCCTCCGTCAAAAGAAGATGTTTCGTCAGATTTAAAATCAAGATTACCGTATCCTGTATTAGTCAGTTCATTTCTTTTTATAGTAAAAACATCTTTAGGGTCTTTGTATTTAAAGTTTATTTCGCTATATATATCAGCTCTTGATATTTTATGAGAAGAACTATCTATACAGTAAGATAAATCAACTTCTTTTCCAGAAGAATAAAAATCATCGTATGGTTTAGCTATTATCACACCATCCTCTACATAAGCTACTATGTTAAACATTTTAAATATCCCTTTCAAGAAGTCTATGCACTTTATTTTTGGTGTCATAGAATTTCTTATGTCAAGACCATTTGAAAGTGTTTGTGTAGCTGTTCTTGAGTATAAACCAGTTTCATAACTTATATCTCCAGCTCTTAAATTATAAGTCTTTGATTTTAGTGATAAATCAGTTGTAAAGTTTTGAATACCTGCTTTTGTAGTTAGTATTATTTTAGGTTTTATAGAAAAAGTACCTAGTCTTATTGCCTCTACCCTAGCATCAAAACTAAAGCTACCAGATAAGTTTATTTCTTCTAAATATACTTGAGACGTTTCATCGTTTATTATTTTTAATGAATAACTACCGCTACCCGTTACTAAAATATCGCCACGCATATACACATCTATTCTGTATGTGTCTCCATTGCTCTTAGGGTACTGCCTGTAAACTTCAAAAGTATCTAGGTTTCCTGTTCTTATTTCTACTCCAGAAGAGTATGAAAAATCACTTAGAAATAACTCTTTGTTTGATTCCTCTATTTTAGAATCAAGACCACCACTCTCCCTTGACATCATCATGTAAAGCATTTCAAAAGACTTATTATCTTCTCTTATAAAATCATTTGAAAACTGAATTCCGTATCTGCTCTCTATAGCTCTTATTATTCTTATAGCCCTTATAGCTGGCTTTAAATCAGTATAAAGTATGTTATGGTAATCATCTATAACAGCAGGGTTCAACATAGCTACGTTTCTTACATTAGCTATATCGGGAGACGAATCAGAACTATCGAAATAGTATCTGTTTTTTGTGTGGCTTATAAAAGGATATATTAAATCTGGTACTTCATTGTAATCTGCTGTCTGCATACCTGTTGGGTTTCCATCTGCATCAAATACTAGCAAAGCACCATAATCAGCGTATCTAGCTACATTAATCAAACTAAGAGAGTGATTAAAAGCATCAAGGTAAGGCAAGGAATCTAATTCATCATCTCCTAATATAGATTTTAAAGACACTATATTCCCAAAGAATGTAATCTCATAATTATCTGCATAACCATCCTTCATGCCTACATCAGTAAGTCTTATCTGACCTTCTTTCCAGTCAGCACCATTTAACTTTAATACACAGTCGTATCTAAATCTAGCATCAAAGCCATCTACTATATCTTGGTTGTAATAATGCTCAAAATATCTGTTATTATTCTTTGAAGCAGGTATCTTAAAGGATTGAGTGTAATCAGCAAGAATCTTAGATACGTCTTTAAAGTCTTTTATGTTATGAGTTATTTCTATAGGCTCATCGTCAAACAAATCTAATTCAGTGTATTTAATATACGAAAATCTATCTGAAACCTGTATATCATATGTTTCGCTAGACGAATTGAATATTGAGTCTCCATGATAACAAAAAAAGAACTTTCTATCCCTGTAACGACCGTAGAAACACCTGTGTTATTATTTACAATAATAGAACCTTCTGAAACATTATAATCGGAAGGCGTAAATCCATTTGTTTCAACATAAGGGAAAGATGGGTTTCCTTGGAAGTTACCAAAAGACGTGATAGTATTCTTTTTAAAACCACTCTTTTTACCCGCAAATATCTGTAATACTGCCATTATCTTCTGCTGTTTATCTTATCAAATGCAAACTCAACATCTATTGAGTAATTTATTAATTTGTCGTTTACATTGTTTTTAAACGTTAGATTTAATGTTTTAACGTTTATAGGCAATGTTTGGTCGTTGTACTCTATGTAAACCTGTTCTGACAAGGATAACTGTGTAAACACCTCGTTATAGCTCTCTGGATAGAATCCTGTGTTTAATTTCAATGATTCCGTACCGTTTTTCCTGTATATCTTCTTCTGATGGTCGCTTATATTGTAACTACCTTGTGTAATTACATTAGATTTATAAGTCTCGGATTTTGTGTTTAACGATAAATCAGACCTTTTAAAGAACCATAAGTCTTGCCATGCACCGAATTTATTCTTAAAAGTAACTTTATATGTAGTATATTTACATTCTTCAATCTCTTTTACCCGTATTAGCTCTTCTAAGCCATTATAAGACACTTTTACATAGTCTACGTCCAATGAACTGTAATAATCGCTGTAAACAGCCTTTATGCAGCTATTAGCCTCTACAATACCTCCATCAAGTTCTACTCTTGACCTAAACATATCATAATCACCAACAGAATTAGAAGAATACTGTATAATGCTATCAGAATTATCTATAGCTGTTAGTGTTTCTGTAAACTCAATGATTCCTTTACTGTAATAATCCAATGTTACATCGTAGGTGTTTGCGTCTATTGGTATATTTATAGTGTCAAGGTCGTTTGCTATGATAGTATCATTTGATTGCATTACAACCTTGTCTAGTTGTGCGTTTGCACCATCAGTAGCATAAGGAAAACCCTCATAAGCTATTAAATCTACTGTATCTCCTGCTACATCACTACCATTTACTGTGTTTGTAGTCTCGTATCTTACCCATACGTTATTAGATTCATAGTCTCCATTGAAGTTATCTTCTATAAAACCATCTATAATCTCTGATATTTCAAACGTTACACTCTCGTTTATTGCTGTTGAAAACAACTTTTGTGTTGGTGTTGAAGGTACAGGAGTGGATGTTCCTGTGTATATGTACAAATCCATAGAAACTCCTTCTAAAAGAGATTCTGAGTGGTAAACATAGTATGGTGCTTTAGTGTTTATTTTCATATTTTAATATCTAATACGTATTTTTCTCCTTTCTTTGTTAGCCCTGCATCTTCAAGTATATCCTCCATTGAATCAACAACATCATCCGCTACAGATTCCTCTATTCCTGTTAGTTTATCATAACTATTTTCTACAAGGTCTGTTAAGAAAGCTGTTCTATGAATACCATTAAACACTAATGATTTCTGTATCAACCTTGCTAATGATTTTTGCCTTGACGCTGTTACTTTTTCAAACCCCCCTCTAGGATTCTTGAATTTTACAGGCTTTGTTTTAACCCATCTTAATATATCTGTAAGAGTAGCTTTTGTTGATTGAGTTCCTTCGTCTACATCTTCTAAGTATGAATTACCTTCTACATCAAAACCATTATCGGTACTTACTTTCTTTAGACTAGAAATACCTTTTCCAGAAGCATTTATTTGAGTTGTTCTAGTTCCTGTTGCGTAATCTCTTTTTCTTTTCCTTAGAATCTCTTCTTTTGTGTAACCTATTAGCTCGTCTGTGTAATTAGACAAGAAAAGCATAGTATTCTTTGTTTGTATGTCTTTTATAGTAGCCATTAAAAAACAGATATATCATCGTTAGGTACATCAACTGTTAGTGTCATAACCCATCCAACAAGTAAGTTCTCAAATCTTTGCTCAAACGGTGTTGCTGATACTGTGAAATTTTCTGATAATTGAAAGTTATCATTGTTTAACTCACCTCTTTTTAAAGAACTCTGCAATAGATTGAGAACAGATAACTGAGTATTGTATATATCTTGCAAGTTATCCGCACCATGAAATACATTATTCTCGTCCTTTTCATTCTCTTTTGTATTGTCAAGTATGTCTGCAACTACTACAGCAACTGTGTATCTATTAAAACGCTCTTCAAACTCTATGTTAGTTACATCTATATTAGCAAGAGGAAATATAGTTTCCTTTGATAAATCTACCTTGTAAATATCTCCTTCATGTACTGTATTTGTACTTGGTGTGTTCTGTAAGAAGTTCTTTAAGGCATCAAGTAGTTGATAATACTGTTTCATTAGAATTTACTTTTTATTTGTTTAGCTTCTAGCTTTAATTTTTCTTTTTCAAACGTTAGGAACGTTAACGCTTGCAGTAATGGTAAGGATGTTGCTTCATCAAACTTGAGTGCATCTCCTCCAGCGAGAGTATATATTGATTGATACCATCCCCACTTTGCTCCAAAATTTTCTTCTGCTGTGTATCCTGTTCCTTCTTCATCTCCCCCTCCGAATAAATCAGGGTAATCTGAGATAATTCCATCCCTAAATCGCAAAAAAAAACCTTAGCAGATAATACCGCATCAAGAGGTGCATTAAGCATAACTAATGACTTCTCGTCAGTTGGGTTGTAATCTTCTATCTCATATTGCTTTACTCCTGCTGCTGTTCTTGTCCTTGTTATAGGTCTATATAAAGCTGCCATAGAAATATTAAAATTATCCCAACTAACTAAACTTGCTTCTATGTCCACGTAAGCACCTGTCTTTATTTCTTGTATGTTAGGTTCAAATCCATACTCTACACCGTCAATAACAAACCTCTTTACAAGCCCATTTGTTTCTTTACTAAATGTCTCTTCTAATACTCCTAGTATCTTATGAAATTCTGTAGCTTTAATTTTTGCTATATCTGTTAAAGAAACACCACAAAACACCTCTATCAAGGCTCTATTAAGAAAATCCTCTTTATCTTCTTCATCCTTTGTAGCCTCAACTATCTTGACCCATTCTTGGTATTGCTCTAGCTTTATATCTGATAGTTCTGTTGGAACTGATATCTCTAATGTATCTGCCATTATATAATTAACTTGATTTATTTTTACTGTACGCTATATAAAAATGTTTCTATCTCGTGGTTTAATTTAGGTATATCATTTATATCAACTTTATACCCTATAGAATCTAAATACATTGCTAAATGATAATGATTCTCTACTCCTAATTCTTTCATTAGTTCTTTCATATTATTCTCTTTTATCATAAAAATATTCGTATAACTCCCATGTCTTATTTCTAACACCATCTTTACTGTATATATTGTCTGATGGAATAACCTTGCCTTTGTAACTAACCTCCATCTTATAAGATTTCTTGTTTAATGGTATTGGATAAATGTATATATTCTCTTTAAAACAATAAGATTGTGCTAAGTGTGGTTTGTGTTGTAAGTGATTTGTCATAATTTTATCTTTCTTGTTAGTGCATCTCCTAATACAGTTATTATTGCAAAAGGGATAGTTAAAGATAATGAAAATCCAACAATACCAACAACAAGCTTTATATCTTTATTGCCTATAAACTCCGTAGCATAAACTGTTAACGACAGTAATCCGGATGCTATCAAACCATATGACAATAAACAAATTAACGTTGAGCCTAAAAATTTTAAATCATTCATAAATACCTTTAAAATCTTATTTCTAATACCCATAAACTTTATTATATTTTATTATTACTTTATTCTTTATGTCAGTTGCAGTATCATTATTAAAATATTCATACAAAGCATCTATGTTAAATATATCTACTCTTACTTCCATTCTTAACAACTCTCCTGTAGTATATCCTAATCTTTCTATAAATGATTCTGTATTAAAATATTCTAACATACTTCTTTCATTATCTATAAAATATATTTCTATATCATATAAAGGAAATACTATTTCATCATGTACTTCTGTAATGTTTATTTTCATGTTGATGCAAGCATTACCACGTCGTGGATTATTTTATTAATGAAAAACAACTTATTTAAGTTCCTTATAAGACCAAGTTAGTGAAAGCATATTTAAAACAATACATTTAAATGTTAAAGTTTTGTTAAAGTTTTATATCCCGTAGGGTAATACGTAGTATCATGTACCTATTTATCTCATATTATTATTATATGTACCTATTATCTATATTTCTTTACATATACCTATTAAATTGAAGAGGTAGGTAAACCTTACCACTACGTGGGTATTGAATTGAAATTTAAAATATTGCGTATCGAGATACTAGATATGACAGTTGGAGAATTGTATGTAATTGTAGAGTGGAGTAATATAGCCAATTTTTTCAAAAAACACCCAGAGTACCCCCTCCACTACCACAAACACACACAGTTGCATTGTAATGGCTTCGCTACCTACTGACGTAGGATATAGAGCATAAAAAAACCATGCTGTTAACATGGCTTGTATTGGATTTGGTTATGTTATAAGTCTATTTTCCTTTCTCTTGCTATCTTGCATAATTCAGAATGAATCAAACTATCTATATCAGTAGTGCAATAATCCTTCCCTGTTAATTGATTTGTTTCATGCGGTGCGATATACATGCGATTCTGCAAATCTTTTAATTCTTCAACTGTTTCAATCGTTATCTCAATTTTAAACGGTTTAAATCCTTTATTCTCAACTTCTTTTACTTCTACTTTCATTTTAATTAATTTTAAATTGTTAATATTCAGTTACTTGACTATGTTACCATCTAACGATGGATTAATTTATTTGTACTATTTTATTAGTTATTATTTAATATAATGCAATGAAACATTAATTTAGTACACTACATTCGTACATGTATATTTCTTCATGCATCTCTTCACTTATATAAGATACAACCCCTGAATTGTTATTAAAATCCTCTTTGGTGTAAAATATTAAAACCTCTTTGCTATAAGATTCAAGGCTTTCAGGATTAAATGATATAAATGCGTACGGAATAATATCAGTATATTTCTCTAATAACTCGTCCTTTACATCTAGCTTAAATAATAATTGTTTTACTTTGTTTAAAATTGTTGATACTTGTATATTCATTTTGTTATGTTTTTTAGTTCTTTCAATATTTTTTTATCGTATTCTAAAATAGCACAGTATATAACATCTATTTTTTTATCTAATAATTCAGATAGATATTGTTGTTCTTTTTCATCTATGATACCGTACATATAAGCATCTAAACTAAGCTCCTGATGCTTGGTGAAATCATCTAAAAATATAGATGCTTTTTTTCTTTCTACTGAGTTAGTAACATTCATAACTTTTAATTTAATTGGTTAGAAATTGCACCCGTTAATACTAGGATACTAAACACAATACAAAACCCTATATTAAACGCTTTTAACGTGTTATTAATTATTTTCTGTCCTTTCTTATATTCTTCATATTGAGGAGGTGTAAATACTTCAATACGTCCGTTGATGTTTACTGTGATTAATCCTGTTTTTAGTTTTTTTACTGTTTGCATGGTTATATGTTTTTATAGGTTATCAATAAATTCTTGTATTTCATTCGCTACTTCATCCCATTCATAACGTTCGTTTTCTGACTTCAACAATGAAGCAAGAACCTCACTATTTACATTAGAAAAATCGAATCCCATTTCATTGGCTAGTCCAATTGACTCTGACAAACTAACATCGTTTTCCCTTAAATAATCGATAGCAGAACCATAATAAATAACTTCAAAATAAAACCCACTATTATCTGAAATAAGTTCGTTAATATCGTCCGTATTATCCCATTCATTACCCTCCAAGTAGTATCTAAAATCAACATCACCACTATAGATAGTTTCAATAAAATCTAATACCTTTTCTTGTTTTGTAGTTTTCATAATATAATATTTTAAAGTTTATAATTGTTTAGATAATACCACCGCAATTAGCATGATAAATACAAATGTTAATAATACGGCTTGTCTAAGTTTTTTGTCTTCTTGTCTTGTCATAATGTTTTTGTTTTTGATTACATGACAAATATACAACCTTTTTACAATATACCAACTATAAAAAAGAAAAAAGCATAAAATATCATATCTATTAACATTTGTTAACAAACACAATATTCTAAACTTTTAGTAATATGAACGCACACGAATATAAAAATATATCACATACGAAAGAAATTTAACATTTTTTTTCTTAGGTATGGCAAATCCAATAACCCGAATCTATCAACAATCCAGCCAAAACATCTACCCATTGAATTGCATAGTATACCCATTGAATTGCATAGTAACTATTCTTGCCAATCTACTTTGTTATCTTCTTTACATTCATCACATACTCCACCATGATATACATGGTTTACATTGCATACTGTACATAATTCATATTCATCTGCTGGATTACTCATAACTCTACTTTTAATTCGTTTATAATTCCTTGTTCTAATTCTTTTAACTTATTTATAACATATCTGTTGTGGTCATCACATACTTCAAAAAACTTTAAAAGGTCTTGTACTCGCTCTAAGTTACTCATATTGTCTTATTTCTCGTTGAACTACATTCCAATACATAGAGGCTTCTCTAACACCGTTAGCACTCAAAGACTTAATTATCTCCTGTGCACAGGCTAGTGCCATCTCTTTGCTTCCAAAGATTTCTATCAACCCTACTGCTCTTTGTTTAGGCGTATCTCTTATCATAATCCTGCTTTTTGTGATTCTTTATAGTATTTGTGAATTTCTTTTGGTTCTTCAATACCTTTTTCAGTAGTTGAGAATCCTGTAATTGGATTAATGTGGTAATTCCAAAAATCTCTTGGGAATTCTTTACCATTCCAAATCTTTAATTGATTTTTATATGCCATAATATTTGTTTTTAATTATACTGCAATATACAACTTTTTAATAAACCACCAACTATATTTTAATAAAAATTCCATAATTTATATAAGCAGGTGATATATTTACTTGTATTCCCATGTTTTTATACACTTTAACCCTTGTGGTAATCAATACTATAGGTAATATATTATTATCTTTAAAAAACTTAGGATATTCTACATCAGGGTAAAAGTAATAGAATAATTCATATCCATCTGATAATCCTGTTGATATAGATACATCAAATTTATTATACTCTTTCTTTAAGCCTATTGTAAATAACCTAGAAGAGTCTCCAAAAGAGTTCCTGATAAACCCTACAGAAGCAATCAAATGCTTCCTCTCATATGATATTATCAATCCCTTGTCACCTCCTTCATTATCTGCATATAGCCAAGCATAATCCCTTGCAAAGTGATGAGTTCCCAAAGGAAAGTAAAAACTTACTTGACTATAAGAAGAAACTGAAATCAGTAAAATTATTAGTATTCTCATGGCTTGCTATTTCTTTTAGTATTCTGTTACATTCTGTGTTAAGAGTCTCTTGTTTTATTAACTCTATGTTCTCATTAAATTTAGATAGTGGTATAAACTTACCGTTAATATAAGCTCCAAAACTTCTTTTCTTTTCAGTTATCTTAACTAATCTACCTGTCTTTGTGTTTACTATCATGTTCTTACACTCTGTTAACTCGTAGTTATGAGCCTTTTTAAATCTGTATTTAGTGGCTATTTCTATCATGTTTATTGTGTTTTTGCCGTGGTAAATGTTTGTTTATTCCTTGTTATCTACAATTTACCCTTACAGTAGGCTATTAATGCAGTTTCAAGCAAATTATTAAAGCTTCTGTTTTCTATTTTGGCTACTGCCTTAGAATCTTTTAAAATCTTTTCTTCAACTCTGGCACTTATTGGTTGTTTAGGCATTTTTAAAGTAGTTTAGTATTTCTTGGTACTCCTCAATTTCTTTAGAAGATTTAACCATTAAGTTTTCTAATTCTTGCTTTCTTTGTAGCATTTCAATTTCTTTTGTACTATTTGCTGTTTTCATAATATGTATATTTTAAGTATATACAAATGTAATACAATTATATTTAATAACCAAAAGATTTTAAAAGATTCTTAAACGGGTAAACAATAGATAACAGCACATATAATTTATTTGCAATCACTCAAACTCAATAAACAAACAAATTATATGTACATCCGTTGTAGTGCATTAAGACCAAAACTTCCACCATATTTTTCTTTTTTTTGGTTTAAATTTATCTAATGCTTTTTTTAATTCATCAGACTTAAACTCAATCCACCAATTACCATTTTCATCAGTATATGTTTTTGTGGGTTTTATTTCCATAATAAAATAACGCACCACAACAATGTATAAAAATAATAGCCTGTTGTAGTGTCTTTTTAGTGGCTATTACTTACTTATTAATTATTTGTTTAATTCAATCTTTACGCTTATTTACGGCTACTATTCTTATACTAGACCGTTAGCATTAATAGTTTTATTTATTAAGTCTTATATAAACAATCCAAGGCAAGCCAATAGCCATCAATATACTTTGTGATACAACTAATACTATAGTACTTTTTTGCCAATTAAGTATATTAAAGTCATTTAATATTAAAGAGCTTCCTACATACCAATACATAAAACCACATAATGCTAACAAAGTATATAATGTATAGCTTCTAAGTCTTTTAAATCGTTTCATTTATTTATCTATTTAAGTTATTAATTAATTCAAAGTTTAAGCGTTTTAGGTCGCTACACACCATATACAAACCGTTGGCAGTAATTAGGTGTATCTAGCGTGTCCTTGGTATAAATCCCAAGCAAAGTGCTTTTTTGCTTCATCTACTGCACAATCCATTGTTTTATAATACCAAGGTTGGTTATCTATTCCAGAAACAGCTTCAATGTGTTTCCAATATTTTCTCCCATACCAAGTTTTTACTTGTCTTTCAACAACCCAACCTTTACTGTATTTTTGTACCCTAACTTTAGGCATATTTACTAAATGCATAATCAAAAAATAACTACTGCCAACACTATATAAAAATAATAGCTAAGGCAGTGTTTTAGTCTATCATTATTCCTTGTTTGTGATAGTCAAATTGTCTTGTCTATCATTTTTGTATGTCAAACGCTACTATTCTTATATTTTAACGTTAGCACACATAACAATGAACTACACCGTGTAAATCATCAATTAGTACATCACCGCATTTAGTACAGCATAATTGGTCATATCCAAAATCGTACTCTCTTCTCATTTCTTCTATTGTTTGCACCTTACCACATTCGCACAAGTAACGTGTGCTAACAACAGGTATAGTGCATTGTTCTTTCTTTTTTGTTGCCATTATTTCTAATTTTTAAGTTATTTAATATTTATTAAGGTTGGTGTTCAACGCACCATACCCAAAACGTTGTAAACAATGTTTACTTACTCAAGTTCTATTTCATTAATTTCGTCAATATTACTTTCTGTTAAACCATCTTTAGCTAAAAACTTAAGAGCTTGTTCTTTATTTTTAAATACACCTTTAAATGTTTGGTCTCCATAATTATCTCGTTCTGTAACCACGTAAACACAATTCACAACATCGGTTAAAGTTAATTGCTTTAAATCGCTTATTTGCTTTCTCATTGCATTAAAAACTTCATTGTGTACTCCAAATTCTCCCCAAGTTTTAATAATTTCTTCTTGTAATTTATCTTCGTTAAAAATCATATTTTATTATTTATTTAATTCTATTAATATTCCATGCAACTAACCTTAACCAAATACGTTATATGCAAATGGCTACCTGCGTGGTTTAAACGTAATTCCATCAAGCATTTTAATTTTCGTTTCACCTTTATAACCTCGTTTTAAAAAATAAACAGCCGAAGGAAACCCAAATGGAAAACCTGCTTTACTACTCGGCAAGGTGTGTATCTCTACAAATCCACCGTAATCATATATCTTTTGAAGTGTTCCCATACTCTTAAACATTTTCGCAACAGGCACAAGCAAAACTATATTATCTGCAAGGTCAAAACTATGGTCAAGAAATCTGTTATAATCAGAGTAAGGCGGGTTAGTTACAATCCAATCTACTTTCTTTTCGTAATCATAATAGTTTTTCCCTTCTGCTATTTCGCACCAATCGGCATCATTAGGTAGGTATTGCAAAAATGCTCCTTCGCCTTTACAGGGTTCTAATACCTTGCCTTCAATCGGGAACATATCCACAATTTGTTTCGCTAACCAATCAGGTGTAAATACTACATCATTTGGGTTTAAGTGTCCGTACTTACCTTCTATGTACGGGTTATGTTTTTGTCCTTTTATACTTCCCATTTTATTTATTTTCAATTAAGTTTCTAATTTCTACATACAAATCATATCCGTAGCTTTCAATATGTTCATCGTTTTTATCAAATCTATCGTAAACAATTCCTTCTACATCATACTTAACTTGTATGTAATCTCCGTTTTCTAAATTTATTCTTCTATATTCATTCATAATAGTCTGTTTATTTTTTTTAATATCGCCATCAGCATATAACAACATATAAAGTGCATTAAAACGCACTTTATACAATGCGGTTGTAGCACATTAAAACGATGCCACAACACTAAATAAAACCAATAACAAGTAAGCGCCTCTCTTTATCCTTGTAGGTATTCTAAGAACTACCCCCTACTACCTAAAGTAACTACCTACCTGTTAC
>Ga0209094_1001489_pt1 | contig 13180 bp, 9 predicted proteins | sample COGITO_mtgs_1004_2_FD_184790 | JGI IMG/M metagenome (GOLD analysis project Ga0209094, IMG submission 184790) | Pelagic marine microbial communities from North Sea - COGITO_mtgs_100430 (SPAdes) (version 2) | ecosystem: Environmental > Aquatic > Marine > Epipelagic ...
AACGAAACAGCGCCTTGCTTGGTTTCTGTTATCCACATCGCATTGATTTTTTCAATTCCAGGGAACGACTTAAATAAGAGTACTGATACAGAACCTAATTTTTCAGGATTGTTACAGATAAAGTTGTAGCGTGCAGATATTTCACTGTGGCCACCTTCATCATGCTCTGCTGAATGATTGTGATGCACATGCTCTTGGCTACCCATAACTCCAGACAGATCGACCCTGGTTATTTTTGCCTGACAGTCCGTGCCAGCAAACGAAAACAAAAGATCGGGCTCAATTAAGGCCATTTCTGCTTGCCTTACGGCTTTGCGTTGATCCAGTGACTTGGCTATATGCTCAAATCCCAATATATTTGCCGCTGGAGATTCGAACTGTATCTCTAGCACCCCATTTTCTAAGACCAACATAAGCTCGGCTTGCCCGTGCCTATGAGCTTCATGAGTGCTCGACCTGGCAATGCCTGACACCGTTATGAGGGTTGGCAAAAACAAGATAAATAAGTAACGCGCAATAGATGTCATAGCTATTTAACTCCTAAGTCTTAACTCACAGCAAAAAATTAGTAGCTAAAATCGAGTGTTAATAAAAGGCGACTTTCACCTGTTGGCAAAGCGGGCGAACGATGCACCAATCCCGCGTTTTCATTGCCTTCCCAAAGCTCGCCCTTTAACAGAGCAACTTCCCCACAGTTAAGTTGTTGGATGTCATTCGCAGCTTTATACAAACCGGATTCGCTGTCGAGCTTGCCATTGCTTCCGAGACCCAATTTTTGACGATCAACTGCCTGGTGGGGCAACCACTCTGTCGCTATACCCTGAAAGGTTGTAACTAGGCGACAGGGTATTCTATCGATATGGAATTTTGGACACATCGCGCGATTGAGTACGGTTAAACGCAAGCCCACGCGCTTAAGCTCAAACAGGCAGCAAAACATCTCTACCAGTTCCGCAATATTTTCACTAAGCTCCTGCTGAGCGGTATCACCTAAAGATTTGCTAATACTTGAAAGCACAGTTTGCGGTGTGACGGTCATAGAAGCTTGGAATGTTGGATTGGCCTTTGCAAAGATATCGACAGAATTTTTAAGGGTTTCAGATAACTCGCGCTGCCAGATAACCATATTAGTTTCTTCGAGGTATATATCACCCAAAATCTCCGGCTCGCTGCCTTGAGATGCACGGCGAACTTTTATCTCACTGTTATTCAGAGCATTGTTATTCAGAGCATTAAAACTGGATGCCTGAGCCAGACCTATACTGCTCATGCTTGCTCCCATGCAGGGAATGGATCCTGCAATGTCGTCCAGTACGCTTTGCCGCGCAATACTTCTACTTCGCTTAACAGGCAATCATCAAGGGCTTGAGTAAAGCCGCTTTGATCCAGGCCCTGACCGATAAATACCAACTCTTGGCGCATATCACCAAAGGGTTCCACCCACTGCTTTTCAATCGAGGAGAGATATTCTTCGTCAGTGGGCCATTTTTCTTTGGGTAGCGCTTTCCAAAACATTCCGGCGAAACCATAGCGTGCAATGCCGCCCGCTTGGCTCCATTGACCGGCAAATTCGGGGCGTGAAGCCAACCAAAAATAACCTTTGGAACGGATTAGCTTGCCATACTTATCTGTGCTGTGTAGAAACTGGTGAAATTTTTCCGGATGAAAAGGTCGCCGTGCTTCATAGGTAAAACTGGCAATGCCATATTCTTCCGTTTCCGGAACATGCTCACCGCGCATCTCTTTAAGCCAGCCCGGCGCCTGCTGGGCACGCTCAAAATCAAATAAGCCAGTGCTAAGCACCTCATCGATATTCACCTGTCCCTGAGAAATCGGAACTATTTTGGCATGGGTATTTAGGGTTTTAAGAATCGCAGTTAAGCGGTCTATATCAGCCGAAATCGCCAAATCAGTTTTGCTGACCAGAAGAACATCGGCAAACTCAACCTGATCAACCAACAGATCAGCGACACTGCGCTCATCTTCTTCACCTAGAGACTCACCGGTATCCTGAAGGTACTTGGCCTCGTCATAATCTTTTAGAAAGTTGACCCCATCGACCACTGTAACCATTGTGTCCAGATCGGCAACATCAGATAGCGAGACACCATCCTCATCGGCAAAGGTGAAGGTTTCTGCTACCGGCAAAGGCTCTGAAATCCCCGTCGACTCAATGACTAAGTAATCAAAACGTCCCTCTTGAGCAAGATTATTGACTTCCTCCAACAGGTCTTCCCGCAGCGTGCAGCAAATACAGCCATTGCTCATCTCAACAAGCTTTTCTTCACTGCGGTTTAGGGAAACATCGTTCTGAACTATGGCTGAATCAATATTGATTTCACTCATATCATTGACGATAACAGCGACTTTCTTGCCTTCTCGATTGTTTAGGATATGGCTAAGTACGGTGGTTTTACCGGCACCTAAAAAACCTGAAAGTACGGTGACAGGGAGTTTTTTTGTATGGATCATTAGTCTCTCCAGCTTGAGAATGCTTGATCACTGGGTGATCAAATAATTAGGTATTATGATATAACATATCATTTATTAATTGAAACTATTTCCTCAGCATGGACTTTGATTTGTGGGGTTGGAATAGGGTTTTCGGAATTGGCGTCTTTATGCTCTGGGCCACGCCAGTGCTGGTTATGGCGTTAGTAAGGACTGAGATTTAGTGCGAAAGGTAGTGGGTTAGAAATTGAGTTTGTTAAGAGTGATTAGGGTTTAGCTTAGGGCTTTTAGTATTGGGAGTATTGCTGCATAGGGTGCTTGGGGCTGAAAAAGATAGGAGTTTTAAACTAGCATGAGGGCGGTATTTATTTCTCGGAGTTTAATGGTGCCCGGGGCCGGGTTGATCAAATCAGCCTTTGGGCTGCTTTGACCCCTTCGGGGCTTTATTGCCAGGGATGGCATGTATGCAGATTTTGCAGGAGCAAAAATCTGCCCTCGTTCAAAATGCTTCGCATTTTGTGAACCTCACCGATTCAAGTCCAAAGTTAGGGGTTTTAAATTAACTTGGGCGGAGGTATTTGTTTCTCGGATATAAATGGTGCCCGGGGCCGGAGTTAATCAAATCAGCCTTTGGGCTGCTTTGACCCCTTCCGGGCTTTATTGCCAGGGATGGCATGTATGCAGATTTTGCAGGAGCAAAAATCTGCCCTCGTTCAAAATGCTTCGCATTTTGTGAACCTCACCGCTTTAAGTCCTAAGATAGGAGTTTTAAATTAACTTCGGCGGCGGTATTTATTTCTCGGAGTTTAATGGTGCCCGGGGCCGGGTTGATCAAATCAGCCTTTGGGCTGCTTTGACCCCTGCGGGGCGCCCTGAGCGGGCGTCCAAAATACTCAATCGTATTTTGTGAACCTCACCGCTTCAAGTCCAAAGATAGGAGTTTTAAATTAACTTCGGCGGCGGTATTTATTTCTCGGAGTTTAATGGTGCCCGGGGCCGGACTTGAACCGGCACAACCGTGAGGTCGGGAGATTTTAAGTCTCCTGTGTCTACCAATTCCACCACCCGGGCAAGGGACTTCTGCGGGGGCTGGTATGGCCCATAGCCGATATTGGGAAATCAGCCGGTAAAAATGGAGGCGCGGGTCGGAATCGAACCGACGATGGCGGAGTTGCAGTCCACTGCATTACCACTTTGCTACCGCGCCTAAAAAACTTTTAATTTAACGACTCGTCGTTTCACTCTTTATACGGTCGGAAGAATCTTAACAGTCTTGTGACTGTTAATCCCCTTCGGGCTTCGCTTCGCTCGTTGCTAATTGCTTCGCAATTGGTCGAACCGACGATGGCACAATACATGGTGTAGCTGCAGTCCACTGCATTACCACTTTGCTACCGCACCTTTAATATCGTTTAACGTCGTTACTAATCACTGATATTTTGACGAGGCCGTATTCTAGGGAATACGAGCAATAAATCAACTACTTATCGCCCTATTAGTTACTTATCTTCACCGGCGCTTAATTGCGGCCAAGCCGCGCGCAGATAGTGAACCATTGACCAGAGCGTCAGTGCTGCTGCAACGTAGATCGCAATATAGCCGAGCATCGACAGAAACTCCTGCTCGGGGCTGGCGGCAAGTAAAAGAGCAATCGCAACCATCTGCACCCAGGTCTTAACCTTGCCTATAGTAGCCACGGCCACGGTGCCACGATAGCCCATCTCTGCCATCCACTCACGGAGGGCTGAGATCACAATCTCACGACCAATAATCACAATAGCGGGTAATGCAAACCAGGGCGTTGCATGAACTTCCAGCAATACCACCATTGCCGCAACCACAATCAGCTTATCAGCCACTGGATCGAGGAATGCACCAAAGGCGGTAATCAGATTATATTTTCGCGCTACATAGCCATCGACCCAGTCGGTAGCGGCCGCCAAACCAAAGATCGCCGCCGCTGCCAGATTGTGCCATTCCCACGAAGTCATGTAATAGACAACGATAAATACCGGAATCATGGCAATTCGCAACAGGGTTAGGATATTCGGTAGGTTCCACATTACTTGGTCTTCTTCTCTTTTGGCTTATGGGCGGTTATTTTAAAAAACTATTGTTTAGCAACCGCGAACTTATTCATTATACAGCGCGCTGTAAATAGCATCAGCAACCTTTTTGCTTATATTGGGTACTTTCATCAAATCGGCGACGCTGGCTTTCTGAACTTCACGTATTCCGCCAAAGTGTTTTAACAGGTCCCGCCGCCGTGTTGGCCCAACACCGGGGATACCTTCCAGCGGTGAGGTGCGACGCTTTTTATCGCGCCGTGCCTTATGGCCGGTAATCGCAAAGCGGTGCGCCTCGTCGCGAATCTGCTGGATCAAATGAAGTGCTGCCTGCTGCGGGCGGCCAATAATCCGATTATTCTGGTCCGCGATAATCAGCGTTTCAAGACCCGGTTTGCGGGTTGTTCCTTTGGCTACACCCAGAATCATCACCCCCACTACCCCGAGATCATTTAAAACCTCTTTGGCAATACCAATCTGGCCCTTGCCACCATCGATCAGAAGAATATCCGGCAGCTTGCCCTCGCCTTTCATCAACCTTGTGTAGCGGCGGCGAATGGCCTGCTCCATCGCTGCGTAATCATCGCCGTCGGTAATGCCTTCAATATTAAACCGACGGTAATCGCTTTTTAGCGCGCCATTGCTATCAAAGACCACACAGGAGGCAACCACTGCCTCACCACTGCTATGACTGATATCAAAACATTCAAGACGCTCTGGTGTTGCCTCCAGTTCGAGGGTATCGCGCAGGGATTCAAAGCGCTGCTCTTGAGTCTTTTTCGACGCTAGCTTGCCGGCCAGATTTTGTTCGGCGGTGCGTTGGGCCAACTCTAGCCACTTTGCGCGAAAACCGCGCACCGAATGGCGTATTTCTATATTCCGCTGCACGCGCAGTTTAAGCGCCTCAGTTAACGCCTCGGCACTATCAATATCGGCATTTAATAATATTTCTTTGGGCAGATCCGGTCGCCCGCCACCCGCCAGATACAGCAGCGGTAGAAAATCATCTAGCAACTCACCACAATCCTCCGCAAGTGGTGCCTTGGGGTAGTAACTGCGACTGCCTAAAACTCTTCCCTGACGGATATAGAGCATATGCACACAGGCCTGACCATTACTGATTGCTGCAGCTACCACATCGATGGTGCCCTTGCCCTTTTCGATCACCTGCTGCGCCTGAATCTGCCTTAGGGCGGCAATCTGATCACGGCTCTCTGCGGCTTTTTCAAACTGCAGCTGCACCGATGCTGCTTCCATATCGCGCTCAAGCTGCTTTAATATTTTGTCGCCCTTGCCATCAAGATAGAGTCGCGTCAGATTGACATCCGCGGCGTAATCTTCAGTACTAACAAGATCAACACAGGGTGCGGTACAGCGCTTAATCTGATACTGCAGGCAGGGTCGCGAGCGGTTTTTAAAAAACACATCTTCACATTGGCGAACTTTAAAGGTTTTCTGCAAAAACCCCATGCTTTCACGGACTGCATAGGAGTTCGGGAAGGGACCAAAATAGGTGCCTTTGGCTTTTTTTGCCCCGCGATGAAAAGCTAGCCGCGGCCACTTATCCTGATCGGACAAAAAGATATAGGGGTAGCTTTTATCGTCGCGCATCAAAATATTGTAGGGCGGTCGATTTTGCTTAATTAGGTTGTGTTCGAGTATCAGCGCTTCGGTTTCGGTCTCAGTAACCGTGACATCAATCTGCGCAATACGCTTGACCAGCGCTGCAGTCTTGGGGGTTAAACCGGTGCTGCGGAAATAGCTGCTTACCCGGTTCTTTAAGTTTTTGGCCTTACCTACATAGAGTATTTCCCCCTCGGTATTGAACATCTGATAGATGCCGGGACGCTGGGTGAGGGATTTTAGGAAAGGTTTGTAATCAAAGGCCATGGGCAATTGTAACGTCTTTTTGGACTGATTTGATTACTCTAAGACTTATTGTTGGGAGTTTATTTTGGCTAGCTTGCCATTGCAAACTGCCACCGCCAAGGATTCAATAAAGTGACGCAGGTTAAAGTACTGGGGGTATCTGTCATGCGCCAATACTTTACGATAATTATCTTGCAATTATAAATCTTGCTTTTTGATTTTATAAAGAGTAGTTTTATGTATACAAATTGGATTCAATGGTAATAATCCCATGATTAAGCGCAAACTCGCCAAAAATATTCTTAGCGGATTGCAAGTATTCCCTATCGTTTACGTCAATGGCCCAAGACAGGCAGGTAAGAGCACTCTTGTTCGTAAACTGGCGCTTAAAGAATGGCCCGCTGATTATGTCACTTTTGACGAAGCAAGTATGTTGGGGGCCGCCGAGGCAAATCCCGAGAATTTTTTGCGTACCTTTAGAACCCCGATCATTCTGGATGAGGTGCAAATGGTGCCCAGCCTGTTCCGAGTTCTAAAAGTGATGGCGGATGAAGCCCGATTGGAGAGCAAGCGAAAGGCCAATGGTCGCTATTTACTGACCGGGTCAGCCAATATCATGGCCTTGCCAGCGCTATCGGATGCTCTGGTAGGCAGAATGCGAGTACTGACACTATATCCATTGTCCGCGCTGGAAATCAGCGGTGGTAAGGGCGGCTTTTTAACACAATTGATGGATAACAATTTTCAACCCGGCGCCCTTAAGAAAAAATTTTCTCTGATCGAGATTATCCAGCAGGCAACCTTTCCTGAAATCACTGAACAGAGTCAAGAGCAACGCAGGCAGTGGTTTGAAAGTTATATCACAACGATCCTGCAACGGGATGTTCGACAAATTGCAGATATTGCCAAACTGGGTATATTGCCAAACCTGCTCAGAGTACTTGCAGCCAGGGCCGGCGGTCTTATTAATGAAGCCGATATCGCCCGATCTATCAGCCAAAATGCGGTAACTAGCAAAAATTATCGCATTCTGCTGCAGATGCTGTTTCTGACCTTTGAGGTCAAACCCTGGTTTAGAAATATTGGCAAACGGTTGGTAAAGGCACCCAAAGGCTATGTTATTGACACAGCCCTACTCTGCCACTTGCAACAGATAGACATAGCCAATGCAGAGAAGAGTGACCCCCATATTTTTGGGCATCTATTTGAGAATTTTGTCGCTACTGAGCTTATAAAGCAACTAGCTGCAGACGATAGCGGAGCAGAACTACACCACTTCAGAACTAGTGACGGCAAGGAAGTGGATTTTGTACTCGAACACCCCAACGGCAAACTGGCCGGGATCGAAATTAAAGGTCGCGACGCTGTTTCTGAGAGGGATTTCAAGGGACTCAAAGTCTTACGCGATCAGGTGGGGGATGATTTTAGTTGCGGCATCGTATTGTATCGAGGCAACAAAGTAATTCCGTTTGATGATCGCCTCTGGGCGGTGCCGGTTGAAGCAATGTGGTCTTAACTTGCTTTAAAACCTTTATCTGAGCCCGGCCTCAGAATCTAATACCATAGCGCTTTTCAAGCCCAGATTGATCACTTAAATCTGAGTTAACGATGAATGTTTACGGACTTTTCGCTTCAGGGCTTCTATTATTGCCGCCTGCTCAAATACTGGGCCCTAAATTAATTTGCTGCCTGTAAAAACCATGCCCTTAGATAGAAAATTTTGTGTGGCCCCCATGATGGATCGGAGAGGTATCTATATAAATCAATGACTTATAGGGCAATGGTACAAATTTGGTAACAGTGCGAAGGGGGGGGGTCAAAATAGACTGACAAATAATCTTAAGTCTTAATTTTTTTAAAAAATCAGTAAAAAATAGACTTCAAAGTAATCAAAACTCCAATGACTAATAAGCAGCTAATCGCGATTGTTCGATACAGTGCAGAACCATATTGATTAAATAAATAAAATCCAAGTCGGTCACCAATCAGCATGGCTGGAAAAGCCATCAAAAAGAACCAAAGTGACTGCATAGTTACAAAGCCTGCAAAGCCGTAAGATATAAGCGCTATGAGTGCAGATGCAAAGAAAAAAGTCATCAATAAGATACGGCTTTTATCTGGTGATGACTGTGACTGTAGTGCATAAATAATTATTGGTGGACCAGGAATTGCCAATGATCCATTCATGATTCCAGAAAGCAAACCGGTTAAATAGGTAGTAAAATTATTCACTGGGATACGAATTTTTCGAAGTGAAATCATCCCTAGGCAACCGGCTATAACTGAACATCCCACCCAAAACTGAAATTTTTCTACTGAAATACTCTTTATTACTTGAGTGCCAATAATGGTACCAATAATAGCTGCCACAACTAAGGGAATAAGCGGATTTAAGGGAACATTTGTTAAGTAATTTCGGGCGTAAAATAAATTAACAGCAAGCGTAAGCAATGACACTAAAACAACTGCCTGAGTTGGAGACAAGAATAATGAAAATGCAGGAACTGCCGCCAAAGCAAAACCAAACCCAGTGAATGACCGAAGTACAGCTGCCAAAATTACCACAACCCAGATAATTGAAGCTTCCGCAAAAGTGATATTTTGTAAAAATTCAGCCATATTTAGACCCCTAAAGCCTAGTGGAAATCAATAAGTTAATTGAATAATAATAATTGAAACTGCTTTAAGATCGGTGTAACTCAAGATGATATTTATAAGCATCACCTCTATAAGCTAAATATTCACATACAATCGTTTCGTCATGCATATCTTTAATTAATCGGGTTACCCAAAAAATAGGCTTTCCAATATGAACATCTAAAAGGCTAGCTAATTTTGACTCCGCTGAACGAGCCTCCATAGAAATATGAGCTTGACCCAAGGATACATTCAAATTATTTTCTAAAGTATGAAAAATATCATCAGTTTCATGGGTATCAAGGACTTTCATACCGATATCAATAGGAAAATAACTAGTATCTAAAGATATAGGTTTTTTATTTAAATAACGTATGCGAGTAATTTCAAATACTTTCTTTGACTTAAGATTGTCTTGTACAGACTGGCTTGGGGTGACTTTTTTTGCACTTAACAACTTAGTAGATACTCTGTTGAGGCGAGAATCAATGGCTTCGGGTAAACTTTGTAGACTTCTAATCTCTTGGCTTACTTTAGGCTTACTAACAAAAGCCCCCTTGCCTTGAATACTCCATAAAAGCCCCTCTGTATGTAACTCTTTAAGCGCCTTTCTAACAGTGATTCTACTCACCCCAAAACTTGTCATTAATTGGTTTTCTGAGGGAATGCGCTCATCAATAGAATAGTCATCACTCAAAATTTGCTGTTTGAGTTGATTCTTAATATTGATATACAGAGGTAAAGGTGCATTCTTTATCATTAGCTACAGATCACCATAAAATTTAAAAAAGTTAGGGCCGGCAATAAATTACCGGCCCAATCTATTAAAAAAACAAATTAAAGCTATAACTTCAACTGTATACCTAGCTTAATCGTTTCTGTAGAGCTACTACCAGTTTCTTGATCACCAAAGTAAATTCCAACACGTGCGCCATGGCCTTTAATTAAAGAAGTTAAGCCAACATCGACACGAGTAGTGTCATCACTGTTGTCATCTGGAGAGAACTCTTGATAACGAACACTTGCTTGAAGACGGCCGAGACCAAATATACCCTCAGGCATGTAGGCTAGTGAAACCATAGTTGCATCACCTTCTTTAGACGCCGCACCAAATTCATCATAATCATACAAAGCAGCTTCTACAGTTGCCACACTGCCATCCGCAAGATTCTTCTCTAACAAGAAATCAATATTAGACGCTGAAAAATCTGTTGTGGCACTCTCATCACCAAAAGCATCAGATTGTTTCATAAATGTATAGCCAATGGTCATAATGTCCTTTGAACCTAAGTAAGTACTTCTTGTGAGGTAACCTTCTTTATCCAAGAAACTATATGCAACTCGACCGGAAACAGACTCAGTATCTTCAGGAACTGAAGCATCAGCTTTGCCGCCAAACATACCCAAAGAATAATCTAGCTGGCCACCAGCTGCAGAACCAATGATAGCAAAACCATCATCTCGACCACCCTTTTTAGGAATTGGATACCGAGAAACAACACCAGGATATTGCCAAGTCGGTAAATTATAAGACCCACTCAGATTAGACCGATCACTTGGTGGAATAAAACGTCCTGCCCAAAGTTGAATGTTATCTGTCAGCTTAACTTTCACCAAAGAATCAAGCATTAGCATATCGCCGTCTTTGTGTTCAGTTTGAAGTTGGAAGCCAATTGTGTCAGTGACCTTGGCTTTCATATAAAAACGCGCGCTGTGAATACTAGCGCCAAATGAATCACTATCACCAGAATCAGTATCTGCAACCTCTGCACGAATACTTCCGCCAAAATTGATTGATGAAGTATCAGATACCTTTAACTTAGCGCCAGCAAAAGAATCACTTGCCAGAAGCAAAGCACCACCTGCTATAAATATAGATTTAAACCATGTTGATTTCATTAATCTTTCCTCTCATAAAAATGATAAATTCATAAAAAATTATTAATTGATAAGGCCAGCATGATGGCCTAGAAATAAATCGTTAGATTGTTGCCACTTTTGGCCTAAAGCCATCAGGGAAAAATCACTTTTTGCTCTTCCAACAAAGCACACACCAAAGGGCAACCCGTCCGTTCTTAACTCTGAAGGCACAGCGACAGCTGCTAGATTCAAAATATTCACAAAATAGGTGTAGTAGCCCATATTGGTATTTAAACTGACTGGATTCGCCTTTACCTCCGCAATGGGATAAATGGTTGGCGCAGTCGGCACCATCATGAAATCAATATTCTCGAACAACAGCCTTGCTAATGCCTGCAACTCGGTAATTCGATAATATTCATGACATAAATCTACCGCTGAATACTGTTTAGCCTTTTCTACAATCGCTCTGACGCTCGAATGGATATCATTTGAATCATCCTTTAAAAAGGGCTCAATTGACGATAGACGCTCCGCCAACAATGGACCATCAAAAAGCATCCGACCTGCCTCTAAAAAGATTGAATAATCAACGTCAACTACCGTTGCACCGAGGTTTTTCATCCTAGAAACTGCCTGATCAAAGCATTCCTGAGCCTGAGTATCACCAAAAAACTCAAGATACTCGGGTGCAGGGATACCAACAACTTGCTCAGACATGGGTTTATCTTGAGCTTCAGGTAAAACCGTAAAATTAGATAAAAACGGATCACTAATATCTTCTGTTAACCCCTGTTCAAATACAGCTTTCGCATCATTACAGGACAAAGCAAATATCGGCATGCAATCAAATGATCGATTGGCATATACCATGCCATGGGTACTTAGAACTCCCGGAGTAGGCTTGATACCAACGATATTGTTTAATGCAGCAGGAATACGACCTGAACCGCCGGTATCACTCCCCAATGCAAAACTAACCAATCCTGCTGATACTGCTACGGCTGATCCAGAACTAGAGCCACCAGGGATATACTCTGGATTAAATAAATTAACTGGATGCTCAGAACTTCTAACACCCACTAAACCCGTAGCAAATTGATCCATAGTATTTTTACCTATCAATATTGCACCTGCATCCTCAAGCTTTTTGACCACAGTAGCGGTTTGTTCAGGAATAAACGAAATAGAGGGACAGCTGGCAGTGGTTGGTAATCCTTCGACATGGATATTGTCCTTCACACAAAAAGGAATTCCATAAAGAGGCAATGAACTAACATCAATAGCCATTAAATCCATGGCCCTTTGCACAACATCAGATTGCTCTAGCAAGAAGGTCCAAACACCGTCATTACCGCGCCCACCAATTCGTCTAAAAACCTCATTCACCACATCGACAACGCTAAAATAGTCATTTTTATAGCATTCATTTAGCGTCTCAAAAGATAAGCTTAAGTTTTCAATTTGGGGATAAGAGTTCATACTGATCGCTTACTAATAAATAACTCAATGGGCAGGTAATCAAAGACTACCTGCCACATCAGCCATTTATTTAGTGACTGCCTCCAAGTAATCGGTGACGATGAAATCAGCCATTTGCTTAGCCGAAGCCTCACGTGGAAGACGCTTTTGCTCATGCAAGAAGTTACCAGTAGACACCAATGTCTCAACAAAGCCGCTCTTTTCAGAGCCATCGCCCAAATACTGCTGAGTTAGTTGCTTCTCACATGGCACCATTTCAGTACCTTTCATCATACGAGTCGCATCGTCCAAAGAAAGCTCTAGCTCTTTAGCAATAATTTTTGCAGTTTCAGCTGGATTGTTTAGCCAGAAATCAATGCCCGCACACTCAGCTTTGATAAATTTATTCACATAATCTGGATACTCTTCAGCGAAGTCATTCATCACAACACCCACATCCCAAGTTGGATATCCGCGAGCAGCCATTAGGCCAGAGGTAGTAAATAAATGGCCATCATCTTTAAGTACACGACCTAAAGCTGGCTCCCAGAACCATGCCGCATCGATATCACCGCGCGACCATGCCAAGGCAATATCATTTGGTCTTAGATCGATAATATCCATAGAAGCTGGATCAATTCCTTCATCAGCCAAAGCATTTAGAAGTAAGTAATGAGTAGTAGAGCCAAAGGGTGCAGCAATTTTCTTGCCCTTAAGGTCACGGAAGTTTTTGATATCTGCCGAAGTTCTAACCGCAAATGCCTCAACATAATCCAACATATTAAGAACCATAATGCCCTTAATAGGTAATTCTCTAGTCACACCAATCGCCGTTG
>Ga0209094_1001505_pt1 | contig 13085 bp, 14 predicted proteins | sample COGITO_mtgs_1004_2_FD_184790 | JGI IMG/M metagenome (GOLD analysis project Ga0209094, IMG submission 184790) | Pelagic marine microbial communities from North Sea - COGITO_mtgs_100430 (SPAdes) (version 2) | ecosystem: Environmental > Aquatic > Marine > Epipelagic ...
CCATCCTTATTCTGGGCAGCTCCTTCAAATTGTGCTGCGTAATTCTCTGTGGCAGCCGCAGCTAGATCCCCTTGTGACTTCTGTGCCATTGGCTCATACGCAATAGGGCTATCATCTTTTCCAGCTCCGTACTTACCAGTAATGGTGCTCAAGCCCATTGGGTTATCGATTGGCTTATTGGGGTTAAATCCACCATCTATAGCTTGTCTTTCGGATGGAGTAATTGGCCCCTGAACGATGTTACCCTTTTGCTCAACCGCTGGGTTTCTACCGCTATCTATCGCTAGTCTTTCCTCTGGGGTAATTGCTCCTGTATAGGTGTTTGCTCCCTGCAATTTTGCTAGAATAGGTCCATAAAAATCACCCATCGTGCCGCTAATATCAAACTTTTCATCCAGCTTTTTACCAACTCCGTAGCCACCCACGGCTGCTGTTGTGTGTGGACTATATCTAATTGCTGCTGTACCCAGTGTTTTTAATGCATTAATGCCAGTAACTTTACCAGCTCCAAGTAACGCGGATCCCAAAGCTATCTCCTCGCCACCAGCCATTGCCGCATCCTTCAGTGGATTTCCACTGGAGTCAGTTTCAGTCTTACTAGCATTAGCAGCGGCAGCTTCAGCTAATTTACGCTGTTCTGCTGCTAGTCTTTTCTTTTCTTCTTCTTCTTCTTTGTCTATGTAAGGAATTGAGGCCATGGTGCTATTGTATCATGATGGGTTTAGGTGAGTGGAAATTTTTTGTTAAGGTATTCTTTGCGTTTCTGGCAGGCTCCGCATCCTTGGATATTGGTTCCAGTAATCGAATCAATTGATTTGGCTATGGGCTGTGCAATCTTGTGCACGACATCGCCAATGCCAGTTATTTTCTTTTCGTTAAGTTGTTGGGGTTGGGGAACATTTATTGGTATTGGCTTCATTTGTATAATTCGTTAAATTCTATAATTGTTTTACTTACATCCATTTTTTCCTTAATATTGCCAACTAAATGGAGGAATCCAATTCTAGGCATAAGGCATTTGCTCTTTATTAGAAACCTAAGGTCTAGGTTATTCCAAATATTTTCTATACTATTTTTTGGCCTACTAGGTAAAAATGGCTCAATGTCCTCTAGTGTTGCAACCTTTAACCCGCATTGCCTTAATTTGATTGGCAAAACAACTTGCTCGTAAGTGCTTGATATGTTAAAGCTTTTAGCCCTAAAGTTCTTAATCTCCTCCCTTACTACATCCTTGGCCTTTTTAGAAAAAACTGTTAGTCCAGCATTGTATGCAATCGGAAATTTAATTTCATCAAAGTGCTTTAATCCATCCTTGTATATGAAATTACTGCACATTGATTCTCTCCTTTGATACAATACGTCAATTCCCAGCCTATCAAGCAATTCTGTAACTATCTTTATGTCATAATCCCACAACAAATCACAGTCTAAGTGTACTGTAAACCCTTCCGTTTCCCTTGAGATTTCACGAATCTTTACTAGCGGCCACTCGTGTGGGTTCCTGTCCTCACAGGATATTTTTAATAGCTCGGTTAAGTTACTTTTAGAGGCACAGCTTATTGCCGCTTCGCACAGGTCAACGTTAAGGGGGGTCCCCCCAGTATTCCAGTATGTAAATTTTATTTTATTTTCGACCATCATTCTTCTGTGCAATCAATTCTCCTGAGTATGGGACTTAGAACCCTGTATTCCTTGCCCTTTGTACTAGGCAGGGACGTGCTTGGATCAATGACAAGTGCATCTGGGTCGATTAGAATGCCAGTCTCTGGGTCAACTGGGAAGTAATCTGGGTAGTCGTATGGGTTTAAACTAAAGGACGCATCAATAAAATCTTCGTCGGAAACATTTAGGATTCCTCCTCCGAAAGTTTGAAAGACTTTACCTGCCGTAAATTCGTCAATGGGTACTATTGCATATCTTTGCCAAGGTGGCTCGGGTTCTGGGGGGAATATGGGGTTTAACTCTACGATCGGGGCGTCTCTTTGTTGGATTTCAATTATGCCTTCGTAACAAAGACCTACAAAAAGCCCAGTTGCCACTCCTTGAAATTTAACGGTGGTCTTTGTCCAAGTAAAAACTCCTGCCCCCCTGTCTGCGTCAGAGGAAACGCAGGAGTTTCCCTGTGTCCAATCCTCTATCCGATCCAATGCATTATCTTCGGTGTCTTCTAAAGATAACGTAGTTGTTGTACTAGCATAACCCGTAGACGTCCCCCCCAGCCCTTCATTCGTCCAGCTGTATATTTGAATAAATTCATAACTCGTAGTTATCTCCGTATCTGGTGTTTTAAGGATATTAGGAAAACCGCAACTTGCACCTGTGAAAGTGTAATTTATTTGATTATTAATTGATCCAGCCTCCTCAATAATACCACTTGTACTGCAACTATCATCACAGCCCGAAAGACTGCTGCTCCACGTTATATTAGAAGAAGTCAATTCACAGGGCATACCCTCGGGGTATGAATAGAATTTGTTCCAAGATACGGATGAATCTGCGGTGTACGGGGTAACCCCTGTGGTCGCATCGCACCCATCTGGAAGCGTTCCCGCCCAATTAATCGAAGTCGTGTTAGAAGAGTTAATCCAAGCGTATTTCTTAGGGTTAGGGTAAGTTTCTTCTGGATTAAATTCATTGAAACCACATAACGTAGCCGTCTTGGTTAAACTAACGCAGGCATTAAAGTTGACTGGACAGCAGGGGTTCATCGAGAATCCACCCTCCCAGTCTAGGCAACAAGTGTTTAGCCACCAATATTCATTATCTGGATCAGGCATTACTATTATTATTCTTGGTAATAAATTGTCAGCGTTTCGGATACTCCAGTTTCAGTATTGCAAACTAAAATATCAATTGTTGGTGGCAATTCACCACCACCCTTGTTATCAAAAGCATTGTCAATACTGTTGTCCTGTATAGTGTTGTCCTGACCTTCTAGGTTTTGCCTTTCAGACCCAGTGGTGCTCAAGTCATATATTCCGCTCTTATTTCTGGTATATTCTGATTTAATTTCACGAATAACCTTTGTGCCAGCATTTAGGTATTTGGCTCTATCAATCCTAGCTTTCCTTTCGGCCTTGATAGCCCGAGACTTATCGCGAATTAATTTAGCAGCTCCAACGTTTGATTTGGAGTCAGCGTTATTAATTTTATTTTCCTCAAATGATGCCATAATACATTAATTCCTACGCACGTGGCTAGAGGACCTCTTCCTCTGGCTCTGGCTCTGGTTGTGGTGTCGGTGATGTTGGTGGAGCAGTGGGTTCTGTGTTTTGCTGTACTGGAATATTTGCCACTATAATAACTTTTTTATAGCTAGTAGCTCCCTCTATGTCAACAAAGGCTGGGGTAATTTTTACATCAAGAACATATGTTTTTCCGTTTGGATCCTCTGGTCCTCCATAAACATTTAGTCCACCAGCAGTATCCTCAAATAGTAAATTTCCGTTAATGAGGAACTGATTGTCTGCGGTTTCATTTACTTCAACGACATCTGCGTCAGCACGATAACCCCTAAATCCCTTGCTTTCCGCAAAGGGCCTATAGGAGTAACCAACACCATAAGACTGACCCTTTGCCCATTCGGTTGGATTCCATAAACTACTCGCACCACCGTATGTAAAATCTGAACCGCTAATTGTATTAGTATCTTGAAAAATAACATACGTAGTTGCCGTAACTAAACTTTGAACAGGTGCTGATAATCTCCACGAATACGAAGTAAAGCCCCCAGTGGGTTGATTTGCAATGTCCAATATTCCTGGATATGTAAATGGAACCAATTGATCGTAGCTGTTAGCTAACCTCTCACCACTTCCAATTATGCTAATTCCCTTTGACCCCTGAAGCGTTGTGACTGTAATGGTAGGAATGCCGTCTATGTTTTTAGTATCCTTGGACACAATTGGACCCTCCACGAGAGCATCGTCAACTTCGCTAAAAAATACTTGAGTTGTTCGTATAACGCCCTCGGCTTCATTAACGTAGGATTCATCGATGAGTCCCTTTTCTTTCCAGAAAGTATATCTTTCTGTGGGAATGCCACCTACATCGCTTTGAGTTTTTTCAATTAAAACGTATTCTGATTTTTCCTCTCTGTCGATAGGTTTGAACCACTCTTCCACTATTTCTTTTAATCCCCCCTCAAAGTCCTCGGAGTGAAACAGCTCTACGTTTTCCTTTAGGAACGTGAATCGCTTCGTAGGAATGCCATCTACGTCGGACGCTTCAGTTCTAGCTAAAACGTAATCTGGTTCATCTGGATCATCCGTGGGATTAAAGACCTCAGTAACAATGGCTAATTGACTTCCCACGAAATCCTCATTGCGAGATAACACTGCATCATCCTTTAGCAACGTGAATCGCTTAGTGGGTATACCATCTACATCTGATACTTCAGTTCGGGCTAAAGAATACTCAGCTTCTTCTGGATCATCAGTTGGGTTGAATACTTCCGTAACAATAGCTAGCTGACTACCCACTAAATCCTCAATACGAGATAGCTCAACGTCATCCTTGAGCAATGTAAACCTCTTGGTCGGAATCCCATCCACGTCTGACACCTCGGTGCGGGCTACGGAGTAACCAGATTCTTCTGGATCTTCAGTTGGGTTAAATACCTCTGTGGTGATAGCCAACTGGGAACCTACTTTATCTTCTGATCGAGATAGCTCTGCATCATCTTTTAATGAAGTAAAACGCTTCGTTGGTATTCCGTCTACATCTGATGTTTCAGTGCGTGCTACAGAGTAACCCTCTTCTTCTGGGTCTTCTTCTGGATTAAATACTTCAGTAACAATAGCAAGTTGACTACCCACTAAATCCTCACTGCGAGATAGTTCTGCATTATCCTTTAGGAATGTAAATCGCTTCGTTGGAATGCCACCTATATCCGAAACTTCAGTGCGGGCTACGGAGTAACCCTCTTCTTCTGGGTCTTCAGTGGGTTTAAACACCTCCGTAGTAATAGCTAACTGACTACCCACAAAATCCTCAATACGAGATAGCTCTACGTCATCCTTAAGGAACGTGTATCGCTTTGTAGGAATACCTTCGTAATCAGACACCTGAACATTAGCTATAACATATTCGTCAATTTCTGGCTCCTCGGTGGGATTAAACCACTCTTGAACCCTAGCTAACTGACTGCCAACTTTATCTTCGGACTCACTGAGCTTTATATTTTCCTTTAAGAACGTGTATCGCTTTGTAGGAATACCATCCGCATCTGAAACTTCAGTGCGAGCCAGAACATATTCGTCAATTTCTGGTTCCTCCTCTGGGTTGAATACTTCAGTGACAATTGCAAGCTGACTACCAACCAAATCTTCTGATCGAAATAGCTGAACGTTGTCCTTTAGGAAGGTAAACCGCTTGGTTGGTATACCATCTACATCTGATACTTCAGTTCGGGCTAAAGAATAAGCGTCTTCTTCTGGGTCTTCAGTTGGGTTGAAGACCTCTGTAGTGATAGCAAGTTGGCTTCCTACAAGATCCTCACTGCGGGACAACTCTACATCATCCTTTAGGAATGTAAAACGCTTAGTGGGTATCCCCTCTACGTCCGAGATTTCGGTACGGGCAACAGAATAACCCGACTCTTCTGGATCATCCGTGGGATTAAAGACTTCCGTAACAATGGCTAACTGGCTACCTACAAAATCCTCAATACGAGATAGCTCTACATTGTCCTTTAGTAATGTGAATTTTTTTGTCGGAATACCATCTACGTCAGAGACTTCTGTACGAGCTACAATGTATCCTTCCTCTTCTGGATCTGCTTCTGGTTTGAATACCTCTGTCGTAATAGCAAGTTGGCTACCTACCTTGTCTTCGCTACGGGACAGCTCTACGTTCTCTTTCAGGAACGTATAGCGTTTCGTTGGTATGCCGTCTACATCAGATATCTGTGTATTAGCAATAACATATTCGTCAATTGTTGGCTCTTCGGTGGGATTAAACCATTCTTGCACTTTAGCCATTTGGCTTCCAACGTTGTCCTCGGATTCACTAAGCTTTACATTTTCCTTAAGGAATGTGTATCGTTTAGTGGGTATGCCGTCTACATCAGATATCTGTGTATTAGCAATAACATATTCGTCAATTGTTGGTTCATCCGCAGGATTAAACCACTCCTGTACCTTGGCAAGTTGTGATCCTACCTTGTCTTCAGACTCGCTAAGTTTTACATTGTCCTTCAGGAATGTAAATCGTTTTGTTGGAATGCCGTCTACGTCAGAGACTTCTGTACGAGCTACAATGTATTCTGCCTCTACTGGATCTTCATCGGGGTTAAATACTTCTGTAACAATAGCAAGTTGGCTACCAACCTTGTCTAATGATCGAGATAGTTCGACGTTATCCTTTAGAAAGGTAAACCGATTAGTCTGGAACCCCTCAAAGTCACTCTCCTGCTTACTAGCTAGTGAGTAACCATCGGGCGTAACGGGATCAATACCAATAGTCTCAATGACCTTGGCCTTCTGTGAGCCCACACTGTCCAGTGTCTCCGACAATGTACCCGCCTCTAGGTAGACTTCGGTAAGCTCCGCAAATGCTGTGTTGTCCTCTATCTGGGAGCTAGCTAGAAATTCACCAGAGGTCAGTTGTGTCTCACCAATTACACCAGAACTAACAGTGCCTGAGATAGCACGGTACACCTTGGTTATTTGCTTTAAGCCATTCTCCGCAATAGAGATAGTGGGATCCGTTATTTCCACAAACGAACCAGTAAGTGTCTCGTAGGTTTGTACTAGAACATTATCCTTGCTGTCAGTTCCTGCGGATCTTTTTGTTGTTTGCTCTACCTCTACGGATATGAGTCTACAGTTTGTGTATCCCTGATTGGGTATCTGTTCCCCAGTGGTATCTAGGTCACCAAAATTTCCGAGCAATGTACCCAGTTGAATATTATCAACATCCTCCCGCGTGAACTTCACGAAGCGACGAATTACCCGAATGCGGCCATTCGGTAGCTTTGTTATTTCTGGGATTTCTCCCTGCTGATGAATGTTGGTATTTCCTAAGCTCATTGTTTAATTTATTGACATTTCCACCTTCTCAACGCAAGTGCTTTGCGAGTAGGCTTACCCTTGGAATCCTTCATTGGTCCCTTTACACCAGACATTCTAGCACAGAATGATTTCTTTCTGGCTTTCTTTTTACCAGTTGGGTTGGACTCGGTAACTGGTGCTTTTAAATTAGCTCCAGTCTTTCTTTTAAAGTATGACCTTCCTGCGGCAGTAAGACCACCCTTAGTGCTCTTGTGGACCTTCCTCATTATTTAACCTGTGATGAACCGAAATAAAATCCAACAATTGCCAGTGCTGTTTGGCGGATCTCTGGTAGGATAACAAAACCCTGTACAGTGGACCATTCTAGACGCTTGAATAGCCCTAGAAAGCCTTTGGATTCTGTTTGAATACTAACACCTATGTCCGTGAATGCGAAGACAAATGGGGCTATTACAATAGCAAAGATAACTGCCGCCGTAATTGCACGACGCATATATACACCACCCCGAGCTGATGCCTTATCCGCTGATTCATCCGCTACGGTCTGACGGGCAATCATACGCTCAAAAAGACGAGCCTGATTATCAGCCTGTGCTGCGATCATTTTCATGACGAATCCGCTTACGCCGCCGCCTAACATTGCTAATAGTTCTGGTGTCATAATTATTTCTTAAAGATGTGCCACCAAGCGATGGCTAAGGATGCTACCCCTCCGCAAAGTAATGCGAAGATACTAGCTAGATCGTTTGCACTTGAAATAGATGCAGTCATCTGAGCAACACCCAGTGTTCCCCATATTTTAAAATGTTCAAACAATTGAGTGTTCATTAAAAGCGAATCTGGCAGTGTTCCAGAGTTTCAGGTTCACGGCAATTGATAATGCCATTGCCACTAGGAAGAAAGACTGTTGCAGAAATGAGGTTGTGACCCTCCATTTTCTTCTCGTCAAAAATAGCTTGTGCTGCTTCTGCGTCTGCTGCTTCTGGTGTAGAATATCGGCTAGCTTTCCAAGCGTTAATTGCTGCAAGGGTTTCCTGCTGGTCAGCATTTTCATCGTAAATTAGATCCTTCAGCTCCTGTGGCATTGGATTTGGCTGCGATAGCATCCAGACTGATTCTTTTAAATGTAAGATTTTGTTTTTCATATTATCCTAGGTTTACTTCGTTATAATCTGCATCCAAGCATAGACGAACTTTGCCAGTTCCAGTTACTGAAAATGCATTAGCACCAGAAGTTCCTACTCTGCAACGCAGAATCACGCCTTCATTACTAGCATTAACTCCATTTGCAAAACTGTTAAAACCTCCAACGCAGTTTTCAATCACTGCACCATTTAAAATTTTGGTAGATCCATTGAATGCTCTAAAAAAACCATTGTTTCCAGAAGTGCAACCAATTGCCTTCCCAGAAAAGTGAGTTTCAGTATTTGGGAAATTTACAAACCCGAAAGAATTAGCACCAGCAGTGCAGTTGTAAAAATTCGCATCCACTGTTATAATGTCACCTGTTTCATTTGCTCCGAAAAATGACTTTACGCCCGCTGTGCAATTTCTGTATGTTCCTCTAACACCAAACCCATTAACATCAAAAAATATTTGATTGGATGAAGCCGCAAAAGCCTTATCTCCTCCAACACAATTTTCAGTCACTGAATCTTCATATTGTTGACCATAAGAAAAATCACCTGCCGCTGTGCAGTTTTTAATTGTTCCATAATTTTCAGAACCCCAAGAGCCGCCGAATGCACCCAAAGCAGTGCTTGTGCTGTGGCAGTTATCGATAGTGCCGTCATTAAGCATATAATCTGTTAAAAATGAACTTGCGGAGCAATTTTTAATTATAGAAAGATTTAAGGCATTAGAAAAACTCGAAGTTGAGTTTACGTTATCAACAGTCGCATAATTATCAATAATGTTAATACTTCCAGTAGCATAGACATCTTTAACAATACCAGAGATTAAGTTTTCAGTGACTACAACATTACCAGTTGTTTTTATTCCTTCAATTGTTCCATAATTCTCTAACACATCAAGAAGGCTACTAGAGTTTACGCCCTTAATGTCAGCATAATTACTGGTAATTGATATGCTTGATTTAACATTTGTAATCAACCCATAATTCTGATCAAGGGTAATGCCGCCAATCTCAATGTGATCACGGTTACCAACACCAATGATTGAAACATTGTTATTACCTGTTACAGTAATCCCAGAATAAGTTCCAGACATGACAATCAAATCAGCATATCCATACAATCCACCACTTGCCAATGCAACTGCTTCATCATACTTCTCTTGAATATCGTCACCATCGTTGCAGATGATTATTGAATCAGAGTTGTGTGGAACTTGTTGCTCAAGCTCATGCACGGCTGCTTCATTGTTAAGCTGAACCTCAAGTACACCTTGCTTGTTGTTCCCATTACTGGTTGAAACAACATGACCAATTTCAACTGAAATATCAGGCTGAACTGTAGTTATTCCACCAGCAACAGTGCTACTCAAGTAAACTACTTCGCCCAAGGAGAATGTATTGTCATCTAATTCTAAGCCACGCACCTTTCCTATTAACGTAACAAAACCACTAGCATTATCATCAATATCCTGAGTGATAACACCGATTGCTCTTCGTGCATTTGCCACCGTATCCGCCTGAGCTAGTTCAATACTTGGCTCTTGACCAGAAGTACCGCTAACCAAAACGACCTGACCATTGGTCATATTTACATTGGACTTATTTTTAGCATACAGCACCACCTCTTGACCAACCTGAATCACCACTTCATCAGCACCCGCCCCTGAACCAGTAGCTAAGTTCAGTGTTTTTTCTTGATTGTTCCAGCTTAGTTCTCCACCTAAACCAGCAGCATTAAAGTCCGCAGTTGTAATGTCAGCAGAGGGAATTGTAGTTGTCCCAGTAAATGTAGCATCAAGGATTGGAGCCTTCGCATCCAATGCATCCTGCAAGTCAGTCTGATTGCTTAGCGTCCCAGAGATACTACCCCATACTGCTGGTGGAAGTTCAAGCCCAAGGTAGTCAGCAGCTTCCTGCCTCGTTTGCTTGCGAAGAAACGTATCTATATCAGAGGAAACTTTAAAGTTGCTGGGCATTATTTAGGGGGTTGTTGGGGTTGCTTAGGATCATCATTCCTATTGTGTTATATCAAAATCAATGGCATACATTCCGTAACCAACACCATCAACGCCAGTTATCCCAGTAAGGAAACTTCCCGCTGTGCCAGTACCTGAACCTACAATAGATACATCCTGAGCCCCGAAGTCGTCAAAGGTAACAATGTTATTTCCACTTAATTGAGGAGTATAGTTAGCAGTACCAGAAGAAAAATCCGTTAGTACCACGGATGGCTTATTTCCTACTGGCATGAAATTAGCCCGTATAATACTAATGCTCTTGAGGGTAAAGGTAAGTGCTGGATTTAAATTAACTATCTCCCAAGTGATAAGCTCAGTTGAGTTGCCACTGAAAACATCTATCTTGTTTGGATTTCCCTGACCCACAACACCAATACTATCATTAGTGCTAGCTGCTTGAATGGCTGAATTAACTCCATTTCGACCGCCAATTGCACGAATCACAAAACTATTTGCAAGGTTAGCCGAAACAGTTCCCGTGTTGTCGAAATTACTAATATCTACATCGGTAGCCGAGTCTGTTTTGCTTACCGACACACTAGTGTTGCCACTGGAATCAATTGCTATATTGTGAATCAACTGACCAACCTGATAGTTAGTTCCGCCTATCACACTTGTTGCTCCGTGAAAACGTAGAAGTGATGATGGGGTTACATTCTGGGACACAACAACCGTAGTGTTGCTAGTATCCAAACCAATTGATAGTGTAGCTTGCACTGGATTAAGCGTTGTATGCTTCGATGGATCCAGCGGTAACTGTGATAGCCGTAAAGTTACCGTAGCTAGTGTAGCCAGCAGGAAGCGTAGTAATAAGTGCGGCAGCGTTAGTCTTGTTTGTGCAAGTAATTGCACTAACTGTAGCTCCAGCAGGACCAGCTACGATAATAGCAAAGTTACCTGTGCCTGATGCTGTGATTACTTCGCTGCCTCGTTTGCCTAGGCTTTGTTCTGTGTATGCGGGTGTTGACATAATGTTATATGATTAGTTGGTTGTAATTTGTTCGGATTTTCTTAACTAGATAAGAGTTAGCTATATTCTGATCTGATATCTTAGCTAGCTCGTCCTCTAGGATTGAATTAACCAGTGAAAGCGATAGGCCAAAGTTGGCTTCATCGGAGTTCTGCTCAACACTGCGTTGCCAAGTGTAGGCAGCTAGGTGTGCCATATACGGAAGTAGCTCGGCTGGAATCTCTTCGTCTTGACCAGAAAACCCGTAGCTGGGGTTGTATGCCTTCTTGTAGGAAACAAAAACTTCTACTGGATCCTCAGAATTGTTTGGCTGTAGATACAAACCATTATCTAGGGGATCCAAGTATAGACCACTTTGCGGAATCCCCCCAGCACCAGTTATCGTAGCTCCGTTTGAGTTGACCATAAAGTCGTACTCTGTTCCGCGGGATACATCTGGATCATCCTTGTAGATACGTAGATACGTACCAATGTCATCCTTGTTTACTTCACTCTGTGGCACTTGATTGCCGTTTGCAATTAATCGTGCTTCACCGAAAACCAAAAATCGTTCCCAGTAGTTTGTTTGGTTGTACGCTTTCTTAGCTGCGTAGTTCCATAGGGACTTTAGACGAGTTAATGACGCTGTTCCATCTGCGTATTCGCGACCAATTAGTGCGAATGTTAGATTCTTTAAATCAGCGAATGTATCGTTTGTAAGTGCCATTAAAATTTATTGGCCGCCATGCCATTTGGCAGGAGAACCTTGTTGTTTAAATACTTCAGGAAGTCATCATCATTTGAGAACCCCACTCCGTACTTTTTGTTCAATGCGTAGTATTCGTTCATCGGAACACTACCGATATGCTTGCCGAAGATTGGATGCTCTTTGCCCTTGAATTGAGAAGCTGATTTTCTAGCTCCCTGCATCCGCTTTTCCTGCATCTTTGGATTAAAGATGGCCTTCGCTTGCTCATTGAGCATACGAAATTGATCAGCAAATAGTTCTTCTTCTGATGGTAAGTTTGACATAATAAAAGGGTGGGGGTGTGTCCCCCACCCAGAATTATTGATTTAATTAACCTAGGGAACTAATGGTGGCTCTGGTAGTACGCTAAGTTTATCTCCATCCATATTAAACGAATAGTTGAATTTACTTTTAAGCACGCCATTACTCTCGGATCTTGTCCGCGATAGGCTCATTTGAATTGGTTTGTCTTCGTTTACGATTTCATCGTAATTCTCAAAAGTGCCGCTATTTAGTTCGTATACGACTGATCGAAAATCACCAGTCAATGCGTCTGCTTGAGCGGAAGTAAGGTTAGGCAGAGCTCCACCTGTTCCAATTGTAAAAGTAATAGAAGTTCCATCACTGCTGTATCCACTTCCGAAAAATTCGGAAGGAGTATCATAGTCGTTATATGCCATTGTTTTTTGTTGTGTTAATTTAAAAAATAGGGGAAGGGAGGGATATTACCTCCCTTCCCCAGAATTGTCAATAGAACTAGACTGCGAAGTCAGTGATTTTACCGAGGCCGTTGCAGCCCTTAACGCAAAGAGTACCCATTGCGTCGATGTAACCACGAGGACCGCCACCTTGATCTTCAAGCATTGTGGAACCCATGCTCAGTCCTTCTGCCCAACCAAGGAGCGAAGGATCGAGTAGGTAAGCACGCTTCTGATCAGGCAAGCACTTAGGATTCGCAGAGATGATCTTCACGACACCATAGGGGCCTTGGAAGATTTCAACATTGTAGCTGACATCCATGCCATCGCCTTGATTGAAGACAGTAGTGTTACCACCACCGCTACCTGTGCCAGCTTGAACACGAGTAAAGCCATCGATGATGGAGTTACGTACTTGTGTACCAGCTACAAGGATCATGTCTTGCTGCTCACCAGTTTCTTCAAAGATGCTTGTAAGCATTCCGTTGAAACGGGCTTCGGTTAGCTCCAATGCGTTGTCGGCT